>Ga0315279_10000735_pt1 | contig 60586 bp, 67 predicted proteins | sample YL17G06_20_MG_FD_203694 | JGI IMG/M metagenome (GOLD analysis project Ga0315279, IMG submission 203694) | Sediment microbial communities from Yellowstone Lake, YNP, Wyoming, USA - YL17G06_20 | ecosystem: Environmental > Aquatic > Freshwater > Lake > Sediment | place: USA: Wyoming | collected...
TTGCGTTGGGGCAGCGAGGTATATCATTCGCTCAAGGGAGTGCTCAAAGGCAAAGGATATGCTACCTGTGTCGGGGACGAGGGTGGGTTTGCACCTACCCTGAAAACCAACGAGCAAGCTGTCGACCTGATCATAGAAGCGGTCGAGCTAGCCGGATACAAGTCAGGCCACCAGATTGCCATCGCACTCGACCCTGCTTCAAGTAGCTTCTATCAGGACGGCAAATATCGCCTACGGACTGAGAAACGCAACCTTTCCTCACGAGATATGGTTGCCATGTACGCTGATTGGATTCAGAAATATCCTATCATAGTACTCGAAGACGGGCTGGCTGAAGACGATTGGAGTGGCTGGAAACTGCTGAACGCGACTTTGGGAGAAAAGCTTGAGTTAGTTGGCGATGATCTATTTGTCACCAATGTGCAACGGATAAGCCGCGGCATCGAAGAAGATGTGGCTAATGCTGTGCTAATTAAACTCAATCAGATTGGTACGCTGACAGAGACGATTGCAGCGATTAAGATGACACGCAAAGCGGGATGGGGAGCAATGATCTCACATCGCAGTGGCGAGACCGCGGATAGTTTCATTGCCGACTTGGCGGTTGCAATGGGAACCGGCTACCTCAAGACAGGAGCGCCTTGTCGCGGTGAACGCGTGGAAAAATACAATCAGCTACTGCGCATCGAAGAAGAACTGGGCAGTACGGCGGTCTATCTTGGTCGCAGAGCATTTGTCAGGTGAGCACGACTGAAGCCGTTGGCTAAGTCATGAATCGAAAGGCCGACTCGCGCCTCCGAACATCGAATCTCCTTACAGAGAGACAAACTGCACAACAGCGCTTTGGAAATGCCTCTTCTAGGTCCCACCTCTGAAAGCTGAAAACCGCTTGCCATTCTCGGGCGCGCTATTTCCCGGAAAAGACGACCGACGTTTGTAAAAAATTCGAACGCCGCCTAGTCTTTACAAATCGCCCTAGAAAACACCGAGTCAAGCGTTCCCACCCAATTCGTGCAAGACCTGCCATCGGTAAAGCCTATTTGTGAGACTGTAACCTGCGTTACACTCGGAGGCCGTCGCAATTTGGTCTCACGCTCGACAGGAGGTGGTCTGCGACATTACCCTCTGAGGGTTTGCAGAATCTCGCGGGTCGGTCAGCAGCTACCTTGTTCGATGCCAAGGGACGATTGTACATGGAAATAAAGTCGGAAACTCATAAGCAACTTGATTTCGACAGGTGGATACTGACTGAACGAATCGCGGATTATGTTGCTGAACGTCAAAACGCCGATGGAGGCTACACGTTTGCTCAGTGGGCTGAATCATCGGCACAGGACACTTACTACGGTATCCAAATCCTCAGATTGCTAGGGGTCGAGCCAGTGCGCCCAGACCGTACGATCGCATTTCTGAAGAAGCTACAGCACCCAGATGGAGGCTTCGACTCAATAAAGGGAGCATATTATGTCACAAATTCCCTAAATGATTTGGGAGCAAAATTGGAAGGCGATTTCAAAGGAACCATACTTTTGGCTAAGAGTTCACTCGAACGACTGGGGAGTTTCGAGGTCAACATCGAAGCCTCGTCAGAGATAGAAACCACATATTTCGCTGTTGAAACCCTGAGAATGCTTGGGAAACCTGCAGAATCAAGTTCGATACCGACACTTATCCTCAAACTCAGAAATCATGACGGAAGCTTCGGACGAGGCGGTTACTCAAGCATGGCTTCGGTATTTTACGCGCTTGCTTCATTGAAGCTCCTTCGATATGATGTGAACTCACTTGACAGCACGCTCAGGTGGATCAGGGGCTGCGAGAATCCCGCCGGAGGATTCGCGAGAAGTCCAAAGGATTTCGACCCTTATCTGACACTCGAGGAGTTGTATTTCGGGGCAAAAGCTCTAGAAGTTCTCGGCGAAGCCTCTCTATATCGACCTCAGAACTTGAACCTCATCGGCAAATTCCAAAACCGAAACGGCGGATTTAGAAGGTCCATATTCCTTGGGATTTCGACCTTTGAAGACACATTCTACGCTCTTTCAATTCTTGAAACACTCGGTTCGCCGAACTGACCAATTGGTCCGTCCAAGCTTGGAATGATACTGTGGCACGAGAGTCATGGTCGTCCACTTCTGTCCAAATTGTTGGAATGAAGTAGGAGCGCACGACCTCGCATGTTCGAATTGTTCTTATAACCTGTCATCTTACAACGACTTATCTTACGAGGAAAAACTCATCCTAGCCATCCGACATCCAATCGGAGAGATTGTCGAAAGTGGGAAATCAGCAAAGGAGAGAATTGATCCAAGAACTGAGAACTCACAAATCCAGACTCGTAACAGAGTTTGTCGAAGAAGTGAATCGCTCTACCGAAACTGGGTATGACAAGCCATCCTGTTGATGCAGACAGTGTGATTTCACTACACTACTTGTTAATCATGTCCCACGGGCTTTCGACCATAGCCGAGGAGTGTACTGGGTTCGTCAATTTGTGTAATCGGTGGGATTTGAACCCCCCGCACTTCCCGTGCTTGACTCCGCGAACACTGCTGAGAATACGTGCGAACAATTCCCTTGGTAGGAATATTACTGAACCCACGACGTAGTGGGTTCATATCCCACCGGCCCCACCAGGTGCTCACACACACGAAATCAAATTAGGATGCCCGCACCATTAGACCCGTCACCATGCTCACGCAGAACAGATTTCCTAAACCAATCCCCACGTGTGTTCGCAGTTGCAGTAGCTTTTGCCGAAATCGTGATTGCTTGCGCTGCGATCGTTGCTTTTGAATTTGAAATTCCTGACTGTCGCTGGGTACTCATTGTAGAAGATCCAAGACCAAATTGGCCCAATGAGGGGTTGCGATATCTTCCAGCAGCATCTAGCGTATGTTGCCATCTCTATGTTAAGCTCAGTTTGACCAGAGGTTGCGCTCACATTGAATATGGGGAGGCCATTCTCGTAGCGCTTGGTTATCTTAACGTCCTCCATGGAATAGTCCCTCCCCTCCTCGGGGTCGTAGAAGTTGAGTGTCTTTGAAATCATTCTTTCACCCCAGTCCATCGTACTATCATGGGATAATGAATGTCTGAACATTGGGATACCGATGTGGGGCAAGAAGTATTGTAGGTAGCCTCCATTGTCCCATTGTACTGTGCCCCAATACCAACAAGGGGTTATCGAAGATATTCGCACTTTCTGGAAATACGATCTGCCCTTTACTGGGGTTTCGATGTCGCCTACTCGGATCTTTCCCGATGACGACAGTCCCCTGTATTTCAGCATCGAATACCCCATCTTTCCAACGAAATTCTTCCCTGTGGGCACTAGTTCCGCCATCACGTCTTTCCATCTCTCCATTGACAGCTCGATTCCGACGTTGTCCGTTTCTATCTTCAGCCAGAAATCTGCGCTGCTTCCGCCGTATGAATAGACCCCTTTGTGGCCTTCCATTCTGAGTCTTCCAGAGTGGTCATCGCGTTCGGTCTCAGTCTTCCCGTGATCAAGGAGGAGAGGTTCATGCATTCTCTTACCGTCATAGTACCAGGAGGCCACCATCGATTCGAAAGCAGCGTGTCTCCCATTGATTTCCACTGGGATTGTTGGCTCCCAACAATAGTCGTTCACACGGACTTTTCTGCAATTTCGGGTGCCCCAAAGGACCATGAGCTGTTTCGGGAATTCGGGAGCGTCAGGGTTTTCGAAAAAGTGAATCCACCACCACCAGTGCCACGTGCGGTTCTTGAGCATGTTTTCAGGATAGATTCTCCAGATGTCATCGAAGACTTTGTGCATGGAGGTCTGCAAATCAGACGGCCTCAGCGTGAATTGGATATGGGAACGTTTGGCGGATGTATCAAGTATCAAGTGATAGTATGTTCAGTAATGTCGATTCAGTCGTGTCAGATGGCGGCGGACGAGGCTTCGTTTCGTAGAATCTACTTTGCCCATCCGCCGTTTCAGTGGGGACCTGCGGGTTCCGCGTTTGTTCACTGGCCTCCCAACTGCATGGCGAAGAGGAGGAAAATAGCTGCAGTCGCACATCCTAAGAGTAGCCAACTGGTCGCAGCAGTGAGCGAGGGTTTGCGGGGTTGCGGCAAGATGTTTCGCTAATGCTGCGTGTCGAGGCGGCCGGAAGTCAAGCGCACGACTTATCTTCTGGTTGGTCTCGACGTATCGCGGTTGACATTGCACAAAGTGAACGCGAGTGTTGTGGCCGAGGCTCCTGTTACGGAGGAGGATTCTAAGGGAGCGAGGATAAAGTGGCTCATCAATGAGAAGGATGGAGCTCCGACCTTTCTAATGCGCCAGTTCACTGTTGAACCGGGAGGCTTCACCCCTTATCACAAGCACGATTGGGAGCATGAGGTGTACATCCTCGAAGGCCAAGGCAAGGTTCGGTACGAAGGCCGCGAGGAGCGAATCCAACCCGGGGACGCCATCTTGATTCCGCCGGGCAAGATGCATCAATTCCAAGCCGGTGCAGAGACGTTGAAGTTCCTCTGCCTAGTGCCCAAATGAATGACGCAGGAAAATTGGTGCGAGTACTAACGTAGCTAGTTGAATTTTCGTTTACTGGCTCCTTAGAGTCATTGATTCGATTGGGATAGGTGTTTCGCGTAGTCTTTTCCCCACAATCTTCTCTATCGCCCGTATTGCCGCGGGTGGAACGCCCATGGTCGGGCTCTCTCCTACTCCCTTCGCTCCGTGTGGAAGAGGGGATGGGATGTTGGCAAGTTTGACCACGACATTAGGCATTGTCAATGCGCTTGGTATTCCTGCGTCGGCTATGGTAGCCGTTAGGAGCTGTCCATCTTCGTTGTACTTTGCTTCTTCAGTCAACGTTTGGCCTATGCCCTGCGCAGATCCGCCTATGACTTGGCTTTCAATCATGGCCGGGTTAAGCGCTCGACCAACATCATAGTAAGCGATGCATTCTTTCAATCTCACAGTTCCAGACTTGTCTAGGTAGGCTGTTACGAGGTTCGCCCCGAACGCGTTCAGCTGATCCTTCTGAGAAGTGAAGACTGTGACATCGAACTCGTGCCTCAACAGATCTTCAGGGGAGTACTTTCCAAGTCTCGTGGCGGCCTCATTCTTGATCTTCCGTGACGCTTCAACGAGCGCCGCTCCTCCTACAACTGTTGTTCTGCTCCCCCAGGTTCCCACACCTTCGTTCAGTTCGTCGGTATCAGACTTCTCGACTTCGATAACGGATTGAGGAACGCCCAGCTCCTCACTCACCAGGATCCGGGCGAACACGTCGTGCCTCTGCCCATGCGAGCTGCCTCCCATCCACACCTTGACCCTCCCCTGCTTCACGGCGATTCTGGCGGATTCTCCAGGCTGCGCGGCTGGGATGAGTACGAAGCATGAGAAGCCAACACTCTCGCTTTCCCTTATGTCATAATAACCCAGCTCCCTTACCGCAGATTCAAGAAATGGTTTGAAGGGATCAAGCTTCAGACCGAGCGGAGAAACAAACGAGTCGGGACTTGCATTTCTTAGCCTCACTTCCACGGGATCCATTTTCAATTCGTCGGCAACAAGGTCCATCATTCGTTCGATGAACATGGCCGCTTCGGGTCTTCCAGCCCCTCTGTAGGGACCCAGCGGAACCTTGTTAGTGTACACCGATTTCGCGTCAACAAACACGTTCTGAATCGCGTACGGTCCAGTTATCTGAAACCCTATCCACCTTGGAGCAAACTCCCCCATGCCATGAGCGTAAGCGCCTGCATCTATCAGCAGCTCAGTCTTAAGGCCGAGGACCTTCCCTGTCCTATCTGCGAAGATTCTCATCTTCGCTCGGGCGCCTCTACCTTGATTTGTCGCTGTCAAGTGTTCCATGCGAGTCTCAATCCACTTCACAGGTCTTCTCGTTTTCATAGAGGCGTGGCATGCGATCACGTACTCTGGGTAGCTGTCTCCCTTGCTGCCAAAGGCGCCCCCAGTGTCCATCTGAATGACTCTCACTGAACGCGGGCCTAGTCCCAGCGACTCGCACAACCCCTCCTTCCATGAGTACACAGACTGGGTTGAAGCCCACACAGTAAGTCTCGAACCGTCATAGTGAACCACAATTCCTCGAGGTTCCAACGGGTTGGGGGATATTCTCCTATTCAACAACGTGTCTTCAAGAACGAGAGGCGCGTTCGGCAGATTGAATTCCTTACCAAGTTTGAAGCCTGCGAGGATGTTCGAGTCCGTTCCTGGATGGATTGGGGGTGAGACGAGCGCTTCTTCCGGGTCGATTACAGGATTCAAGGGCTCGTAGTCTACTTCTACCTCGTCCATCGCGTCGACGGCTTTGTACAAATCCTCCCCTAACACTGCTGCGACAGGTTGGCCAACGTAATTCACGTAATCCGCGGCAAGTGCAGGCAGGATGGCTCCGGATCCCTCTGAGGCTCCCTCCCCCACCGAAGCCATGGTTGCCTTGAGTTCTGAATGATTGATTCCGCCCTTGACCTTGAGCAGTTTAGCTCGTGCGTGAGGACTGCGCACAATCGCCAAATGTAACATGTTGGGCAAGCGGAGGTCGTTTACGAACTGCCCGCGCCCTTCGACAAGTTTCCTTGACGAGTCTTCCATAGAGACCAGCTTGCCTGATGCTATCAATAACTCTTCGGCGGGTGCTCTATCCGACAAATCTTTAAAACGCTTCTTCGGTCTGCCCAGAAGAACAACTTTGCGTCCTAGGCCCTTCGAATACTACGCCCCATCCACCGTGAACGAAGCATTGACTCTTCTCTCCTCCAAAGAGGAAGCGAAGGTATTGGCAGGCGGGCAAAGCCTCGTCACCCTCATGAAGCTCCGCCTCGCAGCTCCCAAGGCTCTGATAGACATCAACGGAATCACGGAACTAGCACACATACATGAAGAGGGCGGAGTAATCACTGTCGGTGCCCTGACTCGCTATGATCAACTTGCAGAGAGTAGCTTGATCCGTGAAAAGGTGCCCTTACTCGCAGAGGCTGCGAGTATGGTTGCTGATCAGCAAGTCAGAAACCGAGGAACCATAGGAGGGTCATTGGCACACGCCGATCCAAGCGCCGATCTTCCGACGGCGTGCACGGCCGCCGACGCGAAGATAGTCACAATGAGTCTCAATGGCTCGCGGTCGATAGAAATGTCAGATTTCTTCCGTGACTACTTCATAACCGCGCTTAGAGAGGACGAGATTGTCAAGGAAGTGAGAATTCCCATTCCTCCTCAGCGATCCGGATCCGCATACCTGAAACTCACTAGGGGACACAACGATTTCGCAATCGTTTCCGTAGCGACTCAACTGACGGTCGACAACAACCACCTGTGTGAAGCTGTGAACGTAGTCTTTGGAGGTGTTGCTCCCACTCCCCTGCATGCGAAAGAGACTGAAAGACTGCTAAAGAACCGCAAACCCGACGAGAACTTGCTCAATGAGGCAGCTCAGGTCGCCGCAAACGGGTTGAGCCCAACTTCTGACATTAGGGCATCCGCCGACTACAAATTAGAGATGGCCAAGGTCCTGACGAAGAGGGCGCTCAAAACATCATTAGATCGGGCGATGGGAAGTGTTTGACTTGACGAACGAATCGACGATTAACGTGAGAGTGAATGGTAAGCAGTATCGGCGCAGAATCGAATCCCGTATGTTACTCGTCGACTTTCTCCGCGATGAGTTGGGTCTGACTGGAACTCACATTGGGTGTGACACAGGTCACTGCGGCGCCTGCACCGTTCTAATGAATGGCGTGACCGTCAAATCATGTCTGCTACTCGCAGCCCAGGCCAACAATGCTGACATTCAGACAATCGAAGGTCTAGCAGTTGAAAATGAGTTGCATCCAATTCAGGAAGCATTCCTTGAACAGAATGCTTTGCAGTGTGGTTACTGTACGCCGGGAATGATACTCTCAAGCCTATTCCTGCTGCAGAGAAACCCGAATCCTAGCGACGAAGAGATCAAGAGGGGTATCGACGGAAATCTCTGTCGATGCACGGGTTATCTGAACATCGTGAAGGCTGTTAAGGCTGCGACTGTCAAGATGAAGCGAACCGGCACTTAAGCCGTCTTTGTCTAAACTCTCGTAACGCACTGCGGGTTCGCTCGCAAACTGAGCGAGCACGGCTCATCCAAGCTGCGTCTTCACGCACTCGAAGACTCCTGCCACAGTCTTATCCGCGGTATCCTTCATCATTCGTTGTCCGAGGCCAGCCATCATACCGCCCACCTTCACGTCTGATTTGTAGGAAATCGCACTTCCTCCAGGAATTTCCCTAAGCTCGATCGTGGTGTCCAAATTGATGCTGCCCCCTGAACCGCTGCCAACCGCCTTGAGTCGTACATGACTTATTGGTTGCTTGTCCACGATTTCGATTCTGAATTTGAAGTCTGCCCTTATGGGCCCGACTCCGACGCGGATGATCGCGGTAAACTTGTTCTCATTCTCGACATCTAAACTCTTGAGATCGGGTAGGCACCTGCCCACTGTAGTAGGGTTGGTGATGAATTCCCATAGCTTTTCTCGCGGCGCAGTGAACTCATAGGTTCCTTCGGTAATCATGCCCAATCCTTCACGAGGCACTATGACGCAATATTTGTTTCAGGCTTGGAACTGTTGCCAGACCACGGGTCCGCCGGCGCACGTAATTGGTTTGTTGGTGGTCTGCTTCCTAAGGCTGGCGATAATGCTCTTGGTCTCATTTCAGTTCTTGGAGTCTATCCTCCTCGAGCTTGCGGAGAATGGCTAAGCCGAGGGGGGTGAGCGAAAGGAATTTGTGGTCGCTAGAATTCGATTGTTCGAGGAAGCCTTGGTTCGTGAGAGCCTTAATTGCCCCTGCGAGGTTTTGAGCCGTCTCATTCGGCAATTCCGTTTGTAGACTGTTCTCGTCGACCCCGTTCTTTCCTATGCCCTTGAGTTTCCATATGGCTAGGAGTACTCGTTGCTCGAGGTCTGCGAGGCCGCTCGTTTCGGGCATGGGTGGCATGGGTAGCTACCTCCGATTTATCCATCTTCCATATGAAACTATAGTGTGTGGGAAAGCGAACATTAATATACCAACCTCTTTCCCATAGCTACCTGAACAACCAATGGCAGCCGACGAAGCTACAGCATTCATGGAAGTTCTATCGAAGAGTCCGCAATTCAAAGTCCTCACTATACTCGCCCAACGGCCACAAGAGGAACTAACGAAGACCGAGATCGCACAGAAGGCCGGAATCGGGCGAACGACACTCTACCGAGTGTGGAACGACCTCGAACGAATGAAAGCCATAGCGCCTTCACGCCACGTTGGTGCAGTAACCCTGTACCGAATGAACGCGCAAAGCCCGGTCGTACAATCATTCCTTAGCATAACCAAGAGCCTCACGACGGTCACAGACGCGGTCTCGAGGATAGAGCAACTTCGCAAACTACAGGACTCGGCTAGGTCCGAATTCGGAGAAACCGTGCCAGCTGGGCCGAGCCTATTAGTGAAGCTCCTCAGAGCGAACGCCCTCTCGGCCGAGAGTGCGAAACCAAAAGCAGATCTGCAGTTATCTTCGAACGAGGCAGAGGCGGTACGCGGACTCGCCAGCGCTGGCTTAGTATTCGAAAACGGCGGAAGCTTCTACCTTAGTCAACTCGGAACGCAAACTGCTCAGGGCGCAGCTAAGATATGGGCTGCTGAGAGCTCGGAATCATTGGACCAAGCAATATCAACTGCTCGAATAGCTTTGAATCTCATAAACCAAGAGATTAGGAAACTCAAAACTCAAGTACCGAAGTAAAGCAATCGTTTCGCGTCCTTCACCGTTTCTTCGAATTTTCTGTGATGTCTTATCGGAGAAACTTTAAGTTACACGATTGCTTCGTGTCAGTTATGCCGACAGATACGAGGTACCTTTTCATCACCGGCGGCGTCATGTCCGGAATAGGCAAAGGCATAACTACCGCTTCAATCGCAAAACTTCTGCAACTCAGGGGCTTCAAAGTTTCTGCAATGAAGATCGACCCGTACCTGAATGTTGACGCGGGAACAATGAATCCTGTAACCCACGGTGAAGTCTTCGTTACGGAGGACGGCGGCGAGATTGACATGGACTTGGGCACGTATGAGAGGTTCCTCGACATCAATCTGTCACGAAGCCACAACACCACGACTGGCCAAATCTATACCACAGTCATAAACAAAGAACGACGTGGTGATTTTCTCGGCCAATGCGTCCAAATCATCCCTCACATAACCGATGAAATCAAGTCAGTTGTCAGGGGCATCGCGGAGAAGGCGCGCCCGGACGTTCTTATCGTAGAAGTAGGAGGCACCGTCGGAGACATTGAAAGCCTCCCCTACCTCGAAGCCGCACGCCAACTGAGACTCGAGGAGGGAAATCAGAAAGTTCTCTTCGCTCACGTCACACTCGTTCCAGTGTTAGACGTCGTAGGCGAACAGAAAACGAAACCGACACAACACAGCGTACAAGAGCTGCGAAGAATAGGGATTCAGCCCGACCTCATCGTGGCCCGAACCAAAGGGCCACTTAACCCAAACCCTCGAAAGAAGATAGCTCTTTTCTGCAACGTCGAGGAGCGCGCAGTCTTCGCATCGCCAGACCTCTCAAGTATATATCAAACGCCAATCGAACTTGACTCACAAGGTATGGGAGTTTTTCTAGCTGAGCGATTCGCTCTAGGCAAGCGCGAAGCCGATTGGACGCCGTGGAAGCGGGTTGTTGACAGGCTCTCAAACCCAAGTCAAGTTGTTCGCATTGCACTCTGCGGAAAATACGCTGAGCTGGCCGATTCCTATGTGAGCGTAAACGAGGCCTTGAAGCATGCTGGCGGAGCTTGCGACGCACGAGTCGAAATTGAGTGGATTGAAACCGAATTGTTCGAGAAGGATGCTTCCAATTGTTCAATACTCTCTCGCTTTAACGGAGTCCTAATACCCGGCGGATTCGGATCCCGCGGCACCGAAGGGAAGATAGCTGCACTGTCCTATGCGCGGGAGAACAATATCCCCACACTCGGGATATGCTTCGGCTTCCAGCTAGCCGTTGTAGAATTTTGCAGGCACATCGGCCTCAAGAATGCGAACAGCGCAGAAATCGACCACAAAACCCCTCACCCCGTCGTCAATCTCATGCCTGAGCAGCTGGGTGTGGATTCGAAAGGTGCAACGATGCGGCTGGGTGCGCATGAAGTGCGCATCACACCGAACACCACTGCCAGCTTCCTATACGGCCGCGAGATAGTATCGGAGAGGCACAGGCACAGGTGGGAGGTGAACCCTGACTATATTGACCGAATTGTAAGTGCGGGAGGAGTATTCTCAGGGCGGAGTATGGACGGGAGAAGGATGGAAATATTTGAGCTACCTGGCAAATTCTTTTACATGGGGACCCAATTCCACGCGGAATTCAAATCCAGGCCTGCTAGGCCTTCGCCGCCGTACTACGGCTTGATTAAAGCTGCGCTCGACAAGAAGTTAGGGAAGCCTTCACCGGAACTAGTGCCGTTAATCCGAGAAGCTGCCTAACTGAACCCGACAATCATCCTTTGTCCAAGAACCCTAGTGCATAGTTAGCTTCCCGCCTGTCAATCCGAGGAATCTTTCCGAAGAACATGCGGTAACCATGACTCATCGTTCGAAACCCATTCTTTCCGAGGAGGGCGAAGGCTGGGTGATGTTGAAAGCATGATACTTCGACTGGTTTTCCGGTTGTCTTGGCTAGGGCTAGGCTAAGCATCTCTCTTGGCTGGCCGTTCGGCGGGTCGATGCAGACCCATGGCCCAAGCTCGAACATATCCTTGAATTTCTTGACTAGCAAGTAAGAACCGGCGTTGGGACCGTTGGAGCAGCCGAGGTACCATGCAGTTTTCGTTCGAAGCACCATTCGGATTAGTTTCGATCGGTCAGCGCCGAATGCTTTCTTGTCGCTGGCCAAGACCGATCGCAGGGGTAGCCTTTGGTAAGCGGCACTTGCAAGGGGAGTGGAACGGAATGGTTTCGGTTTTCGTCTCAGTCTGACGAACGGGGCGTCACTTACGAAGCCTAGCCTGCGATAGAACTTGACGTTTTCGTTGAAGCAGTAGAGAGCGATGTGTTCGGCCTTTGACCGCTGCAGGTATTCTACCGCTTTCTGGACCAACGAGTGTCCGATGCGTTTTCCTCGGTGTTTTCTGTCCACAATTACGTTCCCAATCCAAGCAAGTTTTCTACCGTACCGCGTCGTTGTGATTAGGCCGACTCTGCGGGGGCCTTCGTTGGCAATGAAACTTCCCGCGGGATTTAGCTTCAGAATTCTGGTGAGGTCGCTACGTGTGACGCTCCATTTTTCTTGGTTTGTCAGCCTAATGGCAAATGGGATGTCTTCGAAGCGCATCGTCCTGATTTGCAACATTGCCTGCAGCTTCGGTGGGGCTATGGGTAGATTCGGTTTATCAAACGTGGAAAGGCGATTGCGTCCCTGATGTGTTCTAGTTTACAAATCCAGGCGAGTGTTCTCTCGACCCCCATCCCGAAACCCGAGTGTGGGACGGTGCCATAGCGCCGTAGGTCCACGTACCACTTGTAGTCTTCAGCGCTCAGCCCTTCCTCTTTGATTCTTGAAAGAAGCTGTTTTAGGTCGTGGATGCGTTGGCCCCCGCCTGTGATCTCGCCGTACCCTTCGGGTGCGAGCAAGTCTGTTGAGAGTGTTACCTTGGGGTTCTTCGGGTCGGGCATGTGGTAGAATGCTTTAACGGTTTTCGGGAAGTGGCTAACGAAGAATGGAAGGGCAAAGTGTTCGGTAAGCACTTTCTCCTCCTCGTAGGCTATGTCCGTTCCCCATTTGAAGCCGGGCCTTGATTTTCCGATAAACTCAACGGCTTCGTCGTATGTTATTCTGGGAAACGGAGGTTTGACCTTCGCAAGTTCTTCAGGGTCGCGTCCGATGGACTTTAGTTCCTCGGGCATTTTCTCTCGAATCTGTTGGCACATGTGGGTGACCAGTTCCTCTTCGAGGCGCATGAGGCCATCGAGCTCCATCCAAGGTGCTTCCACTTCAAGGTGCCAATATTCAGTCAAGTGCCTTCTAGTCCTCGACTTCTCTGCACGGAATGAGGGTGCGAGCGTGAAGATTTTTCCTACGCTAGAAATCATTGCTTCAGCGTACAGCTGCCAGCTTTGGGTTAGGTAGGCTTTCTCGTCGAAATACTTGACAGAGAAAAGTGTCGAACCCCCTTCAACCGCCGCAGTTACAAGTATTGGAACTTGAACTTCCAGGTAACCGTGATCGATGAGCCATCTGCGCGCTTCATCAATCAGGCGCCCACGCACTCGCATAATCGCCTGCATCTTCTGGCTTCTCAACCATAGGTGCCTGTGGTCTAGAAGGAAATCTGGTCCATGAAGACGCCGACTCTTTTCGGCTGCAATCGGGAAACCTTCTTCCGCCGCAAAGGCCACCGTGACTTTTTCGACCTGTATTTCATAGCCACGGGGCGCGCGTGGGTCTTTCTTGACTTCGCCTGAGATTTCGATTGTGCTCTCTATGGGGGTGGCGCTTAATCGCTCGAATTCCGCGGCATCCACCTTATCCTTCTTTAACGTGCATTGTATCACGCCTGTACCGTCCCGCAATTGAAGAAAGAGTATGCCGCCGCCACTTCGTATGTGGTGCAGCCACCCCTTGAGCACAACATGTGCGCCGTCGAGTTTTCCTGAGAAAATATCCAAGATAGTAGGGACTTCATCCAACGCACAGACCTCCTAGAGAAATTGTCGGTATCACAGAGTCTACTGAGCGTGAGCTACGGGCCAAGGCTTGAGTTGTTAAAGCCGTCACCCATGGGTCGGGCACCGGCGCAAATCAACGCTCCCTTCGTATTTAAGTCGATTCGAGGGGGCACATTCCAGGGACTGATATCGACGCCAATCAGTTAGCGTCTTGCGGTTATGAATTTCTCTAACTCAGTTTCCGAGTTATCCGCGGTTATGAATATGGGGGCATTCTCCATCCCAGTCGCGATGTAGCTAGAAAGCAACCATTGGCCAGGAGCAAATTCTAGTGTCTTCTCAAGAATACTCTGATCAATTGTGAACGTGCTGCTCACTAGGCTTCGGTCATAAGGCCGCGGTAGGGGACCTACGAAGTATGTGTGCAATTGTTGCAAGGCATTCGTGTTGAGGTACGCAATTCTCTGAGTTGCAACGCATCCACCCAACCCATACTTTCTTCCTTGTCTTAGTAATGTCTCTATGCGCTGTGTGCAAGTCGAGTCTATCCCCCTCGCCTTCTCGTAGGCCGGAATGAACTCTTGAGCCTCATCAAAGACGAAGAGAACCTGTGGATCGACCTGAAATTCGCGCTTCCTGTGTCGCAACATGTCGGAGGTCAACGTGATGGCCAGCTGTTTAATTACACTGGGTTCCGCGATTGAAAGACACAAAAGCCTCACGTCGCCTTCGAGAAGCTGGACTATTCTTTCACTCCCGAAAGATTTGTCATCTTTCACTTTCTCTTCGGGTTCAATGAGTGTTGCGAGTTCAGATCGTGTTGAAGCCCACGCGTAGAGCCCACTGTTCTTCCACACCCTGAATCTGTCAAGAATGCTTAGCGCCTCAGTTTGCAAGTATTCAAGAAACGGCTGCGTTACGGTCTGTGAGCGTTCCGCATGCTTGTCCTTGACCCATTGCAACACCTTAAGCCTGATTTGGTTGATCGCGTTTAGATTTACCGCCTTCTTTACATCGTCCATGGCCAGGAGCTTGATTTCTTCAAGTATGTCTTCATAGGTTGGTGGATGTTCGCTTCCTTCCGCGAAATGGCCCACACGACCCATCGTGAGAATCGACTTCAAAGTCGGCGTGACGTCGGCTTTTTCGAACTTTCTCGGAGTCACTATGATTTTCCTAAAGTGTTCAGCGTCGGCGACGGGGATCTCGGTAATGATTTTGCTGCTTATTGACGTATCAGAAAAGACGTCCTGAAGCAGGAAAGGGTACTCCATCGAGATGTCGAAGATGACAACTTTAGTCGTCTTCTGGTGGTACATTATCCTTCGTAGGATGTTGGAGACTAGGTTGCTCTTTCCACCACCCGTGAAAGAGAAGATCCCGAAGTGATATCTGGCCAGCCTTTCGAAGCTGACGTAGATTGGAATCGGGTCTTTCTCCTCTTGGAACATTTTGATTACGCCAATCCTTGGGTCTTTACGGGCTTCAGCAATGGTTGAGATTCTATTCTCGTTCCAAGTTAGGCCAAATTCTTCGAGCAGTCGTCGGTTGTACATCCTGTGAATGGTGTTCTTGCTTAGGATGAATACGCGTTCACCCACAATTGGATAGGTGAAGCCTTTCAGATACTCCTGGTCAAGGCCGGACAGAATCAAATCATAGTTGAGGGGAATGGCCGCTAGTTGGATCATCATCGTTGCCTTATCGTCTGTATCCCAGTCTGAGACACTCTGTTCGATTATCTCAAATTGGTAGGGGTAGTAGCTCTGGTCGGAGAGCCCTCTTAGTCCGAAGTGCTCTGGTCCGATGCGCGAAATTTCGAGGAGCGTGAAGCGGTTGCCGTCGTGCTTCTTTGCTTTGAAGTTGCGCACCGCCAGCAGCATGCCCTCTTCGAGAAGGCCCATCAGGTCTTTCTGGTACTGTGCTTTCGCACGGCATTCGTATTTTGCTGAGAAGCCTGTCGTCTCAGCCGAAAGCTCAGCTCGTCTTATGGCCAAAACTGCCGATAATCTTGCGTCGAACCGACCGTTCAGGTCTGTGAAGTGGCGATTAAGCTCTTCTTGCACTTTCAACTTCGCTCCTTCTTGCACGAAAAGTGTTCATGTAGAATGAAAACTTCCTAAGCTTTGGATGGGTTACCAGCCAGTGGCCAGTGGCTTTGACTATTTCTGCTGCGCGGTCCCTCTGCTCCTTGACGATCTTGTCAGCAATGTACAGGGGTTTGTTGTGCCCAAAGATCTCGGGGATGCTTTGCTGTGTCATCGCCTTCAGCGTTACCATGGCGAGCTCTTGGACATGATTCGCCAACAGTTTCGAGTCCCAAAGGACAGGGTGCATCTCCTCTGTGGTACTTCCGTATTCATGCTTGAGTTTCAATGTGGGAGCGTTTTCGGTATCATGGTACAAACGGTCAATGAACAGGACGTTACTTCTGAATTGGTCATCAGACTTGGCTTTGTCGAGTTGGATGTAGGATTTCACGAACCGTTGTTCAAGGATGATGCGGTTGCTGATCGCCCCAGAAACGTAGGTCATTCTATGCTGAAAGTCAGGGACTATTGTCTGAAAAGCAGTGTCGTACTCAAGCGTAGCCCAAGGTATGGGTAACTCGTTGTGATGAAACATGCTGATGGCCTGCAGCAGCATTCGGTCGGTCGTCGCCACACGCTTCACTCTTTGGGTCCAAATTCCCTGATTAACTGATACTGGAATAAGGTGGCTGATGAGATCCCTTGCTGTCGTGTCTTTCGTAATGCCCAACAGCAGAATGCGGTTTCCTTGCGATTCTTCAATCAGAAGGTTGAAAGCGAATAGGCAAAGGAACGCAAGGTCAAGCGTTGTCACCCACCGGGTTTCAGCACCATCAGAGATCCGGAGTGGGTTTCCTTTGCTACTGGCAAAGAATCGGACGCCGAACAGTTCGACCAGTTTTCGCAGGCGGTTCCATGTCATGGAATACCGGGGGTTCGCGCTGTACTTCCCATCAGACTCTTGGAGGTAGCCCTCCTGAGTTGACTTTTTGATGAAGCGGGTCAATCGGGTGATCTGATCTTCGGCATTGTAATTCAGTTCATTCGCAATCTCGGATACGCTCAGCGGTTTGTTGCTTTTCTGCAACAGGAAGACCGTGGAATAGCGGAGGTAATCCCCGCGTGGTGGTAAGGAGCCGTCTAATTTTGGTGTGCGATATCTACCGTAGGCTAAGTCTTGCTCGTCGATTGGAACGTTATCAATCTCGAGACCGAAGATTGCGCATTGACGTTTCCACAGGGGACGCTTTGCAGTATCGTATACCAGGTTGCTCAAAGTTCCGGAGAGGGACCTGTCGAGAAGAATGATCTTGTACTCTTTTGTTTTCGCAAGCTGGTATGCGAGGTAAATTTCTGAGAATAGCATTATCCAATCTGCAATCGTCGAATTGTCAACGGTCGACTCCTCCGTCATCGGTCCGGATATAGTGAGCTGCTGCCTCCCTTTCTGTAATGTTGATTGCGGGTCAACTTCGGGGAGTGCGTCGATGTAGATTGGCACACAGCTTGCTAGACCTTGACCCCTTTCGACGAAGCCTGTATCGTATTCCATCTCGGGTTTCTGATCCTTGTGAAAGGTGATTGACCCTGTTGCGGCATAAGAGCCAGCCCAGAACACAGCCAGCCCTCCTAGCAATTTCTGGTCTTCCGATCCGTCCACCGCCGCGAATCGGGCCTTGTCTGCGCTAAACATTTTTAGAGCAGTTTCATACGAGCGATCAAATCTGAACTCAGTGACCAGTAACTCGCGGATGAGGGGCCAATAGTTATCGCTTGCAGTCTGAAGCCGTCTCTCACTTTCTCCGACTTGGTCTTCGGCACCATCCTTGAGAATCTGTCCAAGTCTCTTGACGCTCATGCTGAGAGGGGAGGACAATCTGAATCAACCTAGGTTTAGTCAGTTTCACTAAAGTGGGTTATGTCTGGTACTACTCATTGAGGAACAGGGGAGGAGAAAGTAAGTAATTGTGAGAGCAGCAAGGCTCACAGCAAAGACGGTGTTGCTTACAAATGAAGCCCTAGCCTATATGGGCGGCCTTTAATTCATGAAGCTACAAATAACTGGTCCGAAATGTATCGGTGGTTGTTTTGTCTTCGTCTGATCAACAATTAACCAAGAAACTCGCTGAAATGAAGACCTTCCTGGAGCGACGCCTAAAGCAGCAGGAGGAGGAAGTAGGATACCTGCGCTCCTTCTTAGAAGTCGTAGATTCCCTCCTCGCAGAGAGAAGTTTCAGACCGGTTGAAATCAGCACACCAACTGAAACGACCGCGGCAAAACCAAACGTCGTCACTAGAACAGCGGATAGTGTCCCCATTTTGACTGTTGATGGCGTGCGAATCGGATCCATTCAGATTGAACAAGGCGCTCTACACGTCACCCCTGAGCCTAATGTTAACTTGGATTCTGATTCGCCGCCCCTCCGGTCATTTCTGTTAGCCAAGGTTCTTGAACCAATGCAAGGGAAAGACAAGGAGGCGGCTTCCGCGGGGGTTATTCCACCGGATCACATCCTCACTTACAATGTTGAGCAGGAAGACGGTCGACTGAAGGTCATTCATATACAGAATTACGGTGACGACCGCCGCCTCCTCGAACTGAAGAATGCGATAAGGTGGACCTTACGAAGAATGTACGAGAAAACAGGCAGCAAGAAATGAAGAGTCTCGTGCTGTCACTTGTGTGGAGCTGTTGACGCCCTCAACGTTTCGCTTTAGTAGAAATGTGGAACCTTCTCCCTTTTAGACTTCTTCTCCAAGCCCCGTTAAATACTGAGACGGCTAATGTTCGGGTGTTGATGTGTGGAGGTGAGTTGAGATGGCGAAGAAACGCAAAGTGAAGATGAAGCTTGCAGAAACTGGTCATGTTCGATCTGAGACGGGACAAACTGAATACGTAGCTTAAGGCCGTCGAGCGCGGCAGGCGTGCAGTCCCGTTTTTCTTTTTGTTTTTCTTATCTCGATATCTGGTTCATGGGGCTCTGTTTCTTCTAGCCATGGCGGAGAGTGCTTCCGAGGTTTCCTTCTCAGCCTGTTTCTGGATGGCCTCAACCTTCGTTCGCACTCGTTTCCGGTAGTCCTCATCTTTTGTGCTTGCTAGGTTTATGGTGACGTTGGAGATCGCGCCCAGCGTGCTTGCGTGTGCGAGATAGATTGCGGTTTGCAGGTCGGAAAGCGCGTTCTCATTCGCAAATTCAGCTAGCTTGTTGGCGATGGAGAGTATTCTCGATGCTTGTTCAGCGGTCTTTAACGGGACCTCTGCGGCTCCTTTCAGTCGGTTTTGGATTTCCTCCGCCCTCTTGCGCTTCTCCTGTTCGTTCTCCTTTGGAAGGCGGTAAGCTTGCATTAGCGCTGTGAAGCTTTGCGAATCCTCATCGACTAGAAGCAGAAGGCCCTTCTGTAGAGATTCGCTCTCCGCGAGCACCTCTCCAGCCATTTTCGAGTTCTTCTCTTGTTCGGGTTTCTTGAGTGTCAGGCGGGAGACCATACTCACAAGGCTTGCCGCCAGGAATCCGGCGAATGCTGATACGCTGCCGCCCCCGGGTACAGGTTTATCTGACGCTACTTCACTACCGAAGGTTGCCAAACTTAGATCGATTAACCTGTTGCCTTGAGCCTCTCCTAGCCTTCTTTCAATTATCTGGTTCTTGTTGAAGCTCCGCAACCGTAGGTAGAATTCTGCAGCATCAGTCAGGGCCTCCATTGGCACGAGTCCGACGATTTCACTTTCGAGCACTCCAACGCCTTGCTGCTGCGCGAGGGCCTTCGTGAGTTCGAGGGCTTTGAAAAGTTGGCTAGCTTTGTAGTCAACCATATTCATGGAGACTTGAACGATACCCCGTTCCTTCAAGTCGAAACCTAGAGCCTTGACCGCGGATAGGCCGCCGTCCCTTCCGCGTACTTGTTTGGCTATTTTCTTAGCTACGTCAAGGTTGTTCGTCGCTAGGTTAACGTTGTAGGCTATGAGGATCTGTCTCGCTCCAATGGCTGTAGCCCCCGCGGTTGGATGAATCGCGTTTGGGCCAAAGTCCGGTTTCTTGTCTGGATTCTTTCCGATTTCATCCCTTAGCCCCTCGAACTCTCCCTTCCTTACGTCGGCTAGGTTCCGTCTATCTGGGCGCGTTGCAGCTTCCTCGTAGAGGAATACTGGAACCTTGAAGCGTAATGCAAAATCGTTCGCGAACTCCTTCGCAAGCTGCACGCATTCGGCCATGGTGACATCGGAGATGGGAACGAAGGGTATGACGTCGACCGCGCCCATCCGTGGGTGTTGGCCCTGGTGCTTGTTTAAATCGATGAGCTCGATCGCCTTTGCGCTGACCGCCAGTGCGGCTTCCTTGACTGCTTCTGGTTCCCCGACAAATGTTAAGACGGATCGGTTGTGGTCTGCGTCAGATTCAATGTCGAGCACCTTCACGTTTCTTGATTTGGCTTCCCCAACAATCGAATCGATGACCTCTTTCCTTCGGCCTTCACTGAAGTTCGGGACACATTCAACGAGTTTCAAAATTACCAACACGAAAGTGACCCGTCAGAGCTAATTTCGTTTCGGTTGATTTCCATCAGGTCTATTGTTCTTTAAGGCGGAACAACAATACCCATTGTCACTTCGAGTTGACAAACTTGCCTGGTAAGATGATGGACGGGCGCCCGGTGGCCCAAGAGGTACGGTCAAAGGTCAAGGAGCAGATCAGCGTTCTAAGAAAGCAGCGAGTAGAACCTAATCTTGCGACCATTCTCGTTGGTGACAACCCCGCGTCCAAGGCGTACCTGAGGAACATACACGCGGCATGTCAGGTGGTCGGAATCAACTCGCATAGCACTGAACTCCCTGCGAGCTCCTCTCAGGAAGAGTTGGGAAAAGTCATCAGGGAACTGAACGAAGATCGGAAAGTGACGGGGGTGTTGCTTCAACTTCCTCTGCCCAAAGGCCTGAACGAACTCGCTGCCACCTCCGCGACAAGTGTGGAGAAGGACGTAGACGGGTTGAACCCGCGCAACCTTGGCCTGCTGTTTCAGAAGGCACCGAGAATTGTTCCCTGCACGCCCAAAGGGGTTATGGTACTTCTGAGGTATTACGGCGTGAGAACTGCGGGTAAACATGCGGTAATAATTAACCGAACCAAGCTGCTGGGAAGGCCACTGTCGCAGCTCCTGCTGAACGAGGACGCCACTGTAACCGTTTGCCATTCGAAGACTGAGGGGCTTGGCGAAATCGCGAAACAGGCAGATATTCTGTTTACGGGGATTGGCCGCCGTAACGAATTCACAGTGGGCGCGAACATGATTAAACCGGGGGCAACTGTGGTTGACATTGGAACCACTGGCATAGACGGAAAATTGGTGGGCGATGTAGATTTTGATTCGGCCATTCGGGTTGCTTCCCTGGTTACTCCTGTACCGGGCGGGGTGGGACCTATGACAATTGCCATGCTTCTGTACAATGCATTGCTAACCGCCTGCTTGCAGAAGGATGTGCCATTAGCATTCAATCCTGATGAGTTGGGCTCGCCTGCAGCCGTATGAGAGAAAACGTCAACTACGAGCGCAGATGCTCGCCCTAAGGAATAACCGTCCTTCGCTTGAACTCGATTCTCTAAGTTCCAAGATCGATGCGAGGTTAATCGAAATTCCAGCCGTGAAAAATTCCAGAACGATGTCGACCTATCTGCACATTGGAAGTGAGGTAAGAACCAACGGTGTTGTCGAGTGGGCAATCCTCAACGGTAAGAGAGTGATTGTGCCGATTACCGATAGAACAAGCAAACGGCTGATCTTCTCCGAGCTTAAGGACCCGGAACGAGAACTTGAGAAGGGAAATTACGGAATTCCAGAACCGAAACCAGAATTCCGGCGTCCAGTCCCTCTAGAGGAAGCGGATGTAGCTCTGGTTCCCGGCGTCGCATGGGACCTACAAGGGTTCAGGATTGGTTACGGGGCCGGATACTACGATCGAAGCATTAACTCATTGCACACGCCTGTCATTAAACTGGGGCTAGCCTACGAATTCCAGATGCTCTCGAAAATCCCGAGATCTCCTTTCGACCGACGAGCCAACAAGATCGTGACGGAAGAGAGAATCATCGACACAGATCCCCGGCCTCTATGAGACTCAACTGTTCTTCTCGACCAAGACGGGCGAACTTGTTCGGGTGGGTACATTCTAATGTACTAGACCCAAAATTCAGATTAGTACGCCTTGGTTCGCACCTGTGCAGTAGAACCCCCATCCGGCATCGAAAAGTGCGCCCGAAACGCGGATGCAATTTGGGGGCTGATTTGCGGGAATGAGCCCCAATTCAAACTAAACAGTTAGTCACCAGCGACTAACTGCTTAGTTGCTAGGCACAGCGCTTCAGTCTCGTAACCGGCGTCGACGTTGCCGTTCTAGAGCTCCAAGCCTTTCATGTTCATGTTCGTGGGGGGACACCAACGGCACCGGGGAAACGCCGCCGCTTCGCATCCCGGCCAAATGCAACGTCTGTCACCGCTGAAGGTACATGTGCCTGTCAGCTCCGATACCCCAGGTTCATGTCATTTGAGCATCGTATTTGTGACTGTCTTCATCGCTAACAGGCGAATTGGTTCTATGATAACGAATCCAATGAGTGTTTTGCAGCCACTCAGCGTTTGGCCTTCTTAACGGCATATTCAGCTATTTTATCGGCCGCATTTAGGCCGGTCGCCGCCAAGAGACCGCGAAAGCCAGGTGAGGCATTCACCTCGATCACGTAAGGTTCCGCGTCGACCGAAATGAGATCGACGCCCGCGATTTCAACGCCAACGGCTTCAGCCGCCCTGACCGCGGTTTCTGCCTCCGCCTTAGAGGGCTTGTGCGGGATGCCTTGACCGCCTATGTGGATGTTACTTCTCCACTCGTGCGGGGCTGCCTTACGCTTCATAGCGCCAACAATTTCCTTATCGATCACGAATACTCGAATATCTTCACCCGGATTGGGCAGGAATTTTTGAAGGCAAATCATCTGGTCAAGCTCGGAGAGGGTATCAATTATGGGTCCTGCCTCCTTTGCGTCTCTTACACGCATTACGCCAATCCCCTGAGTCCCGCTCAGGAGTTTCATCACGAGCGGGGGTGAAAGGTACTCTGTTGGTTCTTCACTCTTGTTCCGAGAAGCGATCAGAACGCTTTCAGGAATCTTCACTCCTGCCGCATGGAGAGCCTGAAGGGCTAGGTACTTGTTTCTGGCAGTCAGCAGGCCGTTCATCGAAAGTGTTGAGGGAATTTTCATCAATTCGAAATGTTTGAGAAGCATAATGCCCAGCTGTGTGAGGCTGCGCCCAATTCTAGGTATTACAGCGTCTAGGCGAGAGAGCGATTTCTTCTCGTAAATTGCATCAACTTTCGATCCTTCCAACATCAGGTGTATCTCCGGCGTCTTGACATAAACTGCTTCAGAGCCCTTTGCTTTGAGCGCCCTCATGATTTCCGTCGTTGCCCAGAACTCTGGGTTCTTTGATAAGACCCCAATTTTCATAAATTTCTTCCACTTGTCGATGTGAGCTTAATACTTGGTTTGCTCATAAAGCGCTCGCCGCCGTAGTGGTTTCATTGAAGGCGAAGAACAAGATCGTTATCGGCCCAATTGAGTATGTGAAAGTGATCGGGCACCACGGCGAGGCTAGGGTCAAAGGGAAAGTCGACACAGGGGCGAGCAGAACTTCAGTGGACGTATGGCTGGCGGCAAACATAGGCCTAGGGCCCACAGTAGACGTCGCCAAGGTCAAATCCGCGTTTCTAGACAAAGTACGCACCCGACCCTTAGTGCGCGGCATTGTAGAAATTGCAGGCGAAAGGTTCGCTCTGCCTGTTACTGTTAATGACAGGTCGGACATGAGGTACCCTGTCCTTATTGGAATGGACATCCTAAAGTCGGGGCGGTTCCTAATTGACCCGACGAAGAAAGCACCCCCAAGATATCGGGGCGTCGTAAAGGCAAAGAACTCAACGTGACATTCGACGACGGGATTAGGCTATAGTGTTTTTCAGTAGCCCTTGAGCAAAACGCGGCAAGTGGTCCCATTTGTTATCTGGCAGAGACTTTCTTTCAATGAGCGACCTAACCGGCACGGACACTCAATGGCTATTGGATCTCGCGATTAAGCTCAAATCAGACGCAAAACAGGGAACGCTCAAACATTCCTTATCAGGCAAAGTCATTGGATTACTCTTTGAGAAGCCCTCGACTCGAACCAGGGCTAGCTTCGAGACGGCTGTTTACCAGCTAGGTGGCCAGGCAATGTACCTCCGCGCTGATGAGCTTCAGCTGACCCGAGGCGAACCTCTGAAAGATACCGCGAGAATTCTCGGAGCTTACCTGAGTGGGTTCGTCATACGAACGTACGCCCATCAGAATTTGGTGGAGTTCGCTGAGTATGCACCGGTGCCCATCATTAACGCTCTCAGCGATCTCGAGCACCCAACCCAAATCATCTCGGACATGTTAACAGTTCTCGAGGCCAAAGGTAAGTTATCGGGCCTAAAGTTCGTGTGGGTTGGAGACGGGAACAACGTATGCAATTCATGGCTGCTGGGCGGCGCAAGCATGGGCATGAATATGTTCGTTTCCTGCCCCAAGGGCTATGAGCCGGACAGATCTGTGGTTGAAAGGGCTCGCAGGCTTGCAAAGGAGTCCGATGGGGTCGTCGAGCTTGTGGCGAACCCGCAGAAAGCCGCTGAAGACGCGGATGTCCTCTATACTGATGTTTGGGTTAGCATGGGTCAGGAGAAGGAAACCAAAAAAAAGGAATTGAAGTTCAAGCCGTTTCAGGTTAACGGCAAGCTCGTCGCAAAAGCCAAAGATGATGTTGCAGTCATGCACTGCCTCCCCGCCCACAGGGGACTAGAGATAACTGACGATGTGTTGGAGGGACCGCAAAGCGTCGTGTGGAAGCAGGCTGAGAACAAGTTACACGGAGCACGGGCCGTCTTAGCTGCTTTTCTCGGCGTCCCCGAGTAGCGGCTGCGCCTGCAACTTTTCTAAGTGTTCGTGCGCCTTCCGCAGGGTGTCCTTCGCGTTCTTGTAGGTCAATCGCTCGTAGGCCTTCTCATAGGACATCCAATCGAAGCCCACATGCTCTCTCGAGAGTCGTACTGCGTCCGTTTTAGACTCCAAGAGGTAGAAGACAACTTCTTTGTAGACGGTCTCGCCTGCCCTTCTGTAATAGTAGCTTATTGGGTTGCGGTAACCCTCAATGAACTTTGGGTCCGTTATTCCTGCTTCTTCCTGTGTTTCGCGGAGAACGGTTTCCCTTTCAGTTTCGTTATTTTCCACATGCCCTTTGACGAAATCCCAGTGGCCGCCTTCGTAGTGAAGAAGGAGGTACTTCCGAACTCCATTAGCTTTGAAGATTACAGCTCCGCATGACTTCTCTGAAGGCATAGGCTTACACTCGAGTGATTATGAACGGCGGTAGAGCCTCAACAGAAACGCTCGGGTTAATCTTCCTTTGCTTTGAGGAGAGTACTCATTCCTATCCTAAACTAGGCCGGCAAACAGGAAAGCCAGAACTGCCCCCAAAAGAGGGGCAACTGTCCAGCCAATTATTATTTCCCATATTAGGCGATTATTGCGGACGACTATTTTGCGAGGAATAGCGGCACCAAATACGCCTCCTACCACAGCTTGAGAAACAGAAACGGGAATTCCGGCCTCGGTGAATCCATGGACCGTCAAGGCTCCCCCCATCTGCGCCGCGAAGGATGCTGAAGGGCTCAAACCTACGATATTTTCTGAGACGCTCCTAGTGGTAGCCTTGCTGAGCATAACCATCCCAAGAATTGTCGCAAACCCCAGCCCGATGGACGTAAGGGGTTCGATGCCGGCTGAATCTACCATGCCAATTATGAGTCCTACTGTGTTTGCCCCGAGTGTGTAGGCTGCGTAGATTCCGCTGAAAATGGTTAGGTACGCGTAGAGCGCGTTCAAAGTGAGTACTCGTCGAACTCGTTTCGTGATCGCTTTTGTGATGAGAGTTAAGCCGATGGCTAACGCCAACCCTGCCAATGGCGTCAAAAGCCAGGATGATGCTACGAGCAGAGTGAACCGCCAATTGACTGGTATCCCCAAGGCGAATGCGGCGCCTACGGCAGCCCCAATGGCAACCTGTGACAGGCTGATTGGAAGCTTGCGGAAAGTCAAGAACGCCATTATGACAAAACTCGAAGCGGCCACCGCGAGGGTGAACCCAGGATTGGTGGAGGAGACGATCCCCGAGGTTATTGCGCGGGACAGTTTGGTTCCCTCCAGAAGAATTCCGGCAAGAAGTCCTACTGAGGCAAGCGCGAGCGCTTGTCGGTACCGCAGTGCACCGGCCCCCACAGAAGTTCCGAGACAAGTGGAGAGGTTGTTAGCGCCGAGCATAACGCACAACGCAAACCCCGAAATCAGCTCAAGATAGAATGGCATACTAGTCAAGTAGGATTCCGGCGATACAACTTGCCGAAGAATAACCGTGCCCTAGGTTCAAGCTCTCTTGGCGATCTGGTCGACCTTGTCCTTCAGGTCAGTGTACTTGTTCATCACACCATGCTGTCTGCAGAAGTAGAGGGTTTCTTGTCTAGGTGCTGGCAGCGATGGCGAGTCCGCGGCCGGGCTTTCGGTCATCCGAGTCATCTCTTTTCCGCAGAGCGGGCATTTCAAAACAAGATCAGACCTTCAATGCACATGATTGGAGTCCTATCCGACATTTAGCGATACCTAAAACCCTTTTATTAAAACTCTTCAAACTGAAGCGCTCTGCCTAAGCTTCCGCTTTAGCTACCAACGATATCACTAGGTCCGAAGAATCCTCTGCGGCGTCCGCTATCTCATCGAGTTTGAGAACAACATCACGAAGCTGAAGGAGCGTAAGCACTTCAAGGTCTGATTTGTGTGCGAAGATACGCTTTAGCAGGTGGTCCTTCACATCGTCTGCCTCCTCTTCGGCGCGCTCAACGAGAAGTGATTTGCTAACAGCAAGCTCTGAATCGCTTTCAAGCGCTGCTACTGATTCTCGCAATAGTCGCACCGTTGATTGGAGCAAGTTGAAGAGGTCGCTCAGGGTGGCTTTGGGTTCTTCATATAGAAGGAGGAAGGAGGGGGCATCGATTGGAGATTCAGCGAGTATTCTTCCAGCGTTGTGCGCTGCGTCGGCCACTTCGTCATTCTCCTCCATGAGCTCGAGGAAGTCGTCCCGAGTCCCGGCGAAGAATGCACCTTGGGATATTGCAAGCACTGCGTCCCGGTGCAGCCCATCAGCCAGCGTCTCGAACTCGCCAATTCTGTCGCTCATTTCTTCAACTCTCTTCCAGTCGCCGCTCTTCGCGGCTTCGAGTAGGAGCGCCAATCCTTGGATTGTCTTATCCACGATCTCCAAATGGTCGGAAATGAGTTCTAGGACACGCCTTTCCCTCCTTCCTACCAACCGAAAGCGTCCGAAGAATCCTTTCATTCTGATCCGCCAGTTATGGGGGAAGACGCGTATTGGTCAAGAGTTCCTGGGGGCGGCAACCCAGCCAATTCCCGGTCGATGTAATTCTGTAGCCGTTTCAGAGTTTTCAGATGGGTTGGAGTCGCTATGCCCAACATCTGGATAGTCTGAATGCAGTTCTCCGGCGCGTATCCGTGAAAGTGGTTGTTGAAAATTCCAAAAGTTTTCTTCGTGTTCTGCTGAACCTCTTTGATCTTAGGGGCCCAATCCTGAAGCTGCTGTTGCGTATAGCGATAATCGTACCATGGTCGTTCCCCGTGGCCATGCCACCTGATGTATCCTATCGGTGAAGTAACGTGAATCTCGGGTGGCAAGAGTGGTTCGTCAACGATACAATAAGCGGCCTCGTATTTTGATAGGATGCGCCATGTCGCATCATCCATCCATGACTTGTGCCGGAACTCAACAACGTAATCATAACGATGTGGGAGAGCGGCCAAGAAGTTCTCAAGCAACTTGTCGTTCTTTTTGAGAGAGGGTGGAAGCTGGACGAGGAAACATCCTAACCGATCCTGAGTCAACAAAGGGTCGAAGAGTTGCACGAAACTTTCCAATTCCTCTTGAGAATCTTCGTTTAACTTAAGCCGCAACTCATGTGTAAACTTCTGGTTAACCTTCGCACTGAACATAAACCCCCTTTTAGTATACCGAGTTAGACCGAGGATTGTTCCTTCATCAGGTTGCTTGTAAAAGGATGAATTGAGCTCTACGGTATCGAAAACGGAGGCATACTGTTGAAGCATGCTCTTGCCGGGGTCGTAGAGCGGTCCCTCCCATTCCTTGTATGACCAACCGGCACATCCGAAATACAATCGAGCAGGTGATACCGCCGTCTTGCTATGCCTCCGAAGCATCCTCGAGTCTGTTCGTGGGAAGCTACCATGTGCGGCTTTATTTCTCCATTGCGGGGAATGGCCGCCTCCATCACTCAAACTACTCATGTGGGGCCATGTCACCGCTGCGTGAATGATAACCGCTAATAATTCGTCATTGCTTTCAGCTCAACGAGTGTAGAGTCAAAATCTCCAGATGTGGCGTCTTTGAAGTTCAGTGAGGTAGCCAACGTTTTCGAAAAGATAGAGGCTACCACGAAACGCTTGGAGATGACCAGTCTCCTTGTGGACCTGATCAAGGAGACCCCGAAGGATGAGATTAGCAAAGTAGTCTACCTGATTCAAGGAAAGCTATACCCTGACTATGTTGGCGTCGAACTTGGTTTCGCCGAAAAGCTCCTGATCAAGGCTGCTGCAGAAGTATCTGGCAAAACAGAGAGGTCGGTTGAGGGGGACTACAAGAAGACCGGCGACCTAGGGTTGACCGTCGAGAAGTTGCTCGAAAAGAAATCGCAAGCCGCCCTCGTCAGAAGGTCTCTGACCGTTAAGACGGTATACGAAACGTTCGACAGGATCGCGAAGGCAACAGGTTCAGGTTCGGTTGAGACGAAAGTTCGTTTGCTGATAAGCCTCTTGAACGATGCTACGCCGCTAGAAGGGAAGTTCATCGCCAGGATGGCTGTGGGGAAGCTGAGGCTTGGCGTTGCCGATATGACCATTCTAGATGGACTTGCGGTTGCCTACGGAGGCGACAAGGTTGCAAGGGAACCTATCGAAAGGGCCTACAACCTTTCATCAGACCTAGGGTACGTCGCAGAAGTGGTCGCACATGAAGGCCTCGAGGGCATTGGGAAGTTCAAGATCACGGTCGGTCGCCCGATTAGGCCGATGCTCTGCGAGCGGTTACCCGCAGCCAAAGATATTCTGGAGAAACTTGGAGGCGAGGGAGCTGCAGAATACAAGTACGACGGCCTCAGGATTCAAGCGCACATAGGCCCGAGAGGAGTCCAACTCTTCTCGCGTAGACTTGAGAACATTACCGACCAGTTCCCTGACGTCGCCAAACTACTGCAAAGTTGCATCAAGGCGAAAGAGGCGATCGTGGAAGGCGAATGTGTAGCCGTGGACACCAATACCGGTGATATGCTCCCTTTCCAGGTGATTTCTCAACGGCGGGGAAGGAAATACGAGATTGAACGAATGTCCGAGGAGATACCTGTAACGGTCTTCCTTTTCGACACTCTCTTCCTAGACGGCCGCGACCTTACACAGTCGCCATATCTCGAAAGAAGAAAGGAGCTGGTGAAAATTACGAAACCTTCGGATCATCTTGTGATCGCTCAGCAATTCGTAACGAATGATCCGGAGAAGCTCGAACAGCTGATGGATGAGGCTGTTGCTGCTGGATGTGAAGGCTTGGTTGTGAAGAGCATCTCGGAACAATCTACGTACCAGGCGGGGGCGCGTGGGTGGCTATGGATAAAGTACAAGCGCTCGTACAAAGCCGAAGTCCAAGACACTTTTGACCTCGTCCCTGTAGGGGCATTCGCGGGAAGAGGAAGACGAGCGGGGAGCTATGGCGCGCTCCTGATGGCTGCTTACAATCAGAAGGACGACGTTTTCGAGACGCTGTGCAAACTGGGCTCAGGTTTCACCGACCAAGACTTGGCTGACCTACCGAAGCTAACGGAGAAGAGCGTGCTCAAACACAGGCACCCGCGTGTCAACTCGCTGATGGAGCCTGATGTGTGGTTTGAACCTTCGATTGTCTTGGAGGTAGCCGCGGACGAAATCACGTTATCCCCACTTCACACGTGCGGCAGGGACGTGATAAGGCCGAACAGCGGCCTCGCGCTCAGATTCCCCAGGTTCACTGGTAAGTGGAGAAAAGACAAGTCGGCTGAGGACGCGACTACTTCACAAGAAGCGCTGGAAATGTACCAGAAGCAGCTCAAGAAAATAGAGAGCGAAACATAGCACGAATCCGCCAATTCCGGCTCAGAGGCTAGTTGATTGTTTGCTGGTCTATAGGTGAACGATTCGTCTGCGTTTGGGTGTCTTGATCTTCCAGAAGCCTGAGGTGTCCCTATAATACTCTGCAGTCTCCAATTGATGAGTCCTCACGAGTACTAATTAGTATTCTTAGTATATTTAAGGCTTAGCAATGCTCATTAAGCCTATGGCGGCCTCGTGAGTACTCATCAGGCGTCAAGGGATGTCCCAAAACCTAGACATCGTGCGGCTCCAAGATTTTCGAGGGCAATATAGGATAACGATTCCCAGGGAGATGGTTGAGAAATTGAAGTGGGAGAAGGGCCAGCCCCTATTCATATCCCTTGAAGGCACAAAAATAATCGTAGAACCCGTGACTAAGCGCTAATCTACCACGACAATTTATCTTCGACCGTGACGAACTGACGCTCGAAGAACTCAGCCGCCTCGGCCCGCTTGAGATAGTTCAGAAAAAAGTGGTTCCGGAAAAGGGCATTCGAGAGGCTTTCGTGATATCGGTGAACAGCATTTTTTCCGAACTGACAGCCAAGCAGGTTAATTCGCTGATGGCGGCTTTGGAATACGGCTACTATCAAGTCCGGAAAAAAATGACTGCGGAAGAAATAGCTAGCAAAAACAAGGTCCCCCGCACAACCTTCGAAGAACATCTGCGCAAGGCGGAGAGCAAAGTCCTACGCGCTATGGCTCCCTATGTTAGGATGTACGCTTCCAAGCCCCAAAGGGCTGTCGAGAAACCACCGGAGATCCCTGTCGACTAGCCGCATAGCCCTCTAAGCACAGTTAATACCCTCCCGCCCAATATTATCCCTCGATTTTCATGTTCTCAAGGATCCTTGTTGGCGTGGACGGTTCGCCATACGCTGAGAGAGCGTTGAGATGTGCAGTTGATTTGGCAAAGAAGTACAGCGCCAAACTGATCATAGCACACGTCGTTCTCCGCCAATTCTACGCCGTAACACCATCAGAAGCAGGTGTTCTCGCGACCACGGTCTTCGTTAAGGAAATGGAAGCGGAGGGCAAAGAGATCATGAGCAAAGCTGAAGCCTATGCGAAAGCCCAGGGGGCGGATTACGAGTACAAGCTGCTTCAGGGTGTGCCCGCCGAGGAAATCATGAAAACCGCTATTTCCGAAAACGTCGACCTCATCGTGCTCGGTAGCAGGGGGCTCACTGAGGTTCGCGCGTTCCTGCTCGGCAGCGTGTCAGACAAAGTTAGCCATCACGCCAAATGCCCTACGCTAATCGTCAAATAGGCCAAGTCACGTTACAGTGAGATCATAAGGTACAGGTCGCCGACGTTCGTTCCCGTTGGTCCCGTAACTAAACCGTCATTAAGCGTTCGGAAGAATCGGTAGGAATCATTCCGAGCCAGGTACCTGTTCGCGTTTAGCCCCTTTCTTCTAGCCCGTAGGCTTGTCCTTCCATCCGCCAGTGCACCAGCCGCCTTACTATTACCGTCAATTCCGTCAGTCCCTAGCGCGGCTACGACGGCGCCGTTGAGGCCTGCAATTCCGTCCGTGGCCCAGAGGATGCTTTCCTGATTTCGACCACCTTTCCCTCCCCCGATGATCTCGACCGTTGTCTCTCCGCCCATGACGATCGCCCGAGAATGCCCGTATGATTTCCCGTAGTCCTTAGTAGCCAAGTCCGCCAGCAGTCTTCCCATCTGTTTCGCTTCCATTTCAGCTGAAGATGTTAGGATATTCGCGTGCACGCTGTTCGCTCTCAGCGCCCTTTTCGCTGCGGTGCATGCGGTTGTGCTGTCTGCGATTATGAAGTTTCGAACTCTGCTGAAGCTTGCGGTTCCCGGTTTCGGAGTTTCTGGGGCTTGACCGCGTACTCCTCGGGCCAGATGATCCTTGATTTGGCGCGGGATTTTGTTCCAAACATCGTGCGTTTTTAGAACCTCTACGGCGTCTTGGTAAGTGGTCGGGTCCTCCGCCGTCAGCCCCGAAGCGATGTCCGGGAGGCAGTTTCCGGGAACATCCGACACGATTAAGGACAAGATAGTGGAAGCCCGACATTGTTCGACGAGTTGGCCGCCCTTCAGAGTTGAAAGGTGCCTTCGTACTGTGTTTATTTCATGAATCGTAGCCTTGCTCGTTAGCAGGCATTCTGTCAGACGTTTCTCTTCGCTCAGCCTGACCTCGGGCGGGGGCGAAGCCAACATGGCGGAAGCACCGCCTGAAATCATGCAAAGGAGAAGTTCATCAGCCTTCATCCGCTGGACTGCTTTGAGAACTATCTTGCCAGCTCTGAGTCCTTCGCGGTCAGGTATCGGATGGCCCGCGTTGAAGACTTGGATGCGTGGGTCATGAACTAGTGCCCGCTCGCCCCGTGGCGCTACGAGGATCCCCCGGATTTGCAGGCTCCCGAGGATCTCAAAGGCGGCTCTCATCATAGGTGCGCCGGCCTTCCCGACGGCAAGCACGAGGGTCCTGCTGAATCGAGAGAGAGGAGTTGAGAAGTACGTTTTCGTTTGGAGTTGTCCGTCTTTCACCCGCAGAAATGAAAGAGTGCGCCGGTACGGGTCAACTGCATATAGTGCTTCTTCGAGTGCTTGCAGACACAACCGTCGAGCCGTACGATCTCGGGCAGACGTTCCGTTGCGAATCAGTTCGACTTTGTTTCTGATGAAGTTGTTTTGCGGTTGTTTCGAGGGAAGTTCAGCCCACCTTCACTATCTTCGATAACTATTGTAGTTCAAAGTCGATGCCTACACGTACGCGTCGGCGAGAAATTGTTTGAGAGCCAGCTTCTACGGGTTGGTCGATTCGCCTTCCGAACTGCCAGAAGGCATCGGTTCAGTTGAAGGGGGTTGCTCAGCTGGAGTAGGTTCCGCAGGTTGGGTTTCCAGCATTGGTTCTGGCATGGGTGGCCGTTCAACTGCTGGAGTTGGTGGCGGTGCTGCTTCGGCGGGCTTAGGTTTAGGAGGCATTCTCTTCTTTGGCTTGGCTTTCTTCTTCGCCGAACGCTTTGCTCTCTTTTTCATACCTTTCATGGCCTTTCGTTTCTTAGCCAAACAATGGCACCGCCCTATTGTCGAAGTTCGAATGGTAATAAGTCTTCTAGGAAATTTCTGCGCCCTAGTACATTTTCGCGCTAAACGTTTCGGACTGTTGATTGAGTCGGTTTGCCGGCTGGTGAAGCCATTCACACGCTGTTCAATATTCTTTGAATCCTTGGAATTGCTCAGCACAGCTTAGCACTCTGCAAGCTTTAAGCCTCCCAAGGCCGATTTGGCCTCGAAGGCTCTATCATGCGATTTTCTACGCGCGCAATCCATGCAGGGGATGAGCTGGACAATCCGACTGGGACGGTTGTTGTTCCAATCTACCAAGTGTCAACGTTCAACCAGGCTCAGCCAGCCACGGGTGCTGGTTACGTGTATTCTAGGACCGGCAACCCGACGAGAACGGCTCTAGAAAAATGTCTTGCATCACTTGAAGAAGCGGAGCATGCACTGGCATTTGCATCCGGGATGGCAGCCATAACCACCCTCCTCTTGAGCCTGCTCAAGGAAGGCGACAGCATTCTGGCCGTAGACGATCTGTATGGAGGAACGCGACGGCTCTTCACCCGAATAATGCGAAACTTCGGTGTGGAATCCACCTACGTCGATGGGACCAATCTGAGGGATTTCGAGGCCAAGTTGACCCCTGGAACCAAGATCGTGTGGGTAGAGAGCCCGACAAACCCGCTCCTCAAGATCGTGGACATCGCGGGCGTTGCGAAGATTGCGCACAGCCACAACGCGCTGCTGGTGGTGGATAACACATTCATGAGCCCATATCTTCAGCACCCGCTCCGACTAGGCGCTGATATTGTAGTTCACAGCACAACGAAGTACCTGGGAGGACACAGTGACCTCATCGGGGGGGCAGTGGTTCTCAGCGACCCGAAGCTCTATGAGAAAGTGCAATTCGCACAGAACGCTGCAGGTGCTGTTCCTGGGCCGATGGATTGCTGGCTTGTTCTGCGAGGCATCAAAACCTTAGCTGTGAGGCTGGAACGCCACTGCAGCAATGCTCAGAAGGTCGCGGAATTCTTGGCCGCGCATATGAAGGTTTCGAAGGTCGTGTATCCCGGCTTGACCTCACATCCACAGCACGACCTAGCCCGCAAACAAATGGATGGTTTTGGCGGGATGGTCAGCTTCCACTTGAAAGGTGGCACAGACGCCTGCCAGAAGCTATTGAAACATGTCAAGGTATTCACCCCGGCTGAGAGCCTAGGTGGCGTAGAATCGTTAATCGAGCATCCCAGTTCAATGACCCATGCTTCAGTGCCCAAAGAGGAACGTGATAGAATCGGTCTGACAGACTCGTTGATCAGGGTATCCGTGGGTTTAGAGGACGCCGAAGATCTGATAACCGATTTATCTACCGCCTTAGAGGACGTCTGATTGGACGAGGATAGGACATGAGCGATGATAAGAGCGTCGAGATTTCGTTTGAGGAGTTCAAGAAAATAGATGCTAGGGTAGGGACCATAACGCTGGTAGAGCGAGTTCCAAGAACTGAAAAACTCTACAGGATTCTTGTCGATCTCGGACCGCTAGGAGCCCGCCAGACCGTATCCAGCCTGGTCGGCTATTACGAGCCCGACCAGCTGAAGGGGAAGCGAGTTATCTTCCTCTACAATCTGAAGCCATCTAAATTCTCCGGTGAAGTCTCACAGGGAATGTTACTTGCGGCCGAGCAAGGCGACAAGCTAGCGTTACTGACCACCGATGGCGAAGTGCCTAACGGGTCGCGAATCACTTAGAAATCAACCGTTTCGGGCGACAAAACCGGAGGCGGAACAATCAACTGCGGAAATGGTCTTCAACGTTTAAATGGAATGATGCCCATTTCCAATGTGATTCTGAATAACTCGTTTCATTTCTAGAAGGTTATTGGTTGCCGAGGAAAGGTCCAACAGAACAGGACGTGTTACGCATAGTCATGGAACTCGGCGACATGGGAATTCTGCAATCTGAGCTTTGGAGGAAACTAACAGCTGACAGCCGCGAAGGCTCAAGAGCTATACTCAGGCTTGAGAGGAAGGGGCTGATTGCTCGAAAGAAGGAACTTCACGACGGCCGCTGGACCTACCGAGTTTTCGCAAAGCGTCGTTATGCGACAATTGACTCTATCCTAGACATCCCATGCGCTTTTTGCGACCTTGTCGGAAACTGCCCACAAGCCTGGATTTTGAATCCAAACAAGTGCGAGCATCTGACAAAATGGATGCATGACATTGCGGACGCAGGTAAAGCGGTAGCCAAAAGTGCCTAGTGAATGGTTACGGCAGCGGAAGAGAGACCATTTTCACCGCCTAGCGAAAGCGAGAGGTTTCCGCAGTAGGGCCTCTTTCAAGCTACTCCAAGTGGCCAAACGATATTCCTTCGTGAAACGGGGCGACCACGTGCTTGACATCGGTTGCGCGCCTGGGGGTTGGTTGCAGGCGGCTCACCAACTCGTGGGGGGGAAAGGCTTTGTCCTAGGCGTCGACCTGCAAACTACAACCCCTCTTCAATTCGAGAATGTTTCCACAATCAAGGCTGACATAACCAAAGAAGGGGTCGTTGACCAAATCAGAGCAACGGCCCTTGGAATGTTTGATGTGGTCCTCTCCGACCTTTCCCCAAACCTATCCGGCGTGTGGGAAGTCGACCACGCCCGCCAGATCGAACTAGCTAGATGCACGTTGAGGATTGCGTGTAGCATATTGAAACCTTCGGGCGACATGCTCGTTAAGGTCTTTCAAGGTCCGGAATTAAGGGAATTTCAGCTTGAAATGAAATCATCATTTCATGTCCTCAGGATAGTGAAACCGCCCGCGAGCCGGTCTGAAAGCGCTGAGCTATACTTCTTGGGCCTAGGCTTCCTACACCAAGTTACGCAATAGCGCCCTTAACTCATCGATTTTCATGTCGGTCCTGAATCCAATGGGATCGAAGTGTGTCCGACTAGCTTGGTAGCCGTTCTTGCGTAAGGCTTCTAGAATTCGCGCGGTTCCAGGGGGCTCTATCTTAAGTGACCGGGCGAATGCGTCAGTCCTGTAATAGAAAGCTGAATTGTCTGCTTCCTCCATGATGCGGGACAGAATCATCTGAATTTCGGAAAGGCGCATTGATGATAGAGTCGGAGTACGTTGGACCATTCTCTGAACCACCCCTACGTCCCATAGCCGGCCAAGCCAGATTGGGCCACCGATTTCAACTTGCGTTCCGCAACATTTGCACACCATCTCAATTGACCCCAACGAGTCGGCTGAATTACGCATCAGACATTTCGGGCAATATTCCAGGAAACCCAACTGTTTCGCTGACTGATTCGCGGAAGCCTTTCCCTTCCTCAATGTCGCGTAGATTCGGGCGTAGTGGTCAGAACCGTGTGCAAACACAACCTCAACGCCCAGTTCTAGTCTACCTGCGATTGCCGCCAAGCAGCCTGCTAGGATTCTGACAGCCATCTCTTTCTCGAATTCCGTTCGAATTGCCCTCGCACCGTATTTGCGAAAGCATGCCGCAGGCCTCGCACCCGTGAGCGGCCCCATATCAGTCGCGGTAGCCGCGAGAATGCCACCGTCCGCGATCGCCCGTAAGGCGGATTCCAAATACGGAGCAGGGGAACCGAAGGGATCTAGGTCCACAAGGTCAAACCTATCCTGCATGTGTTCGAGCAGCAACAAGTTCGCGTCCGATTCAACAACGGCCACTGCCTTCTCCAAACCGTTGAGCCGGATTGTTCGCTTCGCCGCCTCCACTGCTTCCGGGTTCTTGTCGGCCGCAACAACGCGCGCTACGTTGGGACCCTCCAACATGTAGCGTACCGCCCGAACGCCCGACCCTGTCATAGCGTCACAGACGCGAAGCCGCTTACCCTCGGGAAAGAACGAGGCCGAAAACAGAACCGCAAAGTCTCGGCCTAGGTTCATTCTCGGGTTGTAGAACACGCCCCGCGGGGTGAGGGGTAACCTTGCCCTTCCTTCGCTATGTTTACTCGGTGTGCCAGTCCTTTGGTGAGCCTGTAAGGCCGATTTCAATCTACATCTGGCTCTCAATTCTTTCTGTTATGGACTTTGCCAATTCGTTGCGATTGTTCGGCGTTACTTCATGAATTTGGTATGCGGGGTTCGATTTGATTGCTGCGACTAGGTAATGTGAGGCGCGTTTGTGGATCGTCCCCACGAAGTGTTTTGGTGTCGCCAACGCCATCTCAACGGCAAGGATGAAGGGCATGGAATGCAATTCCATAGGACCGAGCTCGTCAACCAATATCACGTCAGCGTAGTCGATCGCATGCTTGATTGCTGATACGGCAATTCGCTGAATGTCCGCCAAGTTCACGCGGTACTTACCCACAGTTGGGCCATCTCTCTGAGAAACGTGGGCAAGAATGCCGGTTTCGTGGGTTAAGATATCCTCAAGGTTGAAACCGACTCGGACACCCCCCTCGCGAATCTCGCCTGAGATGACTCCCCCCACTTTCCTTCCATGTGCAGCGAGGGTTTCGGAAACCTTCTTGATGGTAGTGGTTTTCCCACACCCGGGTTCGCCGGTCAAAAAAATGCGAGAGCGGGACATGGCGCTAGCAAGGAAGGTCGTAGCTTTTAACTCCTGAAGTCTCTCTGGCATCGTAGGTCGATTGTATGGCACAGCTCATCGCGGGTGTGGATGATGCTGGGCGCGGCCCAATCATAGGGCCGCTCGTGGTCGCAGGAGTATTGTTGGGGGAAAATCGCGACCGCGAATTATTGACGATGGGCGTCAAAGATTCAAAGTTGCTGAGCCCTGAAGTACGAGTCCAGCTAGCCCCAAGAATTAGGGCGCTCGCCACGAAGGTTAGCGTAGCAGAGGTCCAACCCAAGGAGATCGACGACGTCGTGTTGCACGGCGGGAAGTTGAGGAAACTGAACTTCTTGGAAGCCCAATTGATGGCCCAAGTGATAAGCGAACTCTCCCCGAAGGAGGCGTACGTTGACGCTTCAGACGTTAACGAACAACGGTATGGAGAAACAATTCGGGAATTCCTCCCCGCAGCCTTACGCGGTATCAAACTGGTGTCCGAGCACCATGCAGATAGGACCTACCCTGTAGTCTCGGCTGCCAGCATCATTGCGAAAGTGAGGAGGGACGAGGCGGTTGAGGCTTTGCGAGGTGAATACGGGAATTTCGGGTCCGGCTACATAACCGATGAGAAGACGATGACCTTCCTCAAAGAGTGGAGGCGCACTCACGCCGAGTATCCACCAATCGTCCGTCTTTCTTGGAAGACAATAAAGGAGATTGAGCGCGACTTAGGTCAGTCACGGCTTGGGGCGTAATCAAACAGTTCCTTTGGAATTCCGAAACCGATGACAATGAGGCTGTGGAATCTTCGAAGCAGGTCTGTGACCTGCGACCTGTAGAGGAAAGTGGCTTCTTGATCCTTGTACATCTGGTAATACTCTAAGTTAGTAAGGCCTAGAATCTTCCTGACTGTAAACTCCTCAACACGTTCACCTGAAATTGTAAGTCGACCTGCCCAACTCCATTCTTCTGAGGACTATAATTGGGAGTTTAACGCGGTCTTGATATTCGGCTGGAACAATCTTCGCTAGTTCCTCGAGGTCGGATTTCTTTAGGATGATGTCCGAACCGTCAGTGGCCTCGACGGTTGGGTCGTTCTCCTTCAGGAGTTCGCTTAGGCTGCGCCTTTGCTTCGGAAGGTGCGTGTTTAGTTTGCGAAGCTCATGGCCGAGAACAGCATCCATGGCCCGTCCCAATGTTCCCTTCGAATTGAACAACGAGGTCATGCCCGACTGGCCAAGACCATGGCGTGATCTTTCTCGTAGGGTTCCAAACGAACGGTCTGAAGTATGTCAAAATGCCTCGCACGAAGGATCCCCGTTTCCTGCTTGAAAACATCAGCAGGCTCCATAGTTACATCGACGCTTCTCGACTTTATCGCAATCAACGCTGACCCTTGGGGTTTCAAAAAAAGGTCAGCGTTGTCGGCTAGTATTTTCGCCTGCTCCGGTTGAGCTACATCGGAATAAATCACATCTACTCGATCCACCAATGGCTTGTATCTCTCTGGTAAACGTGCGTCTGCGAGGATCGGGTAAACATTGGAGCGATGGTAACACACCGTATCGATGAGTTCTCGCATGCTTCTTTGCGCGAACTCTACACAATACACTCGGCCGCGTTCCCCCACAATGTCACTGACATGGCTTGCCGTGGTACCCGACGCGGACCCTAAGTACAGCACGGCTTTACCTGGCTGAATGGGCAAGGAGTTAATGTCGCGAAGAATAGCAGCGGCCAGTTTGCTCCTGTAAGCGTCCCATGTTCTGAATTCGGTGCCCTTGCTTTTGACGAGTAGTTCACCGTAGACGCTGACGCCCGGCGCTAAGTTCTTCGTTGCAAGGCGTCTGCTCCCGTCTTCGAGGGTTACCCAATAGACCCCCTCGAAAGGGTCATACGGCCTAACGTTTGCGGCCAAACTCTCTCTTCTTCGACGGAATAGGCGTCTTGTACCTTTCCTTTATCTCGTTGACTTTCCTGTCGACGTCATCCCTCAATTTCTGGCCCAGGAATTCGCCGCCGAAGGCATCAATCCTGGCGGCGATGCTTAGCTTTCCCGATAGGGCTCTAGCGATTTTTCCTCTCTGCCAGCGGGGAGATTGATGAATCGCGGTGTGCTGAAATATCACACCATGTTTGGGCGGCCTGGCGCCTGTCTTCAAGGAGCGGAAAAGTGCTTTCTCAGCACCGAGTACCTGCAGAGTGCTTGCGGGCATCTTGGCTAAATTGTCGAGGCTCCCAGCAATAGAGATCAACCTCGCGGAAAGTGGCGCTCCCACAATGGCTGTCATGTTCGGGGCTACCTGTTTGAGAACGTCCTCAACGTACGCCTCACTCTTTCCCCTGAATTTGTAGAGGTCAAGCATGAGTTCACAAAACGATTGAAGCACCGTCAGGTCAGGCTCACTGATTTCAGCGCCCATAGACTTCCTCGCAGCGCCGCCGAGTTCCTCAGCCTTCTCCTTCGGAATACCCTCGGCTACAAGATTCTCATACGTGAAATTCCTGCGGTTTCCAAGTTTCGCAACTAGCCGTGCATAGGTATCATGCTTTTCCACAATCCTATCCATCTCGGGAAAATGAAGGCCAAACCACTCACGGACGCGTCCCGCAAGCAAGTTCAGCACCTTATCCAAATCATCCATCGCGCGAACGGCTTGTACAGCGCTGAGGTCCCGCCTTGCCGCCGCAACTGCAATCCCGGCCCGTGCAAGCTGCAAAGTGACCTGCCGGGCAAAATCATTGTAGGCTTGGGGGGTTTTGAAAATGGGCGACTCAAGGGATTGCTTCTTCAACCAAGCGTCCCGCCCCTCCCACTCGGAGCCTAAGTGGAGGCGAAATTGCTCAGCAATCGGAGAGGATTTGACCGAGACCTTCAGTTTCTCTGCTTTCTCGACAGCTCTTGCAATTTGCTCATTCTCGAACACTAACGGGCTATGTTTCTTGGCAGCCTGCTTTAGGCTATCAACAACCGCTCTTGAGAGAGTGCCGTCCTGTAAGTCCTTCAGTTCGACTGCCGCGGCTTCCGGTTTAAGTGAGAACAAGACCCTCTCCAGAACGTTTGACTTTTCATCAAGTATGAAAAGGCCGGCTGGTGTTTCAACTACGTATGCTTCCAAACCAACAATCTCCCGTGCCAGTCAATGGGTGAAGCTTCTGCTTCGAACACGGATAAACGGCCGCGAGTTGAATAAAGCTTTGTGAGTTTGTCGGAGTCTTCAGGTTTCGTCCGCGGAGTAGACGCTTGAATAAGCGACTTGTGGCTCGTGAGCCGCTTACCGTGGCAATGCTCTGTGCTTCAGACTCGCCTTTCAGCACGTTCCGATTATTTGAGAAGCCACCCTCAAACGCCCACGTAGTCCCGTGTCGCTTTTTGTGGGACTGTCTGTGGCTCTTTAGCGATGATGGTTATCTCGGTAGTCGCAGCTGGTCTGGTAGTAGTGATGGTTGTAGTAATAGTAGTAATTGTTACCACTCTGATAGCCGCAATTGGCATAGTTACTTTGATAGCAGTATGATGGTTGGTAGTTGCAGTAGGTCATGCTAGGATAGCAGTAGGAAGTCTGGTAACAGTTACCATAGCAGTTGTTGCCATAACAATTGTTACCATAACAGTTGTAATTTGGATAGCAGAATCCATTGCCGTTAGGGTAACCGTTCTGGTAGGTGAGGTTCACTTGTACCATTTGGCCTGTCGTTGCTAGGAGCAGTCCGTATCCGTTGCCGTAGCTGTTTTGGCCGCTATAGACTGACACTGTGATTCGTAGTTGATGTCCCAGAATTGAGGGTGGAAGATTGAACAATAGTTGTCCGTTGAACGTACTGCCACCGTAAACAGGATTCAGCATTGTGTTCACTGAACCAAAGTCAACGTTAGCTGATGTGTCAAATGCATCCCCCGAGGCGTACAATGGGCCTCCGACGTACGAACAGGATGTTGACACGGGCACAATAATTCCAACATTCGAACCGTAATAGTACTGTGTCGAGGTGAGGCTGGAGTAACCCAGCGAAGCAGTGCACGATTGAGCAGCCACTAAGGGATAGTTCCCCGCAGCTGCGAACATTGCGGTTAACAGGAAACCCAACAGCAAAATTCCGCTATTGCGTGCGATCAAGAATACCTCGCTCCTTACTTAACAATCCAAGAGGCACTAGAACTCTTAATCTTAGGTGGAATTCTTCCACAGTGAGCAGGCGTTGCCTACAAAGTGGAAAAGTACCAAACACCATCAATAGAGGCTGGTTGATTCGGTAGCGTGTGCCCGTAAGAGGCCTCAGTTTTCTTTCCCGTAAGCGATCTTACCGCCAACTATCGTCCAAAGAACCCTGATTTTCGAAATCGTTGATGGGGCTACTTTTCGTGGATCCTTCTCGATGATTACTAGGTCGGCGAGTTTTCCAGGTGAGATTGTTCCTTTGATGTCTTCCTCGCATGAGGCGTAGGCCGCGTTGCGAGTGTAGAATGCGATGGCTTCTTCGACGGTCACAGCTTCTCCTCCCGTTCTGTTGACCGCTGCCTCAATCCCTGAGAGAGGCGTCAATGGTTCGACTGGGCAGTCCGACCCCGCTACCACAGTGACTCCGGCGCGGACTAGGCTGCGAAATGGGTAGGCGAGCGAAGCCCGATTTGCACCCAGCCTCTGTTCGAGCCAAGAGTCCGAGACGATGAAATGAGGTTGAACAGAAGCCACGAGCCCCAATTCGCCCATCCGCTTGATGAGATCCGTGGTAAGAACTGATGCGTGTTCAATTCTATGCCGAAGGTTCTTTTTCGGGGCCAATTCATGCGCCTTCGCAACAGCATGAAGCACCATTGCGACCGCCCTGTCTCCTATGGCGTGTACAGCTACCTGAAAATCGGACCGATTGGCTTCTTCGACAAGAACGTCAAGTTCTTGTTGGCTGTGAATTGCAACGCCCTGATTTTCAGGGTCGTCGGCGTAGGGGGCTTCGAGCGCTGCCGTTCGCGCTCCGAGAGAACCATCCGTGAAAATCTTGACACCTCCGATGCGAACCCATTCATCGCCAAACCCAGAACAAAGGCCCAGCGCAACTGCTGCCTTCAACTGTTCGGTGGGAATGAGTAAGTAGAACCGGAGTGGAAGCAGGCCTTGCGCTTTCAGCTTGAGCAGGGGTTTCAGTTCCAACTCGGAACTAGTAATGCAATGAACTGTTGTTAATCCCGCCGCCAACGCATGCTGGCACGCGATTTGCGCAGCCTGCGCATAGTCATCCTGTTCAAGCGGAGGGATTAATCTGCTTACTAGGTCAACCGCATTTTCGCGAAGTATACCCGTGGCTTCACCTGTTGCGTCACGGTCAATTATTCCTCCCGTAGGGTTCGCTGTTTCGGCGGTTATGGCGGCCATTGCAAGGGCGGCCGAGTTTACCACACTGATGTGGCCGCAAATTCGCCTGAGAAGAACTGGTTTTTCGGAAGAGGCCTCATCAAGGTCTCTTCGGGTCGGATAGCGTTTTTCAGTAAACTTCTCTTGGTCCCAGCCGCGCCCCAAGACCCACGCGTTTGACCCGCGTGCCTCTTCGGTAACTGCTTCCTTAACGTCCTCGATACTCTGGGCATTTCTCAGGTCGATGTTTCTTAGAGAAAGGCCGTACTCGATTAGGTGAATGTGGCAATCGGTAAATCCTGGCAGGATGGTTGCGCGCTTCACGTCGATGATTCTGGTCTTCGGTCCTACAAGGGACTGTATCTCTTGGTTGCTTCCCACCGCAACGATTCTGCCCGCCAAGACCGCAGCCGCTTCGGCTAGTGGTCGGGCAGCGTCCATCGTGAGGACGTTGCCGTTCAAGAAAACTAATGTTGGGTTGAGGGAGGAGATGTGCCTACTTCTGCTTCTTTTGGTTCTTACTCGACGCGTTCCATAACGTGATGACTGTTTGGATTTCTTTCGGCCACTCAATTTGTCCGCCGCATTTGTCGCAGTATTTGGCCTGGAGAAAAACTTCCTGTTTACAGTTTTCGCAGAAGAACCTTTCTTGTTGTCCTGGTTTCTGAGTTGGTGATTTTCGGATTTGTAGTTCCTCAGTCAGTGTTATTGTCTGAACCCCCAGCCTTTCGAGATAGGGGATGGGTACTGATATGTTCCTTTACGCCGTCTTAGGCTCAAAAATCGTCGAATTCGGGTTGGGGGCTACACAATAATATTGCAAAGGATATGGGTAAGCGCCGTATGGTCAAACGTAGCCTTTCCTGGAGTAGAAATGTTGGGGGATTGAATTGATCTGTAGTGAATGTGGAGCCCTAATGAAGGACGAAACCGACTTAGCTGAACATAAGAAAACTTGCACTGGGATAGTTCAAGGAAGATGCTAGCATGAACAGCCGCAGCAACAATAATTGGAGACTACCAATTCCACAACTGTGATCCGGTATGTCAGGTCTCAAGCAGTACAGACGTGGAACATTCGATAAACGTGTAGCTTATGGCCAAAGAGACCGCAAGCTCATGCTCGTTGCAAGAGGAATTCTGAAGGGTTTCAGGGTTAAATGTAGGTCCGAGAACGCAGCTAGAAACCTGGCCTATTCGCTACGAATTAGGGCGACACGAATCGTAGCGGAGGATTACGCAAGGTTCGGCCTGAAAGTGAGGGTAGAAGGTATGAAAATCTACGTCCTCGGAATACCCAAACACAAGACAACTCTCCGTTGATTTTGCATACGTGAAAACTCTTAAGTGGTCTCCGCGTACAGCTTAGGTTGAACCGCAATGAAGTTCATGATAGAATTCAATCCTCCTGTCGATGTGAAAAATGAGTTCGAAAAAAGTCCTAGTCTACAGAAGAAGCTTGGGGAAGCCATCGCGCTAATGAAACCTCTCGCCGCTTGGTTCACGTTTAGATACGGCTTCTTCGTAGTGGAAGCGAACTCAAACGAGGAACTTAACAAAAAGGTAGCACCTTTCTTCTATCTGTTCAAGACCGACATCAAAGTCTCGCCTGCTTTTTCGCTGGACGAGTTCCCCAAGCTTGTTGCGGGCCTAGGCGAGGAAGCAAAGAAGTACGAGTGACCTTCCAACATCTTCAGAATCCCTTCGAGCCAAGGTACCCCGACAGGTAGGGTAGGAAGGGGTATGCGGAAACCTTGACCGAAATTCATAAACCACTAACGACTCGTATACTTAGGATAGGTATTCTTTGCCTGATAATCTATGGTTGAGCGATTACGTGGCGCATGAGGACTCTTGCCCCTTCGACAAGAAGGTTTGCTTGGAGTGCGAGTTTGCAGAGCGCCTTGCCCTCACCGGTGTGCCTGTTGACTGCAAACGGGGCCACATTGAGAAAGTAAAATCGCTTTGGGACTACATGTTCAAAGGCTACAAGCGATAGATGCGCCTGTCTTCGCGGCGCCAGCTTAGAGCGTTCTGTTCGGCTCCTACGGCGAGGCAGCGCGTAAACGGAGAAAGGCATTTAAACAATAATCAGGTTTCTGTGGTTGAACAAAAATGAGCACTAAAACAAAATCCTATCTTGCGATATTGATGGGCATAATCATCATCCTAGCGGACATATACTGGCTCATAGTTGGGAACAGCTACCAGTACGCACCTTGGCTCGCTGCAGGCATTGTAATCTTGATAGCCAGCGTGGTCTGGATCATTCTCGACTACAGCCTAATGGAAAAGTAAGCCTCTAAGCACTTGAAGCCAGAGCCTAGAACCGTTCCTTAATTTCTTTAATTTCTTTTATAACTCTGTAATTGATGCGTACGTTGCCGCGCCACGTATCTGCAGGCCTGGTGAGAACCAACTGATGATAGATTGCCTAGCGGCATAGTCATTTGGTCCGAATCATGATTAGAATCATCTTGAATCGTGTTACTGCCTTGAGGGCGTGTGGTTTGTTGGCGGGCATGATGATCATTTGACCCTCATCGAGAAGGAAGCCTTTACCCGCGACTTTGATATCCACCCTTCCTTCGATGACGATGACCATCGCGTCATACGGCGCAGTGTGTTCGCTCAGCCCCTGGCCTTGGTCGAAAGCAAATAGCGTCACTGTCCCAACGTCTTTCTCAACCAAAGTGCGACTGACAATAGCACCCTCTTGGTAATCCACCAACTCTTTCAGTTTGGCAGGTTCTGCAACTGTGCTACGCTCGTTCGAATTCATACCCACTTGGTCCCCCAACTATGCGTAGCGTACCGCCGTGATACATGTTGCCCCTAACTTGTTCGCCTGCAACAGTTAGAGGGCGCACTGAATTCGGACAGATAAACTATAACTAGTTCGTTCAATGCGTGATGTTGAATGGGAGCGTTTCCGTGTTGAGTGAATGGATCTTGTTGCCCTACGTAGGTTTTCTCGCATTGTTCTTGAGGATTTGGGTGGGAGCCAATTTTGTTGGCCACGGTTACCCCAAACTCGATAAGGGTAGGCAACAGACCCTTCAATGGACTAAGAGCCTCGGCGTGCCGTCGATCCTAACATACCTTGCGATAATTCTCGAATTCTTCGGAGGCCTGTCCCTAATCATAGGATTCCTTGTCCCACTAGTTGGGCTCTCTCACTAAGGCCTCGTAGACAAGGAGAATGAAGGTGCGCCGCTTATTGTTTCTCGGGCATAAACGGGGGAGCGGGTAGTCGTCTCTAAGCCACAAACCTGATTGTAACCAGTTAGCAAACTCGCTTTCAAAGTAGGTTAGAGTCTGAGGATGAAGCTCTTCAAGTTTCAGTGGAAGGGCTGGAGGCGTTTCATTTATGATTTTTGCGTTATTCAGATTGGCTTTCTACTGTTTGGGTTAGCGATCGATGTAATCGTTAATGCGAGTCTGGGGCTCGATTCTTGGGATGTGCTTCAAATGGCACTAACCTACCACATGCCAATAACTCTCGGGGAATCGAGTATTGGTGTCGCGTCTCTGATAGTGTTAGTGGACATTATTCTGAAGGAGCCGTTAGGCTGGGGGACAATCGCGAACACGATTTTCATCGGCGTCTGGGTTGACATTCTCAGACCATACGTTCCTTCAATACTCCACCTGTTCTTCCTGCAGGTCGGGTATCTTCTTCTTGGAACACTGATCATGGGATTTGCCACAGCGATCTACGTGGGCGTAGATGCAGGTGCGGGGCCACGAGATTCCTTGATGCTAGCTCTGTCGAGGCTCGGGAGAACTAGCTTGCGGGTGGCACGGACATGCATAGAAATCACAGTGGTCGCGGTGGGCTGGCTCTTAGGGGGACCAGCGTGGCTTGGAACTCTAATTGCCGCTTTAGCAATCGGACCAGCGGTTCAACTTGGATTCAAGATCCTAAGAGTCCGAACAGCTTTCTGACTATTCGTGTGAGACATTCACCGAAGCTACAGCACGACAAAAGGACATCAATGATTCACCACCGGGTCTTTGTGCCGTGATTCTCTGACTTGATAAAGTCTTAAGGATACGTGATTGCTTCTAGGCAGAACTATGTCCAATTACGATGCCTTGGTGAAAAATGTTCTTTCGTCAACTCTTAATGTTCAGTCGGGTGATGACGTAATCGTCGAAACCTGGGATCATGGTCTCCCTATTGCCGGCGCTTTCATCTATCGGCTCCGCGAGTTGGGCGCACGTCCAATGCTATTATTCGAGCATGAAGAGACATTCTGGAAAAGTGCTGAGTCGCTCCCAGAAGAAAAGCTTGGCAAGGTTGGGGAGCATGAATGGACGGCGATAGAGAAATCTAAGGCTTACATATTCATCCCCGGCCCAGCCGACTTACTTAGACTTTGGAAAAACCGTTCAAGGTTCGGTGCCTCAACCGCGTACAATGAGGAATGGTATGAGAGGGCCAAACGCTATCGCCTGAAAGCGGCAAGAATAGGTTTGGGATATGCAACGCAGCAACGCGCTCGCGCCTACAAGGTTTCACTTGCTGCCTGGCAACGCATGCTGTTCGCAGCTTCAACAGTTGACTTCACGGCGCTTAGGGATAAGGTCGCGAAGGTGGGTTCCATGCTGCGGAGTGGGTCAGTCAAAATCACGGACCCCAAAGGCACTGACTTAAGTCTTCGACTGGCAGGTCGAGAACCGTATCAAGACGATTGCATAGTTGACTCCGACGATTTAGATCATGGAAGGAACGTCGCTAACATTCCAGGCGGCGATGTCTTGGCTTGCCCGGACGAGACATACGCCGACGGGACTGTTGTCTTTGATCGACCCGCTCCTCTTATGGGTAAATGGGTTGGTGGAGTCCAATTCGACTTCAAGAACGGCGTCTTGACAGATTATCGGGCTCGCTTGAACGCCGAGTCTTTGAAGGCGAGCTATGAGAAAGCTACTGGCGAGAAGAATAGAATTGCGGTTATAGGAGTGGGTGCGAATCCGAAAGCGCGGATCGGATTCCTGCAAGATAGCTTAGCCTCTGGTGTGGTGACGGTGGGAATTGGCGGCAACGATGACATAGGTGGGTCGAACAAAACCGATTTCTATTTCGCGGGGGTTCTAACAAAGGCGACTCTAACCGTTGAGGGCAACGCCGTTGTCAAGGACGGCAAGCTCATGGTTTGACCGGGATCTCGGAATGGTACAGGCTTCCACGTTTGTTCATCTTCGTCACTCTCTAAAAGCACAGATTTGAGACCGAGCCCCCTAATCAGTCCCACCGCCCCCACGAATTTTCGGTTGGACCGGGACTCTAGAGAGAGCCTGTTAGTTAGGCCATCTCTCATGTTCACGTGCGTTAGGACTTTGCGTTTAGGCTCCGCAATAGTCACGTCTCAGTCACAACCTGTTGCCGAGGGATTGCGGAAGAAATCAGCCTACGGTTCTTTCTGAGGTGAGAATAGTAACTCTCTTTCCATCAGACTATGCCCAATCTTGGATTCGTGGATTCCTAAGGGGATGTGGGGGATGGAGGTCGCTGGCGACGTGTACTACGCAGAACTATGCCGAGCACAAGAACAACAAAGACAAAGATGACTATCGCCGCGGAAACTAAAGTTAGGCTAGTTCCAATTGGGGTCGTTGAAGGTTGCGCTGTAATCTGGACTTGAACCATGCTCCAGACCGCAACTCGTCCTGTATCAATTCCTAAACCGAGTGTGTAGTTACCTGGCTTAGTAGTTGTTGATATGAAGAGTTCAGCTTGCGCGCTGGTACTAGTTGGGCCAGCCAGTGATGGATATTGAGATGAGAACGAGACAGAAGCATCTAGGGGAGTGTATGAAGACCATGAGCTTCTCAACGTCCCGTTGCCAACTATGTCCTGAGAGGTTTTTGTCAGGAGAGAAATGGTTGTTTCATCACCGGGACTTAGCGTAAGGTACTTTTCAGAGACGAGTATAGATACTGGGATGGATAGACTAGATTGTACCACACCTATTTTGTTGGTGCTCCACTCGGTGAACCAGATGTCGCCGTTAGGTGCCAACGCTAACCAAAGGCAGGTACTGAGCGGGCCTGTCGGTATCGGAAATTCAACCATCGCGTAGTCTTTCGTGTTTAGGTATCCTATACTGTTGCCTCCATGTTCTGTAAACCAAACCTTCCCATTGGAATCAATCAACAGGTCGTTCACCAACGATATCGGGTAGATGTCCTCGGACGGAAAGTGAGTCGGGTACTTCACGATCCCGTGTGTCACTGGATTGAATTCGACTATCCAGTTGCCACCGTGATCGGGAACCCATACGTTGCTTTGACCATCTACCGCAAGCCCGACTGGGGAGGATACAATTTGAGATGCAGTTGAGTTTCCCAATGGGTATTCTGTGAAGCTTTGATTTTCAGGGAAGAATTCACCCAGATTTTTCGCATAAGTTTCCGTGAACCATAAGGCGCCGTTTCTGTCAAAGGCTAAGTCTGCGGGGCCCGACGCATTCGTTGGAACGGGGTACTCCATTAACTGTTTCTTGCTTTGGTCATAGACTCCGATCTTATTTCCCAGAAGCTCTGTGAACCAAATCCTATTCTGATCATCAACGATAAGCCGCATAGGAAAGGAGCCGACTGTAGGGACGTCCACGGATGTGAAATTGTTTCGGGTCGGGTCAAACCGGACAAGTCGCCCGTTGCCTCCGAATACAATTGATCCGCCAGGGCCCACCGAGCCTTTTCCGGAATACTGTGTTGACCAGACGTTGCCATTGTGATCTAGAGTCACTCCCCACATATCCCCAACTCCTGGCACGGCATACTCGGCGAATGAGTTGGTCACGGGGTCGAACTTTGCTAGTTTGCTAGCGTTCGATTCAGTAAACCACACCAAGCCATTTGCATCGACCGTGATGGCTAAAGGTGCCGACGCGGCTGTGGGAATAGAATACTCATTGATATATTCCGGCAATGCCGCGGAAGGGGCTGAGGGGTTAGATGCATAGGTCGGTAATATTAGCAGAAAAACCAGCAGGCCTATGCAGACCAAGAGCAACAAATTGCTCTGGATATTCTTTGGAGACAAGTATGAAACTTGCAACGGACGAAGGCTCAACTACATAAACAAACCTAGCTTAGGCCGTTTGTAGAATTGATTTAAGTTATAGACTTTGGACGCTGAATGCCGAGATGGGTCGTAGTCATGAGTCAGATATTGAAGATCGTCCGGGAAAGACAATCGTCGAGGGTTCCCTTCGATCCAGAGCGCTCTGTAGCTAAACAGGACCTGAAGCAAATCCTCGAGGCGGCGCGCTGGGCACCCACTGCCCACAACATGCAGAACTTCGAGATCATCGTAGTGGACAGCAAGGAACTTCTGGAGAAGATAGGAAACATCAAGTCTCCGATCTCGGAAGCGTTCATCAGAGAGAATTATCAGCAGCTCTCCTTCTCGAAAGATGAGTTTCTTCAAAAGAAGGTTGGAATCCTAGCCACTATGTTTCCTCCGGAATGGAGGGATCCCGCTAAGGTGGACGAAGTCGTTCGTGAAAGCAAGTCTTGGTTGCTGAGCGAAACCATGGAAGGTAGTCCGGTCGTTCTGATCGTGATCTATGACGCGAGGAAGAGGGCACCTGCTTCAGATGGGGATTTTTTGGGTATTATCAGCCTAGGTTGTGTTATGGAAAACATGTGGCTTGTTGCCCAGGACCTGGGAATCAGTTTTCACGTAATGAGTGTCTTCGCCGCGGACCTTGTGGAAAACGAGTTGAAGCGACTTCTCAATGTTCCCGAATACATGAAGATTGCATTTGCCATCCGCTTGGGATACCCCGTCTCTAGGTCAGCTAAATACCTGAGAGTGCGCCGTGATCTTGATACGTTCGTCCACGATAACAGGTTTGGAAATAAATGGTCTACGTCCTCTTACACGCCATCGTCCCTTAGTAAACGTGCGACTTCTCACTCGAAGAAAAAACATTCAGTAAACTAGCAACGATGGCTCAAATGTACGGAATTTGAAACTTCGCCCACTCAAGGACGTGCTGAATCATCTTCTTTTGACAGGCACCTGGACTTCCGCGTTTGCCCATGCCTGGGAATTCGTCCATGGATTTCCTGCGTATACTTCTCTGGATGGACTGTCGGTGGCCTGGAAATCACTGTATCTTAACCATCCGTAGATGCCCGAATAAACCAAACGAGGAGAGACTTTTTCTGGATCAAAGATGACGCTAACGACGGTGTGCTTGGGAAATTTCTTGACCTTTACTTTACCTTCCATTCTTGCCTTTCCTTTGATCTCTAAACAAGCTTCAGAACGAACCTTACTGGCAGGCCTATTTCCTTCCTCGTCTAGCCACCGCATGATCCATTTTCCGGTTCGCAGATTGTTCTTCTTCGTCCACTTTACCAGATGATCAAATTCAGTTCGGAACATGTTCGGGCCGTGAGGTCCATAGTGAATCAAGGACGCTACCGTGTAACTTGGAACCTGCTTCACTTTGATGTCAACAATCATATCCATTCAGCAATTGAACACTACCAAACCCAGCACTTGAACGTTGCTACGGTCCACAAGAATCACCAAACTCTGTGCGCGTCTTAATCGGTGTGTGGGTCTAATGGGGCAACACCAGAATTTAGGCCGCAGTTTTGGTTGATCTTGTGTGGCTGCGCGCACCAGCATTGTGATTTCATGAATACTCTCGCCACGTTACTCCGCACTTGGCACACTTGAAGAACTGGGTTGAGGCTTCGTCGCCCCCGCGCGTTTGCACCATCCAATAGAAAGCTTTCCCATGCCCGCATTTTTGGCAGCTAACTTTCATCGTCGGTAGAGTTTGTATATCCTTCTCCTTCTTGCCGATTACGACGACGGATTCCTTGGCTTTTCCGAATTTCTGAACCATCGGATCCGAACGTCTAGTTTCTTCCCCGCACTTAGGGCATGCTAGCACAACAAACTTTTCCTTCTTTGTTGGAATAAGCGCTAGACTACATTTCGGGCAGAACTGCATTCTAAATGACGACCGAATTGCGTCATGCGGCCAGAGACACTCTTAACCCTTCCTTGCTTCGGTAAGACATCGTGAAAGAACCGTACGCGTTTCTGATTGTTCCTAAGTCTGCTTCGCGTTAGTGGCGGTCGTCTGGTTTCTTGCTTCCTTAATCTCCGCCTTGACCCTTTCCCGCGTCAGTCCCGCTGACATAGCGCTCCTGAAAATCTCTCTTCTCAACTCGTTGCAGGAATCTCTCAGTGCAAAATAGCGCAGTGAGTTTTCGCCGTTGCCACTCTTAATTTCCTCGAACAGGCCGTCACACTCGTTCTCCCGTTCAGCTAAGCTATGGATTCTGGTGTCGAACTCATCAAAACCTGTCGTCATCGCAATCACAGCTCTATCGGGGTGGTCGGTATAAAGTACTTAGGCCAACTAGAATCGCAGAAACAGGTGAATCATTGTTTCAGGTTGCCGTGAAAGCTGCTATCAGCCGTCATCTTTTCATCATTTCTTCCTGTTGATGCGTTGGCTGGCTGGCATTTTGGATGGCGTTTTCTCTCGGTTTGTGTGAGTGTGCGCACCAGCCGACCCACACGCCGAGCATATCCATGAGCCAAAGCCGCTCGCTAATATGTTATTAGAATCTTCTCTTCAAGCGTTTCTTGAAGCTTCGTGACTGCTCGGTGAACCTCCCCCTCCTTCTTCGCACCAGTGCAAACGAGTTTTCCACTGGCGAAAATCAGAATCACGGCCTTTGGATCATCCATTCGATAGATCAGACCCGGAAACTGTTCAGGCTCATACATGGTGCGTTTCAGTGAGTAGGTTACCTTTTCCAAATCAATATGGCCGCCTAATCCTGCCGAAGCCACTATATTTTGAACCTGAATCTCAGGCTTACCCAGAATGACGATCCCCATACGGTTGAGCTCGTCCACAACTTTCATAACGGCCTTGCGAGCCTGCCGCTCCGACTTCGCCCCAGTACAGACCATTTTACCCGAGGTGAAGATCAACGTGGTGGCCTTCGGTTTTTTCAATCGATATACTAAGCCCGGAAATTGCTCAGGCCTATATTCTACGCCAGGGCACGCACGTACGATAGAGTTCAAATCAATATTCTGATGGAGAGTTCCTGTCGCGACCACGTTCTCGATGTTGATGTACGCTTTCCTTCCAGGCCGAGGTGCCACCGTAGATAAATTCGCTACATCAACGTTCATGAAAACTTCAACTAGATATTCTCTACATCAATGTTCATGAGAACGAAAACCCTTGCCACTACTCAACGCCACCAACCTATCGTACTCCACCTTAAGGGAGTATCTACAAACTCAAACATCCAGACTCAACGTGACAAAAACTCGTTGAACCGTGAACTGTGTGTGTGGTACTGATGGTGCGACCGGCGCAATTTGCACCATCGTCGTACATCAATTTTGGGTGTGTGTGGGTCTAATGGTGCGGGCAACAGAAATTGAACCGTAAGTTCCGGCAGTTTTCTGTGGTGGTGGAAGAAGTGGTGCGGCCGCCGAAACTCACTCCCTAGTCGACTTTCTGAGATTCGATAGGGGCCGTTGTTAGAAGCCGAAGTATTCGTCTGGAAAGAATCTTGCATCCGGGTCGATGCATCTTTTGATCAGGTCCATCGGCAGGTAACAGTTCTCTTCCTCAAAGAACTCAGCTTCGAACTCCCTTCGAAATCGTTCTGGGGGAATCCTACGCCGCATCTCCTCAACAAATTCAGTTGTGGTTAGGCCGGCTTTGATTACGTCGTCGATAGTGATCTTGTGGACCTTGAAGGCTGGGTCTTGTGTGAACTGGTAGAAGACCGAGTTCTTTACCCAGGGTGTGGATGAAGCGATTAATGTGCCCTGAGTGGTTTGCAGCATGGGAAAGAGCACGCTGTAGAACATCGTCTCGTCATCACGAAAGAAGGCGCTCTCGTCGCAGATGCATTGATTCGCGCTGTAACCCCTCAGCAAGTTCGTGGAGCAGGGCAGAGCGATGATTTGCGAGCCATTCTTGAACCATATGACAGTTCGCTGCATCTTCCCGACGTGCTCTCTGCCAAGTGGTCGGGGCATAGCCATCAGGAAGGAGTGGACGCGGTCCATCATGATCATGCTTTGCCGAAACCCAGGGGCGACGATGAGCGTCACGGTCTTGGAGTTTCTGCATGCGAACCAGATGGCCCTAGCTGCGATCGTCCTGGACTTTCCGGATTGCCGTGGGTAAATGACAACGATTCGTTTCGATGTCTCCCGGAGAAGCTTGGCTTGGTATTCGGTCGGATTGAATTTCAACGCCTTCTGAACGAAAAGAACAGGGTCCTCAAGGTCCTGTTCCGAAAGCTCCTCAGATGGTGATGAGCCTTCTCCAGGATCCTTCCCTGCGATGATCCTCTCGAAGGCTATTCTACGTCTTTCCTGTAGACGTTTTTGCTTGCTCTTCGAGCTGTCTGGTAGCTTCCTCAAATGCTCTCTGCTCCTCACGAAGGTTGGTGATCTCCGCTAGAATCTCTTCTTCTGCGGCGCCGCGAAGAATCATCTCGTTTGTTGCAGCCACATGCGCTAAGAGCCCATACATGGCAGCACGCATTTGGTTCTGCCCGGCGACCTGCTCGGATTGTGAAAGTTCGTAAATCTGATCGAAGGCGGTTTCCATCTTCTGGGAGAATTTGTTTCTCCGCTCCTGCCGTGCTTCGGCTTCATGAATATTCATCGGCCCTTTCTGTTCTTGGAGTGGTTGCTTGTAGGCTTCGGCGAGGGCTTGGCGGATGAGGCTGTTGGCGTAGCGGAGGCGTTCCAGGATATTTGAGTTGACTGTTAGTTTCGACAAGTGTTCCCAAAGAGCCTCCTCAACGATGCGGCTTCGGGTCATGTGTTTGTAGTCTGCGGCTTCCTGAAGAGCAAGGTATTGTGTTGCGGATAGTTGGAGCTGCATCCGGAAGCTGCGCGGGAAGCCTGTGATGCGTTTGCGATGCACTCGCCCTCTATGGGTTGAAATGTAGCCTATTCGCGGGCGAGATGAGGTGGTTTCGGCCTGCATAATGGCTCCATTCCAACTTTGCCTGCGTCAATTGTCTACTCACGCGCTTGCTGGTTAGGAGAGTAAATAGGTTTATTGATGAACCTATTGTACCTATCACGGCCGGTAGGTACACTTGAGGACGGGCAGGCATGAGGTTAGGGCGGAAGACCCAGACCGCCGATTCATGGTCCTGTACGCGATTCAGCGAGGAGCGAAGCGTTTCAACCAAATCTGGTTCGATGGCGAAGTCAGGGATGTGATCCGTAGTAGGCTTACGCTCTCGCGGTACTTGAAAGCGCTAGAGAAGGAGGGCGTAATCAAGCGCAGCCATGTATCGCACAAGCATGTTGAATACGAGATAGCCGCAGGTGAACAGAGCAGTTGGATGCTCGCCGCACACGAGTCAGGTTTTGTTCCCTTCGACATTGATGTGTTTCAGTTGATACTCAGGAGCATAAGTGACAAAGCAAGCGGCTTGGACATAGCGTTGAACTACGCTTTCAGACGATTCTTTGAGGAAGAAATCAACTACGCGACCGCGAAGATCATGGGCGGCATGCCCCAATACCGAAAATCCCTAACCGAGGCCATGGAACTCACACATACCCCACACGAGAAAATTAACGAGGATTGGAGCGATGACATGATCACGTGGAGGTCAAGACGATACTACATGTTCCTGAAAAATCTACGGAGTTTGTTGCTCAAGGAACCTGAACATGTGAAAATATACCTTAAGGAAAGACCGTGGTTACGCCGGCCGAAAGAAAACAGGAATAGTGCCATCCTACATATAGAACGAATCTTAGCAGAGAAATACCCTCACGCGCCGGGCGGGCTCGAACTCAAGCACGCACTGAGGCAGGGAGAAAAATCGTAGTTCGGGAGTGCTCGACTTGCAGTCCCACGAATCGTGGGTTCAAATCCCACCGGCCCCACCAAATTCCGAGGCGCCCTTTCAATCAATGAAATTATGGCGAAAATGGTGGACGAATCTGCGGTAATGAGATTGCTTCCATTTTGAGATACTCCTGGTTCCGGGGCTACAGGCTTCTTCTGAATACTAGCGTTGCTATTACTAGCATGATTCCGGTGAAGACCGCGAGGAATGTGAAGTCGCCAATCACTCCTGCTAAACTCGTACCTTTGTACATTAAGGAGTCTGCTGAAGAGCTACGAGAAGTCATAGAGAAAAGCATGTGACAGATTGATACCTTGAGCCGTGTCTAATAGCCGAGAGCAGATTCTACAGCATGATGGTTCATTCGTTTCAATTGAGTGAAGTGGGCTGCGTTTCATCCAAGCGAGGCTGACATACTCGGTCGTCAGTCCACGACGTAGAAGCCTTGACTGCTGTTCACTCATTGCGCTTCGGCCTGGAATTTTGCTGTTTCCGGGTTGGAGGTTCATGTTGTTGAAGCCAAGACGGGTGCTGCTGGGCGTAGTCAACAAGGCGCTCCATACGATTTACAGTATCCTTGTGGACGTGATGCTCGATGCCTTCCGCGTCAGATTTGGCGATTTTCTCTTCGACGCCGAGAATTCTAAGGAATTTGAGGATCGTACGATGTCTCTGCTGCACAGATTTCGCTAACTGTTCTCCACTGCTTGTCAGAGTGAGGCCTCGGTAACGCACATAGACGATGAATCCCTTTGCATGTAATCTCTGAAGCATGACTGTAACGCTAGATGGTTTGACACCAAGAAGTTCTGCAATGTCTGCTGATCTAGCGTAGCCCTTCTTCTGTATGAGTTCGTAGATGACTTCAAGGTAATCTTCTACTCGTGTGAGGTCGGAAACAGGTTTCAGTCGCGAGCCTTGAGTCATCACATTGGCGCTTCCCATACTGATGAGAAAAACAGGTAGGCATTAGGCCGAATGATTCTGCCGGCTGAGATCAAAGCTAGGACTAGTGCGATTCTTCTGTTGACGAATTCTTTCATCATTTTCTCATCCCTTATATCTCAACAGCCTTCTTTCTTTCACCATCATTGACACTCGTCAGTTTATTCTTAGCAAGCCAGTTTATCGCAGCGTAGCGTAGACAAGGTACAGATGATAGACGCCATAAGCGCCTAGAATCAAAGCCTGCAGGTAGACGCTAGATTGAGCGACAAGATAGTAAATCAGGTACGTGTTTAGCACCACAATTACCGACCCAGTTAACACAGCGAGGAACGTGGTTAAGCGTTTGTTAACCAACTCCCCCATGAGGTCCTTCTTGGCGGTGAATGTTATCAACGGTATCATGGGTAACGCGATCATCAGGCTTAGGAGTACTTGGCTGTAGACCAACAGGAACAGCGGATCGAAACCTAGGAGCACCGCTATCGTCGTTGGGAAAACGTTGATAACTCTCGTAATAACCCTCCTAACGGTCTTGTTTACTTTTGTTCCCAGCAACCCGTCCATGATCGCTTGGCCGGCTAATGTTCCGGTCGTCGAGGAGGCAATGCCGGAGCATAGCAGCGTCACAGCGAACATAATGGCGGCAAGCGATCCGTAAATGGGTATCATTATGTGATACGCCTCGTCTACTGCTGAGATGTTGCTGAACTTCGGGTAGAAGGCCTGGGCGCTCACGATGAGAATGGCCGCATTGACCATTCCGGCGATCGTGAAAGCAACGATGCTTTCGCTAGTATGGAGCTTCAATAATCGTTTCTTTTCTTCACCGGTTCGGTCCACCAGTTTGTCCCTGGTCAGCGTGGAATGTACGTACAGTGCATGCGGCATCACGGTCGCGCCGATGATGCCAACTATCAAGACTATGTTGTTGGGGTTAAGATCTGGCGAGACGAAGGCGTGAACAAGCTGAGTTACGTCTAGGCCGGTCAATGCGACTTCGTACAAGAAACCGAAACCGATAATCGAAATGAACACCATGAAAAAGTATTCAAGTGACCTGAAACGCCGCGATGTTAGAGCTAGGAGAATTAGGATGTCAGCGGCTCCGAATAGCGACGCGTAAAGTAGGGGCACATTGAACAGTATGTTCAGCGCGATAACAGTGCCCAGGTACTCGGCGAGGTCGGTGGACGCGACTGCAGCTTCGGCCCCAATCCAGTTCAGAAAAATGTCAAACCTTCTTCTGCTCGACTTCTTAAGAGACTCTCTGACGAGTCCCGCCAAATCATGGCCCGTTGCTATTCCTAGCTTTCCTGAGAGATACTGGAGGAACATCGCCATGAAATTCGCCATCCAGACAACCCAAAGCAAACCGTAGTTGAAAGCCGCACCCGCCTGTATGTCTGTCCCGTAGTTCCCTGGGTCCATGTATGCCATGCTGGTGATCAATGCCGGGCCGGCGAAGATGAAAAGTGCACGATACTTGCTAACGAATCGCCCGATCTGCAAATTTAGATGGACCTAACTAGTTTAGAAACTACTATTTTTCATAGCCACGCCAAGCCTTAAGTCTTTGGTTCTTTGCTTTGCCATTCAGCAAGATCGGCAAAGCGGTATCCGACCTGCCCGTAATGCGCTGTACTCAGCGCGGGTATCAGGCCGCATTTTCTGAACGGCCTACGTCCCGAAATGGAAAGCCTGAACAGGCCTATTGGCTCTATTGAACCCACGACTTTGGTGGGTTCAAATCCCACCGGCCCCACCATATCATGGGATTAATAGCTAGTTTTTTACTGTGTTCCACTCATTTTGAGCCGTTTTTGCATCAGTTCACGAAGTTTTGCCAAAGCTCTCCTCACTTGTCCTTGTGCCAGTCCACTAGATGTCCTCGCCAGCCCTTTGCGGACTCAGATGTCTTGTTATTGGCCCTGAGTTTTCTGCTTGCTAGAATGCCTTATCTCTAGTTCTGTCCCTGCTTTAGTGCATGCCGATTGAAGACATTGTCGGGAATACGGAGCTTCTAAGGCGAGTCTTAGAACACTACAGATACCGACTGGACAACTTCACGAGTGATGAAGAGATCAAGCCGCTGATAAGCGGGCCGGTGAGACGATACCTTACCTTTGGCCAGTTGAAGTCACTGGTTTCCGAAGCCCTGATCGAATTAACTAAAGACAGAGACAATGCAAACCTGAAGCTACCGCTGTACAGCGACCTTCTGAGGTCTGCGGCTCGTCAATACCTAAAAGACCTAGAACGAATTAAAGAGAAAGCCAGCCAGGAGCTGCCAGACAGCAAACTGAGAGAAATGGAGTTGGACATAGAAGCCGCGAAGGAGTGTCTTCGTTAAACGTTCTCCGCCAAGTTGGAAAGACCCTCACTGTCACGCTGAACGTGGTAAGAAGATGGCGGTCATGCATGCTTTCCACGTATTGGCCTCGATCGATTTCCGCTTCAGCGAGTCATTGCTTTCTCGAAGACGATACTTGAAACCGCTACGTGGGAGAGCGCCTGAATGTCCGACGAGAATTCCCACGTCGAGTGATTTTGCGACAGGAGAGGCGACGCCCTCATTGTCATCCGTCGTTCACCCATAGGGAAGACTTTTACCCGTACTTTGGAGGTGTTTGATGAGGTACTGTCATGCCTGTTTCCTATGTTCTGATCAACGTTGAGCCGGGTTCTGAAGAGGAGGTGCTCAAAGAAGTTCGAAAGGTTCCAAATGTGAAGGAGTGCCATCGGATTTACGGTGTCTACGACATGATTGCAAAAGTCGAAGCTGATTCAATGGATGGGTTGAAAGAGATCATCACATGGAAGATAAGGCGACTTCCCGGCGTTCGTTCCACCGTTACAACAATCGTCATAGAATAGTCTTGTTCGGCCATGAGAAACTCCTTGGGCTAGAAGGACGAATGCAGTGAGGCGAAAGAAGCGCGGAGCAAAATCGCCGATGGGTGAAATCCTGTGCGCCCGTATGTCTGAATTTGCCGAGACGCTACTTATCACACGAGCTCCTCTCACCGCATTGAATGTGCGAGCACAATGTGAAACCGGAAGAGCGATTTGAATGTGAACAAAAGATGTTAGATAATTTCCAGCAAAGAGCAAGAGAAGAGGTTCTGAGGGAAATCGAGTATTGTGTTCCGATTTGTGCGGAAAAAGTTCGGTCTGTTTCAATGCGACATCCGGAACTGACGCGAATATTTGAGCATGTTTTGCAAAACAGAAGGATAGTTCCAAAAAGGATAATGTATCTTGCACCGTATTTTCTCCCGACCTTAGCAAAGGCTGTGTGGATTTTGCTCGGAGAAGAAAGGATGGGAGAGTACGAATCAGCCGCTAAGATTTATCAGCAATTGTTAATCACTTACCTAAAGCAAGATTTGCAGGGATTGACTTTGTAGAAAAGTTGATGAGTGAATATGGACGCAGGCAAGTCAATTCGAATGGAACTGCTGTGATCTGCGCCTCTCTATTCCATTTGAGGGGGGGAGGGGGTCCTCGAGGTTCGGAAGCATAAAGCGATATTATCAGAACGCCTTGAAAGTAGTCGAAATGCTCGAGGCGAAGTGCAGCGGCTAGTTGCGGTATCAGTTCTCTCGCTCTTTCTCTTGACAGGTAATGTGGTCAACTGGTCGACTGGTATCGTCACAAGAAAAGGAGCGGAAAATCTACACCGAATTCATAATGCATTACAAATTTGGAATCGTCCGGATACTTGTGGTCGGGGTTCACTCTCGATAGGACAAGCTTACCGGAACG
>Ga0315279_10000736_pt1 | contig 60544 bp, 42 predicted proteins | sample YL17G06_20_MG_FD_203694 | JGI IMG/M metagenome (GOLD analysis project Ga0315279, IMG submission 203694) | Sediment microbial communities from Yellowstone Lake, YNP, Wyoming, USA - YL17G06_20 | ecosystem: Environmental > Aquatic > Freshwater > Lake > Sediment | place: USA: Wyoming | collected...
GACGGAAAAGCTGCCGGAGGATCAATCGTGGATCGGCCCTGCGATAGCGCAACGCTTGCACTCATAGAACGCGGCCATTCATAGCAGCACTCATCACGATACATACTGCGGGAAGGGGACCCTCCGCAACAGGGCCATTTCTGGCTTTGAACCACCAACACCACAAATTCCCACCCACTGTCGACATACCGCTTGACGCTCCCGCGAAAACCAGTGGAGGGGCTGTACACACCCAGAATCTCGAAGCGGATGCTATGCCCGCCTATCGAGACGGTCGAGGTCGTTGCCGCTATTGCACCTGCCTCTGTGTCATAGTCGCCAGTGATGGTAAAATCTTGTCCGTCGAAGCGGATCCTTCCGCCTACGCTGTGAATCGCCCTCGATTGGACAGCGGACTTCGCCACACTCTTGACCCCGCCAATGCTCAGCTCGATCACCGCCGCCTTGTCGCTAAACGCAACGGTGCCTTTCATCGCCTGTGGGGTAGTGGCAGAACCCGATGTGTCTGAGCCACCTGGGTTTGCGCACCCCGTCCAGAACAGGGCAGAAGCGCAAATGAGGAACACGCCGAGTAGAAGTACCGTTCCTTTTCTCTTGAACATTTGAATGCCTCCGAATTGGAAGGGGGCAAATTGGGTGCCAAGATACCCGATTATGAATAACTCACTCCAATACAAACAGTTAGGGCACGGGTCGCGAGCCTTCACTTCATTTCGGGCCTGCAACTTTCGGCCACGGGGGATGGGCGGGGCGCCCTCCGCGGCATTACATGTACCCGTGCAGGATCCGCCGGGGGGTCTGGGCCTGGAGCTGGCGCAGCGCCTTCTTCTCGATCTGCCGGATCCTCTCCTTGGTGAGCCGATAGCGCACTCCCAGCTCCCGCAGGGAAAGGGCCCTGCCTCCGTTCAGGCCGAACCGGGCCGCGATGATCTCCGCCTCCTTGCGCGCGAGGGTGCTGAGCACGGCCTGGATGTCATCGCGCAGGGCCTGGGCAATCACGCGGTCGTCCTGGGAAAGATTGTTCCTGTCCTCTACCGTGTCGCCGAATGGAGAGGCATCGTCGCCCGGACCCGCTGGCGCATCCAGAGAGATCGGCTCGCGTGCCACGGCGAGAAGCTGGGATGCGCGCTGCGGCGGAGCGGATCCCAGCTCGAGGGCGTTCTCAAGCTGGGCGAGCTCCATCGCCCTGTTCACCGGCAGGCGGATCGTCCGCGCCTTTTCGTTGATCGCGTTCAGGATGGACTGCCTGATCCACCACACGGCGTAGGAGATGAAGTGGTAGCCCTTCTCCACGTCGAAGCGGTCGATGGCGCGCAGAAGGCCGATGTTGCCCTCGCTGATGAGGTCCTCCAGCGGGAGGCCCCGCCGCTGGTACTTCTTCGCGATGTTCACCACGAACCGCAGGTTCGCCCGTACCAGCTTTTCCTTGGCCGTCTCGCTTCCCCGTGCCGCTGCCCGGGCCAGCGCCTGCTCTTCCTCGCGGGAGAGGAGGTGCACCTTGTTGATCTCCTTCAGGTAGAGGACGAGGAGATTCTCGTCCGCCTTCGATGCCTTCCGTGCCGATGGGATCGTCGCTGCGCGTGACATGCATGGAACATAACCACCGGATTGTAAGAGCGACATTAAGGGGTGATTAATGTTCCTTAAACAAAGGCCCCCGGCGCGCTAACTTTTTGTTATTTGGCCGCACCGTCTCCAGCGCCCCAGAAGGAGTCGAACATCCAACGCCCGATTCCCAAGGCAAGCAGGATCCCCGCGATTTCGTCCGCGACGTAGTGCTGTTTGACGAACAGCGTGGAAAGCACGACCCCGATGCCCACGACCAGCATTCCGATCGCGATTGCCCGCACGATCCGGCTCCCCAGAAGCCTCGCGTATCGATGCCAGGCGTAGAAGCTGATCGTTGCGACCGCCGCGTGCAGGCTGGGGAAGCAGTTGAACGAGGGGTCCTTCGCAAAGTGCGCATACATCGCGCTGGCGAAGGCGTTGCCCGCGAGGGGATGCGACATCAGCGCCTGGCGGTAGATGTCGGTCGTGACCGGAAAGATCACGTAGGCAAGGTCGGCGATGAGGTTGATGAGGATCAGGGAGAAGGCCAGCGGGTAGCCTCTGCGGTGGTCCGCCAGCGCGAACCATGCCATGGTGAGCGCGGAAAGCGGGTAGAACAGGTAGAGATAGAAGATCGCCCACTCGGGGACGAACGGGATCAGGTTGTCCAGCGCCGTGTTGAGATGAAAGCCCTGCGCGTACAGGCCCCCTGTCCAGTCGTAGACCACGGTATTCAGCAGGATGTAGAACACGACGACGTACAGGAAAAGGTTGGCGGCGATGAAGGACACCGCTTCACTGAGACGGGTGCGGTGTCCGCCGAAGAACGCCCTCTCCACCAGACGCTGGTACGAATCGTGCAGCTTCACGCCGGCTTCCGTGCAGCACCGGGCAGCTTGACCGCGATGCAGTCGTACAGCAGCCTGTCGGGCTGGAACGAGGAGACCGACCGGGTGATGATCCTGTACCCGGACTGGTCGAAGGGCACCCGGGCGGCAAGGGAGACCGCCACTTCGGGCCCCGTCTCCACCTGCGCGATCAGCTCCTTGTCCTGCGCGAGGATGAGAGGGCGGGACCCGGGAACGATGACCACGGAGAGCGGGATGAGGCTCAGGGCCGCCAGCACGTCGGCAGGCAGTGTCTCGGCGAGCGCGGAGACCGCCTGTTTCGCCTCGAGCTGGATCATCCGCGCCTTCGCATTCGGCAGGGCGCTGTCCAGGGCCGCGGTGAGAAGGTCGATGAGCCTGTGCCGGACCTCCCCCAGGCCGCCGGCGCTGGAGATCTCACCGAGTGCAGGGTTGTTCTTGATGGCCTTTGCGAGCCCCGAGATCTCCCGGAGGTAGACGTTCTTCTGCGAGTCGGGGATGTAGTGCATCACCACGATGCGGACCGGCTTTCCATCGGGCCCCCCGTAGTCGATCCCGGTCGGGCTCCACCCGATGGCGCACAGCAGGTCCCCTTCGCCTGACACCCTGCCGTGGGGGCACGCCCACCCCAACCCGATGCCCGTGTTGGCCGCGGCTTCCCTGGTCATGACCGCCCCGTTGAAATCCAGTCCCGTGCGGAAGTCGGGAATGGCCTCGATCAGGGTCCCCAGGTACTGGAGGCTCTTGGCCTTGTCCGATTCGGGAAGCTCGATGAGCCGCCCTTCCTGAAGCGCATCGAGGAGGCTTTTCATGCGGTCACTCCTGGTGACATTTCAGTCGACTCCAAATTTCCTGAAGAACCAGCTCTTCACCACGTGGGTGAGCCCGCAGTAGATCACGAGGAACCCCGCGATCCACAGCCAATAGATGGCCGGCAGGGGCACGAAACCAAGGTGGCCCGCCACCGGAGTGTACGGGAGCGCCGCGCCGATGCCCATGACCAGAAGGGTGAAGAAGAGCATGAGGGGGCTGGCGCGGCTCTGGATGAAGGGGATCTTCCTGGTGCGGATGACGTGCACGATGAGGGTCTGCGTGAGAATGGATTCCACGAACCAGCCCGTGTGGAAGAGGGCTTCGTAGTAGGCCTTCATGTCCGGGGCAGTGGAAGGGGAAGTGAAGGCGATGCACCCGAAGAAGTACAACATGAGAAAATACGTCGCGTAATCGAAGATGGAGCTCATGGGCCCGATGAAGTACATGAACCGCCGGATGTTGCCGATGTTCCATCTTCTCGGCTTTGTCGCGAACTCCGGGTCCACCCGGTCGGACGGGATCCCGATCTGGGACACGTCGTAGAGCAGGTTATTCGTGAGGACCTGGATGGGAAGCATGGGAAGGAAGGGCAGGAAGAGGCTGCCGCCCAATACGCTGAACATGTTGCCGAAGTTGGAGCTTGCCCCCATGCGGATGTACTTGATGATGTTCCCGAAGACCTTGCGGCCCTCGATGATGCCGTCGTCCAGCACGAGGAGGCTCTTTTCCAGGAGGACGATATCCGCGGCCTCCTTGGCCACGTCCACCGCTGTGTCAACGGAAATCCCCACGTCCGCCTTCTTCAGTGCCGGGGCATCGTTGATGCCGTCACCCATGAAACCGACGACGTGCCCATTGCCCTGCAGGGCATGGATGACCTGCTCCTTCTGTGTGGGAGACAGGCGCGCCAGCACGGTGGCCTTCTCCGCGGTCTCGACCAGCTGTTCGGCGCTGAGCCCCTGGAGCTGGGGGCCCGTCACCAGGTGCGCCACGTCGATGCCCACGTCCTTGCAGACCTTGCGGGTGACGAGGTCATTGTCTCCCGTGAGGATCTTCACCGCGACACCCACTTCCTTCAGGGCCTTCAGGGACTGCGCCGTGGTTTCCTTGGGAGGATCGAAGAAGGCGATGTAGCCCAGGAGGATCATGTCGCTTTCATCCGCAGCGGAGAAGGTCGTTTGCTCCCGCGTGAACTCGCGGTAGCCGATGGCGAGCACCCGGTAGCCGTCGGCGCTTAGCGCCTCATAGTCCTCCAGCACGTCCTGGCGGATCATGTCGATCATGGGCAGGACGTCCTCCTCCACCTGGTAGGAGGAGCAGACCTTGAACACGTCCTCCACGGCCCCCTTGCAGATCAGCACGTGGTCGCCCTCGTACTCGACGACCACTGACATGCGCTTGCGCGTGAAGTCGAAGGGGATTTCGTCCACCTTCTTGCAGCGTTGCTCCACCTCGAACTCGCTGTGCCCGAGCACGGCACGGTCAAGAAGGTTGCGCAGGCCAGTCTGGTAGAAGCTGTTCATGTAGGCGTAGCGCAGGACCTCGTCGCTCTGCTTTCCCGAGACGTCGACGTACTTTTCCAGGACGACCCGGTCCTGGGTGAGGGTGCCGGTCTTGTCCGTGCACAGCACGTCGATTGCGCCGAAGTTCTGGATCGAGTTCAGCCGCTTCACGATGACTTTCTTCCTGGACATCGCCATTGCGCCCTTGGCGAGGTTCACCGTAACGATCATGGGAAGCATCTCGGGGGTAAGCCCCACGGCAACGGCCAGGCCGAAGAGCAGGGCATCGATCCAGTTGTGCTTCGTGATGCCGATGATGAGGAACACCACGGCCACCATCACCACCATGAACCGGATCATGAGCCACGTGAATCCCGCAATTCCCTTGTCGAAGCTCGTTTTCGAGCGCTGGCCGGCGAGCTTTCGGGTGATGGCGCCGAAGTACGTGCGGGCCCCCGTGTTGATCACGACTCCCCGGGCGGTTCCCGAGAGCACGTTGGTCCCCTGGAAGCACGCGTTGGGAAGCTCCAGCGCGGCCTTCGCTCCGGCGGGCGAGGCGCCGGCGCTCTTCTCCACCGGCATTGACTCGCCGGTGAGAGCGCTCTGGCTCACGAAGAAGTCCTTGGTGGTCACGAGGCGCACGTCCGCAGGAACGAGCGACCCTGCGTCCAGCACGACGACGTCACCCGGGACGATCTCCGCCAGGGGGATCTCTGATTCCTTGCCGTCGCGCATGACGTTCACTGTCGTGCGGACCATTGCCTGGAGCTTCTCCACCGCGCGTCCCGACCGTTCCTCCTGGAGGGAGGAGAGGCCGACGCTGATGAGCACCATGCCGCCGACCACGATAGTCAAGCGAAGGTCTCCCATGATGAAGGAGACGCCGGCGATGATCAGGAGCTGCACGACCAGCGGATTGGCGAGGCGGTGGTAGGTGCGGAGCAGCGCTCCACCCTGCTTCGTCGAGACCTCGTTCGTTCCGAATGTTTTCCGCTTTTCCTCCACCTCCTCCTCGGCGAGGCCCCTCTCGCGCGTCCCCATGCTGACGAAGCATTCTTCGGGTGAGAGTGAGCACGCCTCCAGGAGGACCCGTTCCTGATCGGTAGAGGCCATGGCGGCGGCCTTTCTCATGGGTTAATCTCTACCCACACGGATGCGCCGAGTCAAGCTTAATTAAGGAGCTCGTATGATCAACGAACGGCTGCCGAAAATCTGGTACGGGGGCGACTACAATCCGGACCAATGGCCTGAGGAAACATGGAGGGAAGACGTGCGATTGTTCCGGCTGGCCGGGATCGACGTGGCGACCCTTCCTGTTTTCTCGTGGGCGAAGCTCCAGACCGATGAGACGACCTACGACTTTTCCTGGCTGGACAGGGTTTTCGAGCTGCTGAACGTGAACGGGATCCACGTCTGCCTTGCCACATCCACCGGCGCGGTGCCGGCTTGGATGGCGGCGCGCCATCCCGACGTCCTGCGCACGACGATCGAGGGCGCACGGCGGAAGTTCGGCGCCCGGCACAACTTCTGTCCGAACAGCCCCACCTTCCGGAAGTACGCACCCCTGCTTGCGCGCAAGCTCGCGGAACGCTACGGAGCTCATCCGGCGCTGGTGGCCTGGCACATCAACAATGAATACGGCGGCTCCTGCTGGTGCGAGAGGTGCGAGGAGGCTTTCCGCACCTGGCTGAAACGCCGCTATTCCACCCTCGCGGCGCTGAACGAGGCGTGGTGCACCGGCTTCTGGGGCCACACCTTCAGCGACTGGGACCAGATCGTGGCGCCGAGCCTGCTGAGCGAGCACCTCACCGCGGAGAAGACGGTGTTCCAGGGCATCACCCTGGACTACTACCGCTTCACATCGGAGAGCATCCTCGACTGCTTCACCGCGGAACGGGATGCGATCCGCGCGGCCGCCCCAGGTGTTCCCATCACCACCAACCTTATGGGCACATTCAAGGGCCTGGACTATTTCTCATGGGCGCGGGAAATGGACGTGGTTTCCTGGGACAGCTACCCCAGCCTCGATACTCCAGTGAACGAGGTGGCAATGCGCCACGACCTCATGCGGGGGGTGAAAGGGGGCCAGCCCTTCATGCTCATGGAGCAGACGCCCAGCCAGCAGAACTGGCAGCCGTACAACAGCCTGAAGCGTCCCGGCGTGATGCGCCTCCAGAGCTGGCAGGCCGTGGCCCGGGGGGCCGACACGGTGATGTTCTTCCAGCTCCGCCGGTCCCGGGGCGCCTGCGAGAAGTACCATGGGGCGGTGATCGAGCATGTTGGCCATGAAAACACGCGCGTGTTCCGAGAAGTGGCGGCCCTGGGAAAGGAGCTGGCGAGCCTGGGAGACACCGTCATCGATTCGCGCGTGCAGTCCCGGGTGGGGATCCTCTTTGACTGGGACAACTGGTGGGCGCTGGAGATGAGCTCGGGTCCCAGCATCGCCCTGCGCTACCTTCCGCAAGTAGGCGGATGGCACGAGGCGTTCTGGGCGCAGAACATTTCCGTGGACCTGGTGGGGGTCGAGGACGATCTAGCGCGATACGACGTGGTGATTGCGCCCGTCCTGTACATGCTGAAGCGGGGGGTGACGGCGCGGATCACGGAGTTCGTGCAGCGCGGGGGCACGTTTCTCACCACGTTCTTCTCAGGCATCGTGAACGAGTGCGACCTCGTTACGCTGGGAGGATACCCGGGCGAGCTGCGCACGCTCCTGGGTGTCTGGGTGGAAGAGATCGACGCCCTTCTCCCGGGCAACAATAACTCCATCGTGATGACCCGGCCGCAGGGCGCGCTCAAGGGGTCTTTCGAGTGCGGCATCGTCTGCGACCTCCTGCACACCGAAGGCGCCGAAGTGTGTGCCGTCTATGGAGGGGATTTCTACAAGGGTATACCCTGTCTGACCCGGAACACGGTGGGGAAGGGACAGGCCTGGTACGTCGCATCGGCTCCCGAAAAGAAGTTTCTCCATGGACTGACGGGCGTGCTTGCCGCGGAGAAGGGGATCGCGCCGGTGCTCAGGGCAGCCCCGGGCGTGGAGGCGACCCGAAGGCGGAAGGGGACAGAATCGTTCCTGTTCGTCCTCAATCACAACGAGGAGCCGGTCCGAATCGATATCGGCCCCCGACAGATGACGGATCTGCTGGACAGGAAGCCTGTCCGGGGAAGGGTCACGCTGCCGGCGAAGGGTGTGATCGTGCTGAAGGAATAGGTCGCTGCTTCAGGATTCGGGGATCGTGTCGGGGGGAACCCGCAGCTCGTGAAGGTCCAGCCCAATGCGGGCAGAGGTGCGCACCCGCCCCTTCAGCTCGGGGCTGTCCAGGTGGTCGCGCGTGCGGAAGTAGCGGGCCTTGGCCTCCAGTGCGCTGGGGCTCTCGATGGTGACCTGGCGGAACTGGAAGCTGAGGTTGGCGTCGTTTCCGAGGACGGTTTTCACACCGTCCACCTGGTCGGCCGGCACCCCCGCCATGCCGAGGATCTCCCCGATCCCCAGGGCGAGGGTGCACGGCTTCGTCCCCAGGAGGGACACCCTTTCTTCCAGCAGCTTGTTTTCCAGGAGAACGTACGTGCGCGTGAGCGGGTTCTCGTACACCTTTGCACGCAGGCGGATGAAGGTGAACCACAGGCGCTGACTGAGGGCCCCGAGGATCCGGCCGACGATGGCGGGGGACTTCTGGAAGACGGAGAGCAGGGACTCCCGGGAAACCGGGAGCAGCACCGACTCACCCGCGCTCACCGCGGCGGCGCTCCTGGGTGCGGTGGAGACGATGGACAGCTCGCCGAAAATGTCGCCCTCCCGCAGGATGGAGAGCAGGATCTCGTCGGGCGGGGCGATCTTCAGGATCTCCACCTTCCCGGACTTGATCACGTACAGCTCGTTGCCCGGCTCGTGCTCGCAGAAGATCATCTGCCCGTCGGCGAAGACGCGGCAGAGGCCGCGCGTTCCCGGCTCCGGGGACGCGGCGCCCTTCGCGCTCAGCGCGGCGAGCTGGCGCTTCACTTCCTCCATGTGCATGCCGTCGGGGAACCGCGAGGTATACACCTGGAGAACGTGGACCGCGTGGGCAGGCCGTCCCTTCTGCGCCAGATGCTTCGCGAGCTGGAAGAGCTGCGCCTCGTCGTCCCGGGCGTTCGCCTCGTCGGAAGGAGAGGTCATCAGGTCATCGTAGGCGCGGAGCTCCTGGGCGAAGTAGGAAATGATCCGGCTGGCGAGCTCCGGATTGGACTGCACGGATTCGATGAACCGCTCGCGCTCCAGCGCCGCGCAGGAGCAGTCGGTCCGGGCAATCGCGGTCTCCATGCGCGGGCGGCGGCAGAGGCACGAGGTGAACCCGAAGATGTCTCCCGGCCCCAGGCTCGCTCGGAACCGGGGGATGCCGGGCGTGCCCGTCAGTCCCACGTCTCCGGACTCCACCACGAACACCTCGCTGGAGTCCTCGTCGGATTCGATGTAGATGAGGGCGTCCTTTCTATACCTCACCGCGGCCTCTCACCCGAAAGTGTAGGCGTGCCCTGCCGTGCTGTCAAACGACGGGCCGCCATGGTATATTCGGCCATCATGGGCAGGTTCAGCGAGCTCCTCGGTGTCATCGGGACACGGCGCCCGGTGTACGTGCAGACGCACGACTTTCCGGATCACGATGCCGTGGCCTCCGCGTTCGGCATGCAGGGCGTGCTGCGTCGGTCGGGTGTGCCGTCACAGATCGTCTACGGGGGCGACCTGCAGCGGGACTCGCTGCGCCGGATGATCCGGGACCTCGGCATCGAGGCGACTGCCGCGGCCGACGTCTCCATGCGCCCGTCGGACCCGATCGTCATCGTGGACGGCTGCAAGGGAAGCAAGAACGTCACCGAGCTGCCGGGGGACGAGATCGCCGTCATCGATCACCATGATGTTCAGAGCCCCGACAGCGTTCCGTTCGTCGACATCAGGTCCGACTGCGGTGCCTGCTCGACACTCGTCCACGGCTACTGGGGCGAAGCCGGGGAGGAGATCCCCATCCCCGTGGCCACGGCCCTCATGATCGGCATCAACATGGACACGGCGCTCCTGACCCGGCAGGTCAGCCGCGACGACATCCAGGCCTATGCCGACCTGTACACACGGGCCGATATCCGCCTGGAAAACTCCATCCTCCGCAATTCAATTCAGACCAAGGATCTCGCCTTCTACCGTCACGCGCTGGAGAACGTGCAGATCAGCGACCACATCTGCTTCTGCTGGTTCCCGGCCGGGTGCAACCAGAATCTCCTGGGGATCCTCGGAGATTTCTTCATCTCGCTCGAGGAGGCGGATTTCGTCGTGCTGTGCGCGCGCAATGCCAACGTCATCAACGTCTCGGTCCGCAACGAAAGGGAGGGCTGGAACGCCTCCCGGATCGTCCAGAAGGCGCTGGAAGGAATCGGCTTCGGCGGCGGGCACGCGGACATGGCGGGGGGGATCATCCGCGAGCTGGAGGGCGTCGACGGCCCCCTGCTGCGCACCCGGTTCATGAGCGCACTGCGGGCATGAGCGACCTCGCGATTCTCAACGCCCCCCGCACGGAGGACCGGCTCTCGGCCCTGCGGTCCCTCTCCGCAGGCAGGGGAAAGCCTGTCCCTGCCACGGAACAGCAGGAAGTCAACTGCCACGTTCACACGTTCTATTCCTTCAGCCCCTACTCCCCGGCGGCCGCCGTGGAGCGCGCGCAGGCAGCGGGTCTTGCCGCCGTGGGCATCATGGACCACGACTCGATGGCAGGGGCCTCCGAGATGCGGGAAGCCGGTGCCATCCTCGGCATTGCCACCACGGCGGGCGTCGAGCTGCGCGTGAGCGCGGCCGGCACCGCCCTGGACGGGCGGAGGACCAACAACCCGGACTCGCTTGGGGTGCTCTACATCATCATCCACGGCGTGCCGGCACGGAGCCTTGCGCGTGTCCGGGAGTTCCTTCGGCCCATCCAGGCGGCACGTGAGCTGCGCGGACGCCGCATGCTGGAGGGCCTGAACTCATTGCTCCCGCGGTTTGGGCTGCGCACACTCGACTGGGAAAGGGACGTGCGGTCCCGTTCCCGCGCCGACGACGGGGGAACGATCACCGAGAGGCACATCCTGTATGCCGTGGCAGCAGCCATCGTGGAAAAGACGGGCAGGGGCCGTCCGCTGCTGGAGTATCTGAAGACGACGATCGGCATCCAGCCCCCCCCGCGCATTTCCGCGTACCTTGCGGATCCCACAAACGAGGTGCTCCACTTCGATCTTCTCGGCGTGCTGAAGAGCTCCTTCATCGAGAAGGTGTACATCCAGCCGGATGCCCGAGAATGCATCCCTGTCCAGGAGGCGGTGAGGTTCTTCGAGGAAGCGGGCGCCATCCCCGCCTATGGTTACCTTGGGGACGTCACCGACTCCCCTACGGGCGACAAGAAGGCGGAGAAGTTCGAAGACAGCTTCTTGGAGCAGCTGATGGCCGAGGTGAAGCGCCTGGGCTTCCGGGCCGTCGCGTACATGCCGCCGCGAAATACCGTTGCCCAGCTCCTCCGCGTCCAGGAGCTCTGCGCGCGGCACGGGTTCATGGAGATCAGCGGCGTGGACATCAACAACCCCCGGCAGTCCTTCAACTGCCCCGAGCTGGCGCTGCCCCAGTTCTCCCACCTCATCGCCGCAACCTGGGCGCTGATCGCTCACGAGAGACTCTCCGATGCCGATCCGCGCTACGGGCTGTTCCATCCGGATAACCCTCTCGCGCGCCTTCCGTTGGCGCGCCGCATCGCTGCCTACTCGGAAGTGGGAAGGACCCTTGATCCTTCAGACCGTGGTCCCGCAGACACTCACCCCCTGGTGGGGTCGTGGGGGAGCCTGGTGGGCTGAAGAAGGTGCCGGCACGATCGAGAGGGCGCCCCTGAGCTGTCAGGAGCCGGGATCCTCGCGAACCTCTCGACCGTTCAGGCGAACGCGAACCCGGGTGCCTTTTCCCTCCGTTGATTCTATCGTAATCTCGCCGCCGCATTCTTTCACGATGCTGCTCACGATGGCGAGTCCCAGGCCGGTGCCGCCCTCCGTCCGCCGGGTCGTGAAGAGGGGCTCGGTCACGCGGCCCAGGATTTCTGGACGGATTCCACGCCCCTCATCCGCTACGATGAGCTCCACCCATGAAGATTCTGGGACCGTTCGTGTCTGGATCCGCACCGCCTGGCCAGGATCGGTAATTGCCTGACATGCGTTCTCCACCAGGTTCAGCACGACTTGCTGCAACCGGCCAAAGTCGCCGCGCACTGTGGGCAAATCCGGCTGCAAGAGGGTTTCGAAGCAGCCCGTGCATCTCCGGACGAGAGGTCGGCTGAGACGCAAGACAGATTCGACGACTTCATTGAGGTCGGTCCGGCAGACGCTCTCTCCCGGGCGGCTTCCCATGTACGCTTTCAGGTCGCTCACGATTGATTCGATTCTGTCAACTGCAGCCGTGACTTCGCGCACCGCGCCGTCAATGCGCTTCTGGACTTTCGCGGCATCACCGGCAACGGTACCGTCCTCAATCGCGGCGTCCAGGTTGCGCAGAGCGTCAGAGATGTTCGCTGCGTTCAATCGGATCACATGCGCCGGATTGCTGACTTCATGGGCCACGCCCGCCGTCAGCTCTCCCAGTGAGGCAAGCTTTTCGGCTGCCTGAAGCTTGTCGCGCTGTTCGGCGACAGTTTCATGAAGATGGTAGACAGCGGCATTCTCCAGGGACACGGCCGCCTGGGCCGCGAGAAGTTCGACCACTTTCAGCCGCTGCGGTGTGAAAACGTTCGTTGCGAGTGTATTCTCGAGATGGATCATCCCCCTGAGCTTTCCCCGATGCAGGAGCGGTGCACACATGACCGAGGACTCTGAGGACTCCTCCTGAAGGTCGTTGATTGCTTTCGGGAGCAGGCCGTCCCGCGAGCAACCAGAGACAAAAGATTCTTTGCTCTTCCGTACGTAATCTGCAACCGGTCCGTGGAGCCTCTTCGATTCTGCTACATTGTGCCGGACCACGCAAATGCCGCTCTGCTCCGCCCGCCCTTCCACGCATGCGACGAGTGACCCGTTCTCCTCGATCTCGAGGGTGCCGCGTGTCGCCCCGGCGCATTGCATGATGATTCTGATGATCTGCTCGATCAGGGAATCGATCTCGATTTGGCTCGATATGATGCGACCCGCATTCATGAGCGTCTCGAAATCGAGGTCCATTGGTGTAGCGGCGGGCGCAACGGCATTGTGAGCATGCGCAACCGCTGGCCGATCATCCAGCCAGGGAAACCTGCGCTCGAGGTGGTGAACAACGGCCGTCGCGCCCCATCTTCGATACAGCCGGTACGCCTCCCGTAGATGGTTCCGGGACTCCGTCTCCCTGCCAATCGCTTCGAAAAAATGCGCGATGCGACGGTGGGCAATAGCTTCATCCATTATATAGCCAGAGTTCTCCGCGCTCTGCACGGCTTCGAGGAACCTCCTCTCCGCGGAAGGGTTCCCGCGCGCGGCGAGGTATTCTGCAAGCACGAGATCGTAACGATGACGAAAATTCACCGGGCTGCTGGCGGCCCATCGCTTCAGCGACCGCAGGTACGTTCGCACCTTTGTGCAGGCGGCTTGTTTCGCTGAAACGGAAAGGGTCCCGCAGGCGGCAAGCAGCACAAGCGAATGATAGAACGCCGACCAATGTACCGAAGGCTGAGCGGGGACCGCGGGAATGAAGGCGGCTGCCTTTTCAGCGAACTCTCCGGCTCGTTCTTGCTCATCGAAGACATAGGCGAGGATTGTCTTATAAATGAAAAGCATCGCCAGGCCGCTGCTGTCTCGGGCGGCCTCCAGGAGGGGCAGCATCGTGGCCTCGTCGAAAGCCGGGCCGGCAAACATGTACGGCGGATTTCCATTCGGTGCCGTGATCAGATTGAGGACAAACTGATGGTGGCGCCTCACGCCAAGCGATGAGCGCTCCTGCCGCAGCCCGTCGATGATCGCAGTGATCCGGGAGATCTCGCGTTCAACCTGGCGAAGTTCCATGCCGCTGAAAATGGCGAAGTTGGAGAAGAAATGTCCCGCAAGAGCCGCATGTTCGTACTCACCCGTTTGTTCCCCAGTCTCCATGGCTTTGGACAGCGGAGTGAGCAACTCCCGCGCGTGAACCATCCAGGGCGAGACAAAGAACAGGACGAGAGTCTGAGTTGTTGCCTGTGTCATCGGAAAAGCAAGCCTCTCCTGGAGCCGAAGGGCAAGCTCCCCTACCTGGTATCCTGCCGCGAGCCGCTGTTCCGATACGAAAACCATTCCGAGGGCTGCCAATGCCGTCGGTGCATAGGGCGAGTTTCCTCGAATCAGCGTGAGCAGGGCCAATTCGGTGGCCAGTGAGAGCACGGCGTCTGGCATCGAGGTAATGGTCGCCGTGTACCCTCGAAGCATGACACGGCACGCAGCAAGGTCAACGGCGTTCTGCATCGACCTGGCCGTGAACCGGTCAAGGTCGAGTCCGCGAGCGAGCACCCTGGCCTGCAGACGTCTGAGCAGGGCTATTGCCTTGTTTTTTGTCGCCAAGTGGCGGATCCCAAGGCGGCGAGCGACGGCGATGCTCAAGCGGGATGCGTCCTGGAGTCTGTTCATCGCCACAAGAGACTGGATTCTCACTTCATTCGCGCGTACGGAATCCAGGAAGGAGCGGGACTTCCGGATGATCGTGTCGATCAGCTCATTCATGCGGGCAGACTCACCCACAAGGAATGAAGCCTCGGCGGCTTCCTCGTGCAGCGACAGAGACAAATCGTAATTCTTTTCCCAGCGATCGTCTGGCAGGAGAGTAACCCCCGCCCACAGATAGCCGGCGGCAGAAGAAAAAGCTCCCGATCTTTTTGCCTTGACCCCTGCTTCCAAGTCGAGCTTCGCGGTCTCATATCGCTCGGATGGATCTGTAATGAGGACGGCTGCGGCGTTGAGATGCTCGACGATCTCATACAAGTCTTCGTCCGCGGGGCTCTTCCCGCATGAGGAGCACAATAGTCTCCCAATCCGTAGATGGAGGGCGGCCCGATTCTCAGGCGGCACCAGGAGGTGCGCCGCCTGCCTGACGTTGTCATGGGTGAAACGGCATACGTCGATCCTCTCGGCCTTGCCGTTTGAAACGCCTGTTGTCATGAAATGGCGTCGATACAAACATTGAAGTGCCGTGGCTGACCGCTCAGAAGGAATGTCCATCAGGATTGACAGCGATTGCGGAGGTGCCCCATGACTGAAAAAAGAGGCGCCTGAAAGGATGTCTCGTTCTTCCTTGGGAAGCTCTCGCATGAGATCAGCAATGAAAAGCGTGACATCGGGCGAGCCCTCCATGGACTCTTCCGCGGTGGGATCATAGACCCAATGCCCGCGCAAGAAATCAAAGCGGAGCTCGCGCCGCTGACAGAGCCTGAGCACTTGCTGGCAGACAAAATGGGTATTCCCCCCCGTGCGCACTTCGGCGTATCGCACGAGCGCGGCGAGCTGCGCTCGCGGCAAACCCGGAACCAGTTCCGTCAGGAGCTCCTTCACTTCACGTTCTGTCAACGGTCCGAGAGGCACACGTCCCGGTTCGCCCGCGTGTGTCTCGATTTCGTCAACCAATGATCGCTGGAGATGCTCAGGAGAAACCTCATTCGCCCGGTAGGCAACCACGATCAACAATCTTGGAATCGCAGCCTCGATCAGGCAGAGACAGAGCTCGAGGCTTGCCGGGTCAGCCCACTGCAGGTCGTCAAGGAACAGCACGATGGTCGAGCCCATTTCAGCCCAGAAACCAAGAAGGCTCGCGACGGATCGCTGAAAGCGGCGTTTTCTCTCCAGCGGGGAGAACTCTTCGTCCCGGCCTTCTCGAAGTGCTGCCGCTCCAACCAGTGCATCGAGCTCGGGGAAGACACCCATCAAACCCTGCCCCGGTCCTTGGAGGAATACTGACATGGCCTGCTGCCATCGACGTGCTTCCGGCTCGGGCTGAGCCAACATCGTCCTGATGTGAGAGCCACAGGCCTGCACGAATGCGCCGTACGGCGCGGAGCTGTGCAATTCGAACTTCCCGGAGAGGACAATGTCGCTGGAGGCCGCTCCCGACAGGAGTGCTTTGCGAACGAGTGTCGTCTTTCCAGATCCAGAGAAACCGGACACGCTGATAACCGTTGGTTCTCCTTTGCGCGTCCGAGCCAAGGCATCTTCAAGCAGAATCCGTTCGCGCGCTCTCCCGATGAATTGGACGCCCATGGCCCTTCCGACAGAACCGCTCCTGCCTTTCGAAGAGTCATGACGCGGCCGCGACATCCGGTGTGCGGCCTCGCGATCCTCGCAGGCACGGAGATCCCGCAGGATCTCTCCTGCAGACGGATACCGGTGATCAGGATCTTTGGCGAGGAGCTTCATGATGATCGTCGATAAGGCAGGAGGAAGATTGCTTCGCAATTCTTGCAGCTCGGTAGGCGGGTTTGTCAGAATCGCGTACACCGTCTCTTCGATCTCCCCGCTCGGAACCGGGGTCATGCCTGACATCAACTCGTAGAGGACGGCTCCTATTGAGTAATAGTCGCTTCTTTCGTCGGGGCTGAATCCTGTTCGGCCTGTCTGCTCGGGAGAGAGGTACGGGATGAATTCAGGCGGGAAACGGCGGTAGTCCGGCTTCTCCCGGAAGTCATTCGTGAGTGCAGCATGCCCAAACCCCGACAAAACAATCGTCGGGGCTTTGTCCACGTCTGGGATACGCGCCATCAGGAGATTGTAGGGATTGATCGCCAGATGCAGGACGCCGAGTGTATGCAGCCTTCCGACCATCACGAGCAGCTGCCGCGCGGTATGCAGGGCCGCCTTCACATCGGTCGGCTGATCGCCAGACTGCGGACACAGGCGTGTCACATCAACGTATTCCAATATGAGGAACGGAGGCTCCTCCTCGTCGAACACGTCGACAGGCTTCAGTACACCTGGAATGCCCAGATGCCGGGCGACCTCAAAATCCTTTCGAGCAAGCTCGCCGCCGGGACAGGCCTGATTTCCATAGAAACGAACCAGCACACGCCCTGCTCCGGAGGAGGTCGTGCGGGTAGCAATGTGGAGGGATTCACACCCAGCTTGTGTGATAACGTGAAGGTCTGTTATCTCGGCCGGCCTCCACACGCCCTTCCTCCTGTCTATGGGATCAGCGGGAAGTGCCGAGAGAGGTCTCGTAGAACGCCCTTTTCATTGTCACCTCGCTTGCCGCGACTTTTAATGGAAGCTTTGATGTCAGTATATGGTCGTCCTTGACAGTGTGCAAGAACTGACAATTCCTGCCGCGCCTCCAAAGGGGTCCCTCCCTTGAAATCAACAATTGTGCCAAGGTGGAGGAATACTTCTAACCGCTTGCCAGGCAGGAAGTTAGAACGACACGGTGGGTGTGATTGGTCAAGTCCCGGTGCAACATGCGGATCGACCAGGCCATTCCGCCTTCTGTATGTGCATACTTCAGAAAGAATTGGAAACATGACGAGGTGGACAGAAGTTGCAGCCGCCCAGTCCGGGCGAAGGGGCGACTTTCACGCGCCCCCTTTTTCATGTATCATCGCCCCGTAGTCACGACGTGAAAGGGAAATATGCCGGAGCCCCGGGGATCGCAAGGCCTTTTCCTCATGATTGACGACGACACCGCCGTGCTCCGCGCACAAAGCTCGGTGATTGTCGGGGCCGGATTCGAGGAGCCTCTTGCCTGCACGAGCGGAAGCCTTGCGGCCAGCCTGATCGACGCGCATCCAGTGGACGTGATTCTCCTCGACCTGCTCATGCCGGGCGAAGATGGGGAAGCACTGCTTTCCCGGTTGCAAGAAATGAGACCCGACGTGCCCGTGATTGTCATCACGGCCGTGCGGGATGTCGATACCGCCGTCCGCTGTGTTCAAAGAGGGGCGTATGATTACCTGGTGAAGCCGGTAGAATCGGACCGTCTCCTCGCAAGTCTGCGCAGAGCAATGACGTTCCGCGCCGCCCGATCTATCTGTCGAGCCATCGGGGACCGGTTGTTGGATGGACAGCTGCGTCATCCCGAGCACTTCTCTGCGATCGTGACCGTGGATCCAAAAATGAGGGCCGTGTTTCTCTTTCTGGAAGCCATCGCGCCTGTAAGCCAGCCCATACTCCTTCAGGGCGAAACCGGGACCGGGAAAGATCTCCTTGCACAAGCGGTGCATCTGGCCAGCGGCAGAACAGGTCAATTCCAGGCTGTCAACGTGGCCGGCGTCGACGATTCCATGCTCAATGATACACTCTTCGGCCATATCAAGGGCGCATACACCGGCGCGACCGAACCACGCAAGGGCATCCTCGGGCAGACAGAGGGGGGTACGGTGCTTCTGGACGAGATTGGCGACCTTGGTCTTGCGTCACAAATAAAGCTGCTCCGAGTGCTGGAAAGCGGCGAGTACTATCCTCTTGGCTCCGATCTCCCCCGTCGAACCACCGCGCGATTTCTTCTCTCTACTCATCTCGATCTCGAGGATCTGGTCAACCGAGGCAGATTCCGCAACGATCTTTACTATCGGATTGCCATGCATCGCGTTCGCATACCCCCGCTTCGGGAGCGGAAGGGCGACATGCCGATGCTGACCGAGCTGTTTGTCAGAGAAGCGGCCAAGGAGCTCGACCGGCCTGCTCCACGGATACCGGCGCAGCTCTACCGCCTTCTTGACACATACGTGTTTCCCGGCAACGTGCGGGAATTGCGGGCCATGGTTTTCTCCGCGGTCAGCAATTCCGGGTCAGCCACCCTCTCCATGTCGCCCTTCAAGGGGGCAATGGGAGATTCAATTCTCCTCAAGGGTCAGAATGCCGAAGTGCCTATCGAAGCGAACGAACGGGGCATCAGATTCGGCGAGCGCCTCCCCATGCTCAAAGACGTGACTCGCGCGTTGATCAACGAGGCTCTCAAGCGATCCCAGGGGGATCAAACCATCGCCGCGCAACTGCTGGGTATTTCACACCAGGCGTTGAACAAACGCTTGAAGCGCAGGCACCTTCCAGACAGATCCCAACCATCTGGCGCAAAGATCTGAATACAAGCCTCACGACCGCCCGGAATGAATATTGCGTGTCCGAGCCAGGACAGTTATGGCGGCCCAATGCGCTCGAACGTCCTTGGACAAAAGTTGCAATATTGATGCCATAAGTTGCGCCGTCTCGTATTCGCAGAGAAGCTGAAATCTCCGTAACTCACTACTTACTAAGAACATAGAAATCAGATCAAGAATTGGCACAAATCGTGCTCTATCGCAGACTGAGTGTGAACACAATTCTCACAAGGAAGGTAGGTAAAAATGAGAAGGGTCATGCTGGTGCTGCTCGGGCTTTCTATCGTGTTGATTTGTCTCAGCTGTTCAGGCGCCGGGGGCTCCTCGGGTGGAACCACGCGCACTGAACACGTCTACATCGCGGGCGGGATGGGCAATACCGGGGATGGTCCGTATCCCGTATTCTGGAAAGATGGTCAACTGAACCAGGTCGAGCTCACGTCAGGCACGTATTGCTCCTACATTCAGGTCTCAGGAGGGCACGTTTATATTGTCGGCGGCAATAACGCCAACACGCCGGTCCACTGGATCGACGGATCAAGGACCACCTGCAGCCTCGGGACCTACTCGGGGGGCTACGCGAAGGGCCTTGCTGTGTCGGGCGGAGATGTGTACATCAGCGGTTTCGTTTCGGACGGCACGAACGACACTCCTGTCTACTGGAAAAATGGAGCCCTCAACGTTCTCACAATCGGAGGCAGCGACAACAATTCGTGGATACAGGGGGACAATATCGTGGCCGTTGGCGGCAGTATTTATGTCGTCGCAAACACGAATCTTCACAGCGGAACGTCGTACACGGGCAGCACTCCGAAGTACTGGCAGGTGGGAAGCGCCACGCCAACGGCGTTGCCGCTGCTTTCTGGATTCACGGACGGTGAAGCCGCTGGCGCGACAGTCTCGGGAAATGATTGGTACGTGGTCGGCTCCAACTCGGGAAATGGTCCCGCGGCTCCAGTGTATTGGAAGAACGGCATCCTCGGCAGTTCTCTGAACGTGACCATACCCTACACACATGGGTTTGCGAAGAACATCGCAATTGTGGGAAGCACCACCTACCTCGTGGGGGAGGTGAGCTCTGATCCGACTGAGACGACCTCAGTGCCGGCGATCTGGGTGAATGGGACGCCGACAATCCTTTCCCTGCCCGCGAGCGTCACCGGCAATGCGTGTTCCTTTCACCTTGCCGTATCCGGCAGCACAGTGTACGTCGCGGGGACTCTGGTGCAAAGCTTCTGGAATACGTGGATCGACAACGGGACTCCGCTTTTCTGGACCGTCAGCGGCGGCAGTGTGACCGCCTCGGCTCCCGCGTACGGAACTGAACCCCAGGCGAAGATCAGCGGAATGGCGATGTGCGGAAGCGACGTGTGGGCTCCGGGGACGACGGGCACCCTCGATGCAAATGGGAACTTCGTGTCGGGCTCCCCTCAGCACGCCGGCTACTGGAAGAACGGGGTATGGTCGCAGCTGGACATCGGAAGCTACGCCGGCTCCGGTGCCGGGGGCCCCTTCATTTCTTCAGAGTGAGATCGATTCAGGCAGTCTGATTGCGCGCCCGTTCGGAGCCGCCAGGTTTCGAACGGGCCTTTTCTGAATGATGCCCGCGCTCCTGCCGTGGCTGTCACGAAAACCGCGATCAGTCGTCTTGATACAGAGCGCTATTCCTTCTATATCTTAGCTCGTTCCCATGAAACGCCTCGGAATCGACATCGGCTCCCTCAACCTCAACGCCGTCATTCTCCAGGACGGCATGATCGTGGACCGCGTGTCGTTCGAGCACGCGGGGAAGATCGAATCCGCCGTCCGAACGGTGCTCGATCGGCCGGGCTTCTCCTCCTTCGACACGGTGGGGGCAACCGGCAGCCTGGTGGGCGCGGGCAGGGGGACGCTCGACAACACCCTGGCCACGATCGAGGGAGCGAGGCACCTGCTCCCCGGCTGCCGCAATGTGATTGCCATGGGAGGGCAGAGCTTCTCTCTCATTCTCCTGGATGACGAGGGGCGGTACGTGGAGCACACGGCCAATCCGCCGTGCGCGTCCGGGACCGGATCCTTCCTCGAACAGCAGGCCGAGCGGCTGGGCGTGGGCGTGAAGGAGCTGGCCCGGCGCGCCGAGCAGTTTGCGGGGAAGATGCCCCGCATTGCCTCGCGGTGCGCCGTCTTCGCGAAAACGGACATCGTCCACGCGATGCAGGAGGGATACTCCCTCGATGCGGTCTCCGCGGGCCTCTGCGAAGGCATTGCGCGCAGCATGCTTGACATGCTCTTGAAAGGGAGGACACTCAGCGCCCCGGTGGGCCTGGTCGGGGGGGTGGCGCTGAACGCGAAGATCGCCTCCGCGATCGAGAGCCTCCTTGGCGCGGCGGTTGTGGTTCCGGGCGACTGTCAATGCGCGGCAGCCATCGGTGCGGCCCTCCTCGGCGCGGACGGGGCCATCGACATGGAAGCTCTGCTGAAGCCCCCGACTGCCCGACGGCAGGTCCGGACTTCCCTCTCCCGATCGCTGGCGGACTACCCGTCGTTCGACTCCTTCGAGATCGAGGAGCGGGACCAGGTGGAGATCTTCCGTCCGCGCGGAGAGAGCGTGCCGGAAACCGGATATTTTCTCGGCATCGACATCGGCTCGACGAGCACGAAAGTCGCCCTCACGGGGCCTGATGGGAAATTTGCGGCAGGGTTCTATACGAGCACCGGCGGCGATCCCATCGGCGCCGTCCAGCGGCTCCTTCGCGTGATCGGCGGTGCAGAATCCGCCTTCGGCGGTGCCCTGCATGGGACCAGCCTGCCGGGCGCCGCCCCCCGGCTCCTCGGAACAGCCACCACCGGCTCGGGGCGTGCAATGATCCGGCATGTCTTCCAGGCGGACCGTGAGGTGAACGAGATCACTGCGCATGCGAAGGCGGCGGTTTCCCTGCATCCCGGCGTGGACACGATCATCGAGATCGGAGGCCAGGACTCCAAGTTCACCCGGATCCGGGACGGTGAAGTGTACTTCTCCACGATGAACTACGTCTGCGCGGCGGGAACCGGCAGCTTCATCGAGGAGCAGGCACGGAGGCTGGGGGTGAGCCTCGGGCAGTTCTCCGACATGGCCTTGAGGGACAGTGCGCCCTTCACGAGCGACCGCTGCACCGTCTACATGGAACGCGATCTTTCCGCGCTCCTCGGGGAGGGCTGGTCCCGCGAGGCCCTGGCCGGCGCGGTGCTGCACTCGGTGCGCGACAACTACCTCTCGAAAGTCGTCAGCAGGAGCCCCCTGGGGGAGACGATCGTGTTCCAGGGCGCCACGGCCCGCAACAGGGCGCTGGTGTCCGCCTTCGAGCAGCACCTTGGAAAGACGGTCCATGTCTCCCCCTACTGCCATCTCACGGGTGCGCTGGGTGCCGCCCTGCACTGCAGGGACGAAGGGCTGGCGTCGTCACGTTTCATCTGGGAGACCGAGCCGATCGTCCTGGAGACGGAGGAGTGCCGGCTCTGCACCAACCGCTGCGCCCTCACCGTGGTCGAACGGCACGGGGTGCGGACCGGATGGGGGATGAAGTGCGGGAGGGAGTACGCCAACCGCAGGGCGCCCGGCCGGGGCGGTTCTTCCGCGGATGCCTCGGCTCCGGAGAAACGCTTCCGCGACGCGATGAGCCTCTTGTACGAAACGACCGCCGCCCGATCCTCCGCGGCCGCGCGGCGGCGGACCTCCGTCACAATGGGGATTCCGCGGGGCTTGTACTCGTTTTCCTACGAGCCGTTGTGGAGAAGCTTCCTCGAGCAGCTTGGCTTCACAGTGGAGACGTCGGATCAACGGAACGAAGCGGTAGAGGAAGGGGCGGCTTCGGTGAACTCCGACTTCTGCGCCCCCATGATCCTGGCCCACGGGTACGTGAAGCAGCTCCTGGACAGGGGCGTGGATTACGTCTTCTCTCCGGCCATCTCGAACGAACGTGAGGGCCCCGAGCCGGACCGCTCGAGCTTCCGCCGGAGGCAGACCGACAGCGCCTTCTGCTACTACTCGCAGTACCTGCCCGCCGTGGTGGGAAAGCTCACAGCCTTCGAGACCGGCAGCAGGCTCATTTCCCCTCTTCTCCCGCTCAGGGAAAAGAGCGATGAGGAGATTGCCGACCTCATTCATGCAGAGCTGTCCGCCCGGATCCCCGGGCTCGAGCAGGAGGAGACACGTGACGCCTTCAGGCACGCCGCCGCGCTCTACCGGGATGCCCGAATGAAGCTTGCCGGCACCTTCGAAAAAAGCACGGGCGATGAGCCGCTGCGGGTGCTTCTCCTCGGCCGGCCCTACGTCGCGTTCGACGCAGTCTTGAACTCCTCCCTGCCGCGCACCTTCGAACAGCTTGGCGCCTCAGTGTACTGGCAGGAAGAGCTCGCGCTGGAGCAGCTTCCACTCACCTACGCGCGCCAGTACGAGGAGAGGATGCACTGGCACTACGGCAGGCTCATCGTGCGTGCCGCGGAGTATGCAGCCCGCGCGGAGAACCTCTTCCCCGTCTTCCTCACCTGCTTTCGGTGCAGCCCGGACTCTTTCCTGATGAGCTACGTGAAGGACATCGTCACCCATTTCGGGAAGCCGTTCCTCTTCCTCCAGCTCGACGCCCAAGCCTCCGACGTGGGATACCTGACGAGAATCGAGGCCGCCCTTCAGTCCTTCCGCAACCATCGGGCCCGGGAGCTCGGGCAGAGCCGGGCGGGGGAACCGCTCGCGGCGGCCGCCGAGCCGGTCGTCCACGCGCGCAGCGACGAGCTTCGTGAAGGCGATACGGTTCTCATCTTAGCGGTGGACACGCTCATCAGTCGATTCTGGGCGGATGCGTTCACCCGGGCCGGCAATCCCGCTCTTCTCCTCGAGTCCAGCGCCTCGGCGCTGAGCACCGGATCCCGCTACTCCAGCGGCGGGGAATGCACGCCGCTGGTGTCCATCGTCGGCGCCGCAATCGAAAGAGTCCGCAGTGATCGCCTGGATCCCGCTCGGACTTTCTTCTTTATGCCGACCATCCCGTTCTCTTGCAACATGCCCCAGTTCCCCGTTTTCGCCGACCTGGCTTTCCGCGCCGCGGGAGTCGAGGGCGTGAAGATCGGGCGGATCAATTTCATGGCCCTGGGGGACACGCTTTCCCAGACCCTCTCGGCGAAGCTGCTGGAGGGCTACATCGTCGCCTGCACATTGTACAAGCTCGTCTCGCGTATCCGGCCGTACGAGCGCTGTGCGGGGGACACGGACAAGGCCCTTCGTGACTCAGAAGGGCTGGTGCGCGCGGCCATCGGGTCGGGAACCGAGCTGCGCACCCCCCTCGCGCATGCCGTGGAGCTGTTCCGCAGCGTGCCGCGCGACGAATCCGCGGGACGCAGGCCGCGGATCGCCCTCCTCGGCGACCTGTACGTGAAGTACAACGCGGTGGTCAACGAGGGAGTGCAGGCCCTCGTTGAGGAGCTTGGCGGCGAGCTCATCATTTCCTCGATGACCGAGTACCCCGCCCACCTCCTGGACATCGGTGCCCGCAGATACGGCGAGGACCCGCGCTCCTACCGGATGCTCAGGACGATCGAGCAGCGCTACGAGAAGCTGGCGGAGGACCTGATCGGAGACCAGCCCGAGCCGGATTTCGCCGAGTGCGTGAAGCTCATGGAAGAGTACGGGATCTCCCACTACATCGCGGGGGAAACCTCGATCAACGTCGGCAGGGCCCTCTGGTACTGCACGCACCGCAAGGTCGAGGCGATCGTCCATGTGAATCCGCTTTTCTGCTGCCCGGGAGTCGTCACCGCGTCGCTGTACCGCAAGATCCAGAAGGACTTCGCCATCCCCATCGTGGACATATTCTACGACGGCGCCTCCAACCCCAACCGCATCCTCATTCCCCACCTGCACTACCTGCGCCGCTAACAAAAGGTTATCGAACGTTCACCCGCCGTCTATGGCGTTCGGCGCGGTCTGTTGATAGTTTCTTTCATGGTGAGAAGGATCCAGAATGAAAGATCGAAAAAGGGCAACGCCCGGGGTGAGGGTCGCGATGACCATCCTTGCACTCGTATTCGCCTCCTCCAACTCCTTCGCTGAGGACCAGGCAGCCGGCTCGGCCGGCAGCGGTCAGATCGTGACCCTCTCTCAGAGCGTTGCGCAGGCCCTCGCCAGCGGTCCGGACGTGCGCATCTCCCGGGCAAACCTCGGGCTCGCCCGGGCCCAGTACGACGACGCTGCTTCCGCGAACGGGTTCGGGGTAGCGGGCAGCCTCGGCTACGACCGCACCCCGTTCACCACCGGCTACTCGGCCAGTGGACAGGCCAACCAGATCACGCAGAACAACCTTCAGGGAGGCCTGACGCTCTCCGCGCCCCTCTCGACGAACGTGAGCCTGGCAGGCACCCATTCCATCACGGAGCTGAGCACCCTCGATCAATCCACCAATCTCTCCCTGACGGCGAGCGCGGCGGTGTGGGACGGGTACCCCGGCGGGCAGGCGCTCGCTGCGGCCCGGATTGCGTCGTATACGCTGCAGGGCACGGAAAGCACGGAAAGCGCCAGCCAGAAGACGGTTGTCTACAATGTGAAGCAGGCCTACTACACGCTCCTTGGACAGCAGCGGCAGCTGGCCATTCTCCAACAGACCCTTGCTCAGCGCGAGGCGGAATTGCAGAAGACCCAGGCCCTGTATGATGCCCGGAACGTGAGCCAGATCGACCTGAAGCAGGCGCAGGTCAACCGTCTGCAGGCGCAGCTGGATCTGCGAAAGGCCCAGGGCCTCCTCGAGGTGGATCGTGAGCAGCTTTCAAATCTCATGGGTGTGCCGTCCGACAGCGTCTACGAGGTGGAGGAGGTGCCGGACATGCCGGCGCCCAGCCTGGACGTTGCGGCCGCGGTGAAAACGGCCCTCACCAACCGCGACGACTACCGCCAGATCCAGCTCAGCCTCCAGTCCAGTGATGTCTCCCTGGCGCTGAAGAAGGGTCTGGCCACCCCCACGGTGAGCCTGAGCACGGGAGTGAGCTGGACACAGGACTGGAACACCAGCCTCAACAAGACGACGTGGCATGCCGGGGTGTCGGTCAAGGCGCCGGTGATCGATGCCGGTTCTCTTGGTGCGCAGGTGCGCGAAGCCTCTCTCCAGCAGGAGAAGCTCCGCGTCCAGCAGCAACAGCTCTCATCGACGATCGCCACGAGCGTGAAGAGCGCCGTGTTCATCCTGCAGGACTTGCTCTCCCGGGTGGAGCTTGCGCGCCAGAGCCTGGATCTAGCGCAGGACCAGTACGATCTCGCCGAAGTGCAGTTCGCCAACGGCGTGATTTCGAACCTCGACGTCCTCACCGCGTCGGTGACCCTCACGACGGCGCGGGTGAGCATGGCTGCCGCCCAGAGCAGCGCCCAGCTGGGCGTGCTCGCGCTGCAGAACGCGATGGGCGATTGAGGGGACGGAGGAAGCACGTGAAAACAGGACCGAAAGTTGCACTCATCGCAGCGGCGTTCGTGGCAGCGGGTGCCGCCGCGCTGGTCGTAACCCGCGGGTCGCTCTCCGCTCGGGCCGCCCCGCGCCCGGCAGCGGCTGACCCGTCCGCGGCGTCGCTGGTGAAGGTGACACGGGGCGACCTTACCGCCTCCGTGGCCGCCTCCGGGCAGCTCCAGCCCAATACCATCACAACGATCAGGCCCGATTCGAACATGCCCACGCGCAAGCTGGTGAAGATCTTGGTCGTGGAGGGTCAACGGGTGAAGGCGGACCAGCCGCTGGCCGAAGTGGATCCGTCCGGCCTGGACTTCGATCTCCAGAGCGCCCGCGCAACACTCGAGGCGGAGAGAGTGAAGCTGTCGAATCTGCAGGCGAAACCGGCCGGTCTGGACATTGCGGCCGCCGAGGCGAGCCTGGCATCGGCGAAGAACGCCCTGGACACTGCCCAGGAGAACTACGACAGCACGAAGAGTCTCTACGACAAGAACCTCGCCGCCCGCAAGGACCTGATGGACGCGGACCGCGCCCTGCAGGCGGCGAAGGCCTCCGCCACCTCCGCGCAGCTCTCCTATGAGAACGTGAAGGCGCAGAACACGGACGCCGACGTCCAGGCGCAGCGGGCCGCCGTCGCCTCGGCGCAGAGCGCGTTGGCAAAGACGCAGCTCATCTTTGACTCGATCACCATCCGGTCCCCCGTCACGGGGGTCGTGGCCGAGATCGCCGTCAACGTGGGGGACCTCATCAGCCCCAGCACCGCGCTCATGACGGTGATCGACCCTGATCCCATGTGGCTGCAGGCGCAGGTGAACGAGACCGACATGGCCCAGGTGAAGGTTGGACAGACGGCCCAGGTGACGCCGTCCAGCTACCCCGACCTCACCTTACGCGGGAAGGTGACCCAAATCGACCTGCACGCGCAGGTCGTGAGCAATGTGTCGGTCTTCACGGCCACGATCGAGGTCCCGAACCGCGACGGGAAGCTGCTCTGGGGCATGAACGCGGACGCGGAGATCTCTGTCCTGGCGCTGAAGAACGTGCTCTCCCTGCCGAACTCCGCGATCAGGACCTCCAATGGGTCGAGCACCGTGACGATCGTGGATGGCGGCCAGCAGGTGGCGTGGGACGTTCAGACCGGGGCCACGGACGGCACGAGGACCCAGATCCTTGCCGGCCTGGACGAGGGCACGGAGGTCGTGCTCTCCCGCCGCACGGCAACCGGCGGAACCGGCGCGGCCTCGACACAGCGGGGCAGTCCGCCCGTCGGCGCAATGTTCGGCATCTTCCGGTGAGAGGGAGGCGGGAATGGGACGGCCCCTGATCGTCACGCGCGAGCTCACGAAGACCTATGACACCGGCTCGGTGGAAGTCCATGCCCTGAAGGGAGTGTCCTTCACCATCCAGGCGGGGGAGTTCGTCGCGGTCATGGGCCCCTCGGGCTCGGGAAAGTCCACTTTCCTCAACCTCCTCGGCTGTCTCGACCACCCCACCAGCGGGACCTACATCCTGGACGGCACCGACGTTTCCACGATGAACGACGACCAGCTCGCCGCCGTGCGCAGCAGGTCCATCGGCTTCGTGTTCCAGGGGTATAACCTTCTGCCCCGCACCAGCGCAGCCCACAACATCGAGCTTCCCCTCGTCTACTCCGGCGAACGGCGCCGCGACAGGCCGTCTCTGGCGCTGCTGGAGGCAGTCGGTCTTCCGAAGCGTGGGAGCCACACCCCCAACGAGCTCTCGGGCGGGGAGCAGCAGCGCGTGGCCATCGCCCGGTCCCTGGTGAACAGCCCGGCGATCATCCTCGCCGACGAGCCGACCGGCAACCTGGACAGCGCGATGAGCGACGAGATCATGGACATCTTCCTCGCGCTGAACAGGGCCGGTATCACGATCCTCATGGTCACGCACGAGGAGAGCGTCGCCTCATACGCCCGGCGCCTGGTGAAATTCAAGGACGGCGCCATCGTCTCGGACGAGCCCGTGCGGGCTCCCCGGTTCGGAAACGGGTCCGGCATCGACGTCGCGCGCATCCAGACGGTGACCTCGAGATCGTCGAAAAAGAGGCGCGGCGTCCTGAGCCCCGGTGAGCTTTGGGAGAATGTCCGCTCGGCGGCCCGCTCCCTCTTGCAGAACAAGATGCGTGCGGTACTCACCATCCTCGGCATCCTCATCGGTGTCGGCGCGGTCATCGCCATGGTATCCGTCGGGCAGGGCGCCACCGCGGGGGTGACCCAGAGGATCCAGGGGCTGGGCAGCAATTTCCTCACTGTCATGCCCGGCAGCGCGAACGTCGGCGGCGTGCGGCAGGGATTCGGATCGGTGAACACTCTCACCATCGACGACGCTGCGGCCATCAAGGCCGCCGTGCCCGACATCGTGGGGGTGGAACCGGAATCGAACAGCCGCCAGCAGTTGAAGTACCAGAAGAGCAACTGGCAGACTTCCCTGGTCGGCACCTCGGCCGACTACCCGGTGGTCCGGAACTGGAATGTCTCCGCCGGTGCCTTTTTCACTGACGACGACAACCGCGCCAAGAGAAATGTCGTGGTGCTCGGCCAGGACGTCGTCACCAATCTGTTCGGCGGCGCTGAATCCGCCTCCGGCGGCGCTGAATCCGCCTCCGGCGGCGCGGATCCCGTGGGAAAGGTCGTGAAGATCAGCGGGGCGAGCTTTCGCGTGATCGGGGTGCTGGAGAAGAAGGGCGCGGGCGGCGGCTTTTTCAGCCAGGACGATACGGCCCTCATTCCCATCAACACGATGTACGCGCGCTTCCGTCACCAGCGGGACGTGCGGAGCGTCGGCATGACGGCCGTGGACAAGGACCACATCGAGCAGGTGAAGGCCGACGTCACCACGCTCCTCCAGGCCCGTCATCGGATCCAGGAGGGCGCCGCGGATGATTTCACGATCGTGACGCAGCAGGACGTCCTGCAGACGGTCCAGGGGGTGTCCCAGATCATGACCCTCCTCCTCGGGGCCATCGGCGGCATCAGCCTGCTGGTCGGCGGGATCGGGATCATGAACATCATGCTCGTGTCTGTCACCGAGAGGACGCGGGAGATCGGCATCCGCAAGGCGCTGGGAGCGCGCCGGCGCGACATCATGTCCCAGTTCCTCGTGGAGGCGATCATCCTCTCGGGGCTGGGGGGACTCCTCGGCTGGGGGCTGGGAGCGGTCGCGAGCCAGCTCATTGCCCGGTTCGGCAAGATGACGGTGGTCCTCACCATGGGCACCGTGGGGTTGGCGATCGGTTTCTCGATCGCCGTGGGCCTCTTCTTCGGGATCTATCCCGCGCGCAAAGCGTCGCGAATGGATCCCATCCAGGCCCTGCACTTTGAATAGGAGGGATGGCAACGTGCGGAAACTGCGCATCCATTTTTTTGTTCTCGTCGGGCTGCTTGCCGTCTGCATAAGCGCCGGAGCGCAGGCGCCGCGGGGGTTCAGCTCGCAGATGCTGGTCACACAGCTCTCCCTGTACCTTCCGGAAGAGGCGACCCGCGGCATGGACCGGGGTTTCGGCGGCAGCGGCAATGCGCCTTCGGCACAGAGTGCGTCCTCGGGGCAGGCCTCGGGCGGAGGCGCCCCGGCCGCGGGCCGGGGGTTCCCGCAGATCCAGTTCACCCGGAATCCCAAGCTGTTCCTCACAAAGGAGCAGATCACCGGCCTGCTTCCCATTCTCATCGCCCTGCGGGACAATCCCCTGCCCACGCCCGGCAAGGCGAAGCAGGTGCAGGCAGATGTCGAAGGGCAGCTCACCGCCGCGCAGAAGGCGGAGTGGACGGAGTTCCAGAAGAAGCTTCAAGAGCTCATCGATGAGTTCCGTCAGCGGATGGGAGCGAACGCATCCGGCGGAGGACAGGGCTCGATGAGCGGCCAGGGCTCTCCCACGCAGGGGCAGGACCCGGGAGCGCAGGGAAGTGCCCCTCAAACGACGCTGCTGCAGAGGCGGCAGAGACAGCTGGACGCCTTCATCAAGGTTCTTCAAGATAGACTGAAAACGGGCGTGTAGCACAAATGGAGGGAGCGTGCAGGCACGAGTTCTGATAATCGAGGACGTGAAGGAGATGGCGGATCTCGTCCGGCTCTACCTCCAGAAGGAGGGGATGGACGCGGCGATCTGCGAGACCGGCGAAGATGCCCTTGCGCAGTTCGCACGGGAAAGGTTCGACCTGGTCGTGCTGGACATCAACCTCCCCGGGATGGACGGCTTCGAGTTCCTCCAGCGCCTGCGCAAGACCAGCTCCGTGCCCGTGATGATCGTGTCCGCCCGTGACGCGGACGAGGACATGATCCTGGGGCTGGGGATCGGGGCGGACGAGTTCGTCACGAAGCCCTTTTCCCCGAAGGTGCTCGTCGCGCGCGTGCGTGCCATGCTCCGCCGAACCACGGACCTGAAGGCCGGCCCGAACAGCATCCGCTTCGGTGATTTCCTCCTCGACATCGATGGGTACCTTCTCAAGAGGGGCGGGGAAAAGGTTCCCCTCTCCTCGAAGGAGTTCGAAGTGCTCGCCTACCTTGCCACCCACCCGGGCAAGGCGGTGACTCCCGATACCATCTATGCCGACGTCTGGCGCAACCAGTTCGGCGACGTCACCGCCGTCGCCGTGTACGTCCAGCGCCTGAGGAAGAAGATCGAGAAGGATCCCTCGTCGCCCATGTTCATCGAGACCGTCCACGGCATGGGCTACCGTTTCAACGCGGAGGCGATCCACGCATGAAGCTGCGCACCCAGTTCGTCATCCTTGTCGGCGGGATCATCGCCGTGCCCTTCCTGGTCGGTGCCTTCATGCTGCTCGTGCAGCTCACGATGATCCGCGGCCGCGAGCCGCTGCCCAACTACGAGCAGATCAGGGGATGGATCCTGGGGCACGTGCCCCGGGCGGTCAAGCGGCACGACCTGGCCGCGCTGATGGACAAGCGCCCGCCGGGGTTGGACATCGTGATCCTGGACAAGAACCAGGTCGTCACCAGTTCGACGATCGCCGAGCTGCCCGCGGGGACCTCCGCGGCGGGCGGTGCCCTGTGGGCGTACGTCAGCGCCAACGCCGAACATTTCCACTTCCAGGTCGACAGCGCTGACCCGCGCGGCGGGGACGATTCGCTCCTCATCCTGAAGCTGCCACGGATGCGTCCCGAGGAGGCGAGATTCAGGAACCTGACGGTGCAGGTCGTGATGTACACCTCGATTGCGCTGCTGGTGTTCTCATCGCTCATGAGCTTCCTGATCCTGCGGTCGCTGAACGGATCCATCCAATCACTGGTAGGGGCCACGCGCCGTATCGCCGGGGGAGACCTTGACTTCGAGCTGCCCGCCCGCGGGAACGACCAGATCTCCTCCCTCACGCGGTCCTTCGACAGCATGCGGCTTGCCCTCAAGGAGGAATACGCACGGCGCGCCCGGTTCATCATGGGCGTCTCCCATGACCTGCGCACGCCGCTCACCCTCATCCAGGGCTACGTGGAGGCGATTTCGGACGGGTACGCGGCGGAACCGGAGGCGCAGAAGAAGTACCTCTCGATCATCCTGGACAAGACGCGCACATTGGAGAACATGGTGGGCGAGCTCATCGAGTTCGTGCGAATGGAAACGGGCCAGTGGAGGATGACCCACCACGACGTGCGTGCACGCCCCCTCCTCATGGACCTGGCGCGCCGTTTCGCCGAGGATGCCCTGATCCTGAAACGCGACTTCGGATGGTCCATCGATCTTCCTGACGATGCGACGATCCGCATGGACGCGGGTCTTTTCACCCGGGCGCTGGAAAACCTCGTGGGCAACGCGATCCGCTATACCGAGCAGAGGGGAAAAATCACAATGGACGCCCGCCGCCAGGAGGGGAGCGTCATGCTTTCCATCACCGACACCGGTATCGGCATTCCTGCCGAGGATCTCTTCCGTATCTACGATCCTTTCTACCGGGGGACGAACTCACGCCGCGAGCAGGGTTTCGGGCTCGGCCTGACGACGGTGAAGTCGATCATCGAAAGCCACGGCTGGAACATCTCCGTTGCATCCCAGGTCGGTTCGGGCACCACCTTCACCATCCGCATGCCGCTCTCCGCGGAGATCGCGGCATGACTCCTTCCGAGATCGCGGCCGTCGTCAGGGTCCGGGGCTCCTTCAGCTTCGCGCGCTCCGGCGGGCCGGGGGGCCAGAACGTGAACAAGGTCTCCAGCAAGGTCGTCGCCCGGCTGTCCCTGGACGCGCTGCAGTTCCTTGGGGCCGCGCGGCTCGCGCTGGTCGAATCCCGGCTTGCCAACCGCATCACCGCGGACGGGGAGATCGTCCTCTCCGTCCAGGACACCCGCGAGCAGGCGCGCAACCGGGAGATCGCCATCGAACGTCTCGCCGAGCTCATTGCCCGGGCGGTGATCGTGCAGAAGGGTCGGGTGAAGACCCGTCCCTCGCGCGCGTCACGGGAAGCACGGCTGCGAGCCAAGAAGCTGAGATCCGCGCACAAGAGGCTCAGGGGACCCGCGGTCCAGGATTGAGGAGCGCCCCTCTCACGATGCGCCCGTGGGATCCCGGCGCCGGGTATAACGCTCGATGAAACGATAGGGATACGGAAGAGGGATGCTGCTGGCCGCCTCGAGCATCTCCACCTCCTCGGGCCCGAGCTCCCAGCCGACGCTTCCGAGGTTCTCGTCGAGCTGTTCGAGGGTCCGCGCGCCGAAGACGGGCACGATGAGATCCGAGCGACGAAGCAGGAAGTTGAGCGCGACCTGGGAGGATGTCTTGCCCCGCTTTTCTGCAATGTTTCGCAGACAGCCGATGACCCGCCAGGCGAGCTCGCTCTCTCTCTGCTCCGGCTGATCGTCCCACCTGTCACCCCGCCCGACCCTGCTGTCCGGATCCGGGACCCGGCCCTTGTCGTACTTCCCCGAGAGCCAGCCGCCCGCCAGGGGCGACCAGGCCAGGAGACCCAAGCCTTCCTCCCTGCACACCGGCAGGAGCTCCCATTCTGTGCTGCGCACAAGGAGGCTGTACTCGGCCTGGAGCGAGACCAGGGGAGTCCAACCCTGCATCCTGCCCAGGAGGAGAGCCTTGGTAAGCTGGGAGGCGGTGAAGTTCGATACGCCCACGTAGCGCACCTTTCCGGATCGGACCAGGTCATCGAACGCGCGGAAAGTCTCCTCCAGCGGGGTGGACATGTCGAAACAATGCGCCTGGTAGAGGTCAATGTAGTCCGTGCGTAGCCGGCGGAGACTTTCTTCGACGGTCCGCATGATATGCTTCCGCGAAAGCCCGCAGTCGTTCGGACCTTCTCCGGTGGCGAAGAACACCTTCGTCGCCACGACGATCGACTCCCGGCAGCGCCGGTCCGTCAGCCAGGATCCCAACATGGATTCCGAGGCCCCGGCGTTGTACGAGCTGGAGGTGTCGAAGAGGATGCCACCGGCTTCGCGAAACCGGTCGGCCATGGCGTGGGCGCACCTCTCATCAGCGCCCCACCCGAAGGTCTGCGTTCCCATCGCGAGCTCTGAAACGATCAACCCGCTCTTGCCCAAGAACACACGTCTCATGGTCACCCCTGATGCAGGTCCCGCCCAATGCCCTGTGCGCCACTAGTCGTGCACGTGATGCCGGACGATCCTTATCCCCCCATCGTACCGCATCTTTGTCGATTCGTTCGAGCCCTTTGGCCCCCCCCGCCTCTCAAGCTCGGTCCGGTGGGAGTTGCTGCACGAATGACTTTTTTGTTGACAGATGGAAGATATGATTTATACTGAGGAGGAAGCGGGAGGGGAAGAGGAGGAGTCACATCCATGGAAAAAAGATTCAAGTTGCTTGGCGTCTTGATGTCCCTCAGCATGGTTCTGGCCGCTTTCGCGTTCGCACAGACAGAGAATCTCTTCCCCAACGGAATCGGCCAGGCATCGTACAAGGGCGTCAAGCTTGTCGCGGTCACGCAGACCGGACCGCAGGTCGCAGGGCCCTTGCAGGAATACAAGGCCCTGTGGGAGAAGAAGACGGGCGCCACAGTGGAAGTCCAGACTTTCCCCTTCGGTGACCTGTTTCAGAAGATCCGCACGGCTTTCGTGTCGGGCGCCAACCCGTTCGACATTCTCGTCTACGCATCAGACTGGGCGGGTGACATCATGGGGTCGGGTTACGTCGTCGAGGTGCCGCAGAGAGTCCAGGACCAGATGAGCTACAAGAATCTGATCCCCGTGTATCGCGATCGAATCCTGTCCTGGGGCGGCAAAATCTATGGCCTGCCCTACGACGGCGACGCCCACATGATGTACTATCGCCGTGATCTGCTCACCGATCCCCAATATCAGGCGGATTTCAAGGCGAAGTATGGCTACGCCATGCCGGCGCCGCCCAAAACATGGCAGCAGTACTACGACGTTGCCGAGTTCTTCAACGGCATGACTATCGATGGGCAGACCATCTACGGTGCGGGCACCGCCTTCAAGCCCCACGGCCAATCGTACTGGACCTTCCTGGGCATAGCGGCATCATTCGCTAAGGCGCCGGGAAATCCGGCCTACTTCTTCGATCCCAATAACATGAATCCGCTCATCAACAACCCTGGATTCGTGAAGGCACTGGACTTTTACACGTCACTTGTCAAGGTGGGCACGCCGGATGTTGTGAATTGGGACGTGGGTGACATCCGATCCAACTTCCCGGCCGGCAAGCTCGCTCTGGGCATTGACTGGGGTGATGTAGGGCCGCTGGCCTCAGACCCGAACTCATCGGTCGTGGTAGGCAAGTGGGGCTCATGGCTGGAACCCGGGGTCGACCAGTATTGGGACAACCAGAAAAATGCCATGGTCAACCGGTTCAATCAGGCACCCTACCTGGCCTTTGGCGGCTGGATCCAAGGGGTCACCAGCACTTCGAAGAACAAGGCTGCGGCGTTGGATTTTGCCGCCTTCATGGGCAATGCGACCATGAGCCTCAAGCTCTGTGTGGAGCCGGGAACTGGAGTCAACCCTCACTTCACCAGTGACCTGGCCGACGTGGCGCCGTGGACGAAATTGGGAATGACGGAGTCGCAGGCGAATGAATACCTTGACGCCATTGGCAATATCATTGGCAGCTCGAACAATGTCATTGACCTGCGCATTCCGGGCGCCGCCGAGTACTTCGACGCTCTGGACACGGGGCTCGCCCAGGCCGTCGCCGGCCAGATCAGCTCGAAAGCGGCCCTGGACGCCGTTGCTCAGCAGTGGAATCAGATCACCAACCGCCTCGGGCGCGACCAGCAGAAGAAGCTGTATCGGCAGATGCTAGGCTTGCCCCCGCGGTAAGCCTCCCCCATGACGGTTGTGCTGCCGGTGAGTGTCCCCGCGCGGGGCACTCACCGGATTCCCAGGCATCACCGTGCGGGTAACGTCATATGACTCATCCGTTCCGGGATCGCAGCAGGTTTGTGTTCATCCTGCCTGCCACCATCATGATCCTGGTCTTTTCGATCTTCCCGTTGCTGTTCTCGTTGGCTCTCAGCTTTGTCAGTTGGGACCTCAGCAGACTGCAGGGTGGGATCAAGTTCGTCGGGCTGAAAAACTTCATCGAGTTATTCTCGGATCATCGCTTTTGGAATACGGCGCGAGCCACGCTCATCTTCGTTCTGGGTGGCGTCATACTGCAGTATGTTGTCGGTTTGAGCATCGCTTTGCTGCTGAACCAGGACATCCGTTTCAGGCGCTTCTTCCGCGTGGTTTTCCTCATGCCCATGATGCTGACTCCCGCCGCGGTCGGTTATGTGGGACGCATGCTGTTCAACCAGACCCAGGGACCGGTGAATTACGTGATAAAGCATTTGGGCGGACCCATCGTCCCCTGGTTGAGCAATGCCGTGATGGCGCTGCCCACGCTGATCCTGGTCGACACCTGGGAATGGGTGCCGTTCATGATCATCGTGCTCCTGGCGGGATTGCAGTCGCTGCCACCCGAGGTGTTCGAGGCCGCTGCCGCAGATGGCGCGAGCAGCTTCCAGGTTTTTCGCCACATCATATTTCCCATGATCCTCCCGACTTCGGTGACAGTGATTCTGATCAGGGGCCTCGAAGCCTTCAAGCTCTTTGACATCGTCGCCGTCATGACCGGAGGCGGACCAGGGAACGCCACAGAATCGGTGACGTGGTACGCCTATTTGACGGCGTTGACGTTCGGTCGGTTGGGCTATGCCTCGGCCATCGCATACTGCCTGCTCATTATGGTCACCATCTTCTCCCTGGTATTCCTGCGGAGCATGCGCAGCCGCATTGCGGCCGCCCAATAGCGAGGTTCCCCGTGCGACCAAAGAAGAGCCGGATACGACACAAATGGCGCCCGATCACCTACATCTTGCTCTTTGCCTGGGCACTGGTCGCCCTGTTTCCCCTGTACTGGCTGCTGATCACTTCGTTCAAGCAACCCATCGCGGTCTTCCAGGGGCCGAAGTTCATTCCCTGGGTAGATTTCAAGCCAACGCTCAACGCCTGGAAGTTCCTCCTGACGGGCGCAGGCCACGAAGCGGTGCTGCGCGATTGGAGAAACAGCGCTATCGAAGCGCTCACCAGCGCGGCGTTAGCGGTGGCCATCGGCTCCCTGGCCGGTTACGGCCTGACTCGCTTCTCGTACCGGGTGCCCGTATTGAAGTGGCGAAACCCGGACATCTCCTTCTGGATCATCTCGCAGCGCATGCTCCCGCCTGTGGTTGTAGTCCTGCCATTCCTGATCATGTATCGCTTCGTAGGATTGGTGGATACCTATCTGGGAATGATCCTGGCCTACACCGTTTTCAACCTGCCCTTCGCCGTCTGGATCCTGCGGGATTTCTTCGCAAGCCTTCCGGTAGATCTGGAAGAGAGCGCGCTCATTGAGGGGGCGTCGCGCTTCAAGGCTTTCCGTCTGATCGTTCTGCCCCTTGCCACCCCAGGGCTCGTGGCAACGTTCCTGTTCTGCATGATGTTTGCGTGGAATGATTACCTGTTCGCATTGATGCTGACTTTCAGCCGTGCGTCCACCTTGCCGATGTACATCGCCGGCGAGGGCACCCAGTCATATGGCCCGCAATGGTGGTACCTCTCGGCGCTGTCGCTGATGGCCGTAGTGCCGATGGCGATCGTCGCCGTCTTTGTCGAGCGCTACATCAGCCGCGGCCTCGTGGTGGGTGCAATCAAGTAAGCCCGGCCGGCTCGAGCGCGGGACGGCACATACAGTCTGAAAGGAGGTGCTGGGGATGGGACGCGCTGAGCGTCGCCACATCAGCAATCGAACAATGACACTACGCTGGATCTGTACCGTCTGGGGAATGGAAAACCTTGACGCGCGGGAGAGGCTCCGAAGGGCGAAGACAGCGGGCTTCGACGGCGTTGAGACCGGGATCCCCGCTGACGCGAAGGAGCGTCGCGAGCTGCGCGCTCTCCTGGACGACACGGGCATGCTCCTCGTCGCCCAGCAGTGGACAACGGGGGCGGGTGCCGCGGAGCATGCGCGGAGTTTCGAGGAGCAGTACCGAAGGGCCGCGGAAATGCGCCCGATCCTTGTAAACTCCCACACGGGCCGGGACATCTTCTCCCTTGCGCAGAACCTCGAGGTTGTCTCGACGGCGGCGCGGCTGGAGCGCGAGCTGGGCATCCCCGTGGCGCATGAGGTCCACAGGGGGCGGGTGACCTTCTCCACGATGTCGACCATGGCGCTCATCGACGCGGTGCCCGACGTCCGCCTGACCGCCGATTTCTCGCATTGGTGCTGCGTCCACGAATCCCTCCTGGAGGACCAGGAGCAAAGCGTGAACCGGGCAATAGCGCACACCTACCACCTCCACGCCCGGGTCGGACACGCTGAAGCCCCCCAGGTCACCGACCCGCGCGCTCCTGAGTGGAACGCAGAAGTTGCGGCGCACGTGAGGTGGTGGCAGTCGATCGTGGACACCAGGAAGGCAAAGGGCGCGGAGAGCCTCACCATCTGTCCCGAGTTCGGGCCGCCCCGCTACATGGCAACGCTTCCCGGCACGGGAACGCCCGTCGCGGACCAGTGGGCGATCAACTGCTACATGAAGGACTTCCTCAGGGACCGTCTCCTCCTGTAGAATCCGCACTCATGAATCCCCCCGCCATCTCCCTTTCCGACTACGGCTGCCGGTCGCGCACGCCCTCACCGGTCAACCGCATGATGTCCTCGTTTGCCGGCGATTTCCGGGAAGGCGTGGACATCAACCTCGGCGTGGGGTACGTGAACGAGAAAACAATCCCCAGTGACCTCATCTGCGAAGCCCTCGCGGAGGTGATCGCGCACCCGGGGAAGTACAAGTCCCCGCTCAACTACGGCGGGCCGAAGGGATCGCCGACTCTCATCGACTCGATACGGCGCTACCACGTCTCACGGGGAGTGGGCGGGCTCACGGAGGCAGCGCTCTCGCGAAGGGAGATCATCGTGGGTCCCAACGGCGCCACGAGCCTGCTCGAAGGGCTCGCGTACGTGCTGAATCCCGGCATCGTCGTCACCTCGGACCCGATGTACTACATCTACTGTGATTTCCTGGAGCGGCGGGGGTTCACGGTCATGACGGTCCCTGAGCGCTCCGACGGCCTGCACGCGGAGGACGTTGCCGCCCTGATGGACACACTGGGCAGCGGCGTGAAGGACATCAGCTTCCTGTACGTCGTGACGGTGAACAATCCCAGCGCGACGATCATCGGAAACAGCGAGCGCACGGCGCTCGTGCGTCTTGCCGCGGGGCTGTCGCGGAAGCTCGGCAGGATCGTTCCCCTGGTGCTGGACAAGGCGTACGAGGACCTCATCCACGACCCGGCCGTTGAACGGCCGCGATCCGGGCTCCTCGACGACGAGGACGGGGTGGTCTTCGAGATCGGCACCCTCTCGAAGATCATCGCCCCCTCGCTGCGCATCGGGTACATGATCGGCAGCAACGGCCCCTTCCTGCAAGCCATGATCCAGAGGACGAGCGACTCGGGGTTCAGCGCTCCGCTGGTCAACCAGGAGATCGCCAGTTGGCTGCTGGACAATGTGCTTGACCGCCAGCTCGAGGAGGTGACCCGGGGCTACCGCGAGAAGGCCGTCGCGGTGCGGGGCTGGCTGGACTCCCTTCTGGGCGATGCCGTGGTGGATTGCCGCGGCGGCCAGGCAAGCTTCTACTACTACCTGACCCTCGACGGCGTGAAGACCGGGGAGGGCTCGCCCTTCTTCCGGTGCCTTGCGCGCACGACGGGCAGCGAGCGGGTCGACGGCACCTCGGAAGGGAAGCTGCCCCGGGTCATCTACATCCCCGGCGAGTTCTGCGTGCACCCCAAGGGCAGAATGGTCGAGAAGGGCACTCGCCAGCTGCGGCTCTCCTACGGGTACGAGGAGCTCGGCCGGCTGAAAGAGGCGGTCGGATACATGGCGGAAGCCGTGCAGTACGCGCGGCAGGCGTAGCGCGCCGTCCCGCGGGCCGCAGCCACGGCTGGACATCCCCACCCGCCGGGTATAGTCTCGCCGCATGGCCACAGGATTCGTCGTGCTCACCGCCGTGGGACCGGACCGGGTAGGCATCGTCGACGACATCTCCGGCGCGGTGTCCGCTGCCGGCTGCAACATCGAGGAGAGCAAGATGGCGGTCCTGGGCGGCGAGTTCGCCGTCATCATGCTCGTGTCGGGGCAGGCGGCGTCGGTGGATTCGATCACGCGGTCTGCGCCGGCGCTCGGGGAGAAGCTGGGTCTGCGCGTGGGCTGCCATCCGACCCACGAGCCGCGCGCACAGGAAAAGGGCCGGCCCTACCTCCTGAAGGCCGTGTCGCTGGACACGCCGGGCATCGTGCACTCGGTGACCGCCGTCCTCCGTCGCCATGAAGTCAATATCGAGGACATGGAGACGGAAACCGCTGCCGCCCCATGGACTGGAGCTCCGATGTTCCGGCTCACCACGCACCTTGTGGTCGGACCGTCGGTTTCCATTGCCAGCTTGAAGGCGGAGCTCGCACATCTGCAGCAGCAGCTTGACGTGGACATCGTCCTGAAGCCGGTTTTCGATGCCGGCGAATGCCAATGAGCGGTCATTCCTCAATCGAGCGATTCCTTGCCAGGAACCGCGTCGTCACCGGCCGGCTCGATCTGCAGAAGTACTGCGGCGCATTCCTGGCAGAGATGTCACGCGGCCTCCAGGAAAGACCCTCCACGCTCCCCATGATCCCCACGTATATCGAAACAGTGCGCGAGGTCTTCCGGGGCGAACGTGTCATCGCGCTGGACGCCGGCGGCACGAACTTCAGGGCTGCGGTCGTCAGCTTCGATCCGGAGGGGAAGCCCGTGATCGAAGATCTCGCGCGGCATGCGATGCCAGGCGCGGATGGGGAGATCGATCGGGAGGAGTTTTTCGCCGCGCTGGCGCGGCTCGTGCTGCCGGTGGCGCGCCGGGCAGGCGCCATCGGATTCTGCTTCTCCTATGCCGTGGAGATGCAGGCCGACAAGGACGGGCGGCTCCTGTATTTCACCAAAGAGATCAAGGCGCGGGGAGTGGAGGGCGAGCACATCGGCAGAGGGCTCGCACGCGCGCTGGTCGCGGCCGGCGCGCAGGCCCCATCGCGGATCGTGCTGCTCAACGACACGGTGGCCACGCTCCTGGCGGGCCGCAACGCGCAGCCGGGGAGGCGCTTCGACGATTTCGTCGGAGTGGTCTGCGGCACGGGCATCAATGCGGCGTATGTGGAGGGAAACAGTCAGATCCGCAAGGTGCCCGGTCTCGACCCTTCTGGCTCCCAGATCGTGAACACGGAATCCGGCTCATTCGGCAAAGGCGCGTACGGGCCGGTCGACGACGGATTCGATGCCTCGACCGCCACGCCGGGAAAGTATCGGCACGAGAAGACGATCTCAGGGGCGTATCTCGGTGCCCTGTGCCTCTTCGGTGCCCAGCAGGCGGCGCGCGAAGGCTGTTTCGCCGCCGACACCGCCAGCGGCGTTGCGCGCATTCCCTCGCTTTCCACCCGGGAGCTCAACGATTTCCTGCTGTACCCCGATACCGCGGACAATCCACTGGCCGCGATCTCACGCCGTGCGCCGGCGGAGGACGGGCAGGCCCTGTATCGGCTCTGCGATGCTTTCGTGGAGCGTGCCGCCGCAATGGTGGCGGTCAACCTCGCTGCCATCGTCCTGAAAACCGGTAAGGGACGGGATCCCCGGTACCCCGTCTGCATCACGGTGGACGGCACCACGTTCTGGCAGCTTCGCTCGTTCCGCTCCCGCGTGGAATCACGCATGCGGAGCCTGCTCGCGGGCGCGAACGAACGGGCCTGGGAGATCACGTCCGTGGACGATGCGCCCCTGCTCGGGGCTGCCATCGCCGCATTGACCAACTGATCCCGCGCGCATACGTTACAGACGCTGCAGGAGGAGCCGAATGAAGGATCCTGACCGGGACTCGATCGCCCGAAGCTTCTACGATGCAAAGAAGACCTATGCCGCGTGGGGTGTGGATGTGGACAGGGCGCTTTCGGTCCTGGCGTCCATCCCGCTTTCCCTTCATTGCTGGCAGGGAGATGACGTGGGGGGCTTCGAGAACCCCGCGGGGCTTACCGGCGGAGGAATCCAGGCCACCGGCAACTACCCCGGCAAGGCGCGCACGGCGGAGGAGCTCCGCGCCGACTACGAGACGGCATTCTCGCTCATCCCCGGAAAGCACAGGGCGAACCTGCACGCCATCTATGCGGAGACCGGGGGGCGAAAGGTCGAACGGGACGCTCTCTCACCAGAGCACTTCTCGGGCTGGATCAGATGGGCCAAGAAGCTCGGCATCGGGCTGGATTTCAACGAGACCTACTTCAGCCACCCGATGGCGGAGTCCGGCTTCACCCTTTCCTCCCGGGACAAGAAGGTGAGGGACTTCTGGGTGAATCACTCCCTGCGCTGCCGGGAGATCGGGGAAGCGATGGGAAAGGAGACCGGCACTCCCTGCATCGTGAATCTCTGGATCCAGGACGGCTCCAAGGACCAGCCGGCGGACCGGCTCACCCCGCGGCGGCTTCTGAAGGAATCGCTGGACCGCATATTCGAAAAGCGCCTGGAACCGCGGTACGCGAAAGACGCGGTGGAGGGGAAGCTCTTCGGCCTCGCCTCCGAAGCGTACGTCGTGGGGTCGCACGAGTTCTACCTTTCATACGCGCTCTCCCACGACGTGATGCTCACCCTCGACATGGGGCACTTCCATCCCACTGAATCCGTGGCGGACAAGATCTCGGCCATCCTCCTCTTCGCCCGCGAGCTTCTCGTGCACGTAAGCCGCGGCCTGCGATGGGACAGCGATCACGTCGTCACCCTCAACGACGAGGTGAAGGCGGTGGCGGCCGAGGTTGCGCGGGCCGGCTCGTGGGACAGGGTGCATATTGCTACCGACTATTTCGATGCGAGCATCAACAGGGTTGCCGCCTGGGTGATCGGCGCCCGTGCCACGCTGAAGGCCATCCTCCTTGCGCTGCTGGAGCCTTCGGACATGTTGAAGAAAGAGGAAGCATCGGGGAATCTCACCGCCCGCCTGGCCCTGATGGAGGAGGCGAGGGACCTTCCATCCGTCGCGGTGTGGAATCGATTCTGCGAACAGCAGGGCGTGCCGTCCGGGTCGGCCTGGCTGGACCGGGTCACGGAGTACGAGCGTACCGTGCTCTCCAAGAGGCGATAGGCGGCATCATGGACCTGAGCGAGATCATCGAGCTGTCTCGGCTCTACGGCCGGGGAAACGATTTCGTCATTGCCGGCGGGGGCAACACCTCCGTGAAGGACCGGGATCGAATGGCCATCAAGGCGAGTGGTTTCGCCCTGCGTGACATCGGCGAGCCCGGGTTCGTCCAGCTTTCCCGGCCGGAGGTGCGCGCCATCCTGGGCCGCAGCTACTCGAAGGATCCCTTTCGCCGCGAATCGGAGATCAAGGCGGACCTCTTGAAGAGCCGCACTCAGCCAGAGACGGGCGGCCGCCCGTCGGTGGAGGCTTCCCTGCACGAGATGCTGGAATGGCGCCTGGTGGTGCACACGCACCCCTACGCGGTCAACGCGCTTACGTGCAGCACGCACGCGGAGAAGATCGCGCGGGAGCTCTTCGGCGACGAGGCGCTGTGGGTGCCCTATACGGATCCGGGCTATCTGCTGGCGAAGCTCATGGAGGAGAAGCTGAAGGCCTACCGGGCCGCGCACCGCGGCGATCCCCGAATCGTGCTCATGCAGAATCACGGCCTCGTGGTGGGGGCCGACACGGCCGCGGAGATCCGTTCACTCACCGACGAGGTGATGCGGAAAGTCTCCGGCCGCTTCACGCACCCCCTTCCCGGCGGCGAGCGGCCGGTGCTCGACGCCGCGGTGCGCATCCTTCCGGCGCTGCGCCTTCTGCTCTCGGAATCGGATGCTCCGAAGATCGCGGCTGCCCGGAACAGCGTGCTTGCTGAGCATTTCCTCCTGCCCGAGAACAGGGATTTCGTGCTGCTCCCCTTCATGCCGGACAATATCGTCTACTGCAAGTCGGCACCCCTCGTTCTCGATCTCGGCGAAGATCCCGAGGAGCTGCTGGATTCTTTCCCCCTGGCGCTTGATGCCTATCGGTCCCAGTGGGGGTACAGCCCCAAGATCCTCCTGATCTCCGGCATCGGGGTCGTCGCAGTGGAGGACACGAAAAAGTCCGCGGAAACCTGCCTCGATGTGTTCGAAGACCTCATGAGGGTAAGCTGGCTGTCGCGCGCTTTCGGTGGTCCGCGCTTCCTTCCCCCTCCGGACATCCAGTTCATCGACACGTGGGAAGTGGAGAACTATCGGCGTGCCGTGTCGAAGGCGGCCTCCGTGAAGGGGCGAGTTGCGGGAAAGATCGCGCTCGTGACCGGCGCAGCGCAGGGCTTCGGCCGGGGGATCGCCGAAGGCCTCTTCCGCGAAGGGGCGAATGTCGTGATCGCTGACTTGAACGAGGCGGCCGGCCGGGGCCTGGAAGGGGAGCTGAATGCCGCAGCAGTCACGACGGGCGCCACGAACAGGGCCCTCTTTGCCGCAGCGGACGTGACAAGCCCTGCGTCCCTCCAGGCGCTCGCGCGGGAATGCGTGAAGGCATTCGGGGGCCTGGACATCCTGGTGAGCAATGCGGGGGTGCTCAAGGCCGGCGGGCTCGATGAGATGACGCCGGAAAGCTTCGACTTCGTCACGCGTGTGAACTACACAGGGTACTTCCTCTGCGTGAAGTACCTCTCGCCGATCATGAAGCTGCAGCGCCGGTTCGCCCCCGTCCACACGGCGGACATCATCCAGATCAATTCGAAATCAGGGCTGGAGGGCAGCAACAAGAACTTCGCCTACGCGGGGGGAAAGTTCGGCGGTATCGGGCTCACCGAGTCCTTCGCCCTCGAGCTGGTGGAGCACGGCATCAAGGTGAACTCGGTCTGTCCGGGCAATTTCTTCGAAGGTCCGCTCTGGTCCGACCCGGAAAAGGGGCTCTTCGTTCAATACCTGAAGGCCGGCAAGGTTCCGGGTGCGAAGACGGTGGAGGACGTACGGCGCTCGTACGAGTCCCGGGTGCCCATGGGACGGGGCTGCCGGGTGGACGACGTGGTGAAGGCAATCCTCTACCTGGTGGACCAGGAATACGAGACCGGCCAGGCCCTGCCCGTGACCGGCGGACAAGTGATGCTGCGGTAGCGTCTGAGGACTTAGCCGCCCGAGGCGAACTCGGGGTACAGCGTCATCCCCCCGTCGATATAGATCGTCGCGCCCTGCACGTAGTCGGAATCATCCGAAGCGAGCCATACCGCTGCCCGACCCACGTCTTCCGGCTCTCCGATCCGTCCACTGGGGATGTGGTCGAGCAGGATCCGCTTGTACTCGGCGGGAGTGGTGAGCTTTTCCACGTTCATGGGCGTGCGGATGGCGCCGGGGGAGAGGGAGTTCACCCGGATCCTCAGAGGAGCGAGCTCCTGCGCGATGCTCTTCATCAACAGCATGACGCCGCCCTTCGCGGCCGCATAGTTCACGTGTCCTGCCCAGGGGATGAGGTCGTGCACGGAGCTGATGCAGATGATCTTTCCCATCGCGCGCGAGATCTCAGGATCAATCCCCTGGCGCTTGAACGCCCGCACCGCCTCGCGCGCGCAGAGGAACTGGCCCGTCAGGTTGGTATCGATTACGGCCTGCCATTCCGCGAGCGTCATCCGGTCGATGGGCGCGTTGCGCTGGAAGCCTGCGTTGTTGATCAGGATGTCGATGCGCCCAAGCTCCCCGGTCATGCGCCGGAATATTTCCAGGACTTCAGACTCACGGGACACATCGGCCTTGACGACCACCGCCGTGCGCCCCGCGGCTCGGACCTCGCCGGCGGTGCGCTCGGCGCCCTCCCGGTCTCTGCAGTAGTTCACCAGAACGTCCGCGCCAGCCTGCGCAAGCGCCACTGCGATGCCCGCGCCGAGGCCCTTGCTGGCGCCCGTCACAAGCGCCTTCTGCCCTGCCAGCACCGGGTAGATTGGGCGTTGCGGCGCCTCGTTCGGGGGCGTGTAGCCTGGGTGATCGTGTGCCATGTCGCCTCTCCCTTCGTCAGTGCCGTGCGCCCGCGTGATGCGGCCCAGCGACCGGGTCGAAATAAAGATTGACAGAAATCATATATAATATATCATATTGCGGATTTGTGTGGAAAGACCTCACGAAACAAGGAGGCGGCATGAAAAGAATCAAGGTGGGAGTCATCGGTACTGGTTTCATCGGGCCCGTCCACATCGAGGCCCTGCGCCGTCTTCCGGGTGTCGATGTGGTCTCACTCGCGGATGCCGGGGATCAGCAGGCGCGCGCCAAATCGGACGAGCTGGGCGTCGAGAAGTCGTTCGGGGACTATCGAGATCTCCTGAAAGACAAGGAGATCGACCTCGTGCACATCTGCACGCCGAACCACCTCCACTACCAGATGACGAAAGATGCCCTGGCTGCGGGCAAGCACGTCGTGTGCGAAAAGCCGCTCGCGACCGACTCGGCGCAGGGTCGGGAGCTTGTCGCGCTGGCGGACAAGGCGGGTCTGGTGTGCGCGGTGCACTTCAACATCCGATACTACCCCCTCATGGCACATGTCCGCGCGATGATCGGCAAAGGGGAGATCGGCGACCTTTACTCCGTGCAGGGATCCTACCTGCAGGATTGGCTGTTTTACGACACCGATTACAATTGGCGCCTGGAGCCTGCCCTGTCGGGGAAATCTCGGGCCGTCGCGGACATCGGATCCCACTGGATGGACCTCATCGAGCACCTTACCGGCAGGAACATCGCGGAGGTCACGGCCGATTTCGCCACGTTCCATAAGACGCGCAAGAAGCCGCTGAAACCGGTGGAGACCTACGCGGGCAAGCTCCTGAAGCCCGAGGACTATGCCGCGGTGCCGATCAGCACGGAGGACTACGCAACGGTGATGATGCGTTTCGCGGGAGGGACGCACGGCGTGCTCACCGTCAGCCAGGTGTCCGCGGGAAGAAAGAATCGGGTCTACTTCGAGATCGACGGATCGAAGAAGTCGATCGCTTGGGAGTCCGAGCTGCCCAACCAGATGTGGATCGGCCGAAGGGACGGACCGAATGAGCTGCTCCTTCGCGACCCCTCCCTCGTGCACCCCGAGTCACGAGAGCTCATCAACTTCCCCGGCGGCCACAACGAGGGATTCCCCGACACCTCGAAACAGATGTTCAAGCAAGTGATCGCGGCTGTGCGTGAGGGCGGCGGGGATCGCGCGCCGCGGTACCCCGCGGATTCTGCGCCGCGGTACCCCGCGGATTCTGCGCCGCGGTACCCGACCTTCCGCGACGGCCTGCGCGAGCTGCTCTTGTGCGACGCCATAGTGTCGAGCAGCAGGACCGGCGCGTGGGTCAAGGTGAAGGAGGCATGAGGATGATCAAGCTGGGATTCGTGAGCGCAGTCGTTGCGGACTTGAGCTTCGAGGATACGGTGGACCTCGCCGCGGCAGAGGGATTCGATTGCGTGGAGATGCTCTGCTGGCCGGCGGGCAAGGCGGAGCGCCGCTACGCGGGGGTCACGCACATCGACGTTGCCAACCTGGACGCCCGGAAGGCGGCAGAGATCCGTGGTTACTGCGAGCAGAAGAAGGTCGGCATCTCGGGGTTGGGCTATTATCCCAATCCGCTTGAGGACAGCCCCCAGGCAGCGGTCTTCCGCGACCACTTCCTGAAGGTCCTGGACGCCGCGGCGCTGCTCGGTGTCGACGTGGCGAACACCTTCATCGGCCGCGACCATCGCAGGAGCCTGGAGGAGAACTTCGCTCTGTTCGAGAAGATCTGGCCTCCCATCGTGGCGCACGCGGAGAAGCGGAAGGTCCGGATCGGCATCGAAAACTGCCCGATGCTGTTCACCAAGGATGAGTGGCCCGGCGGGAAGAATATGGCGATCAGCCCCGCCGTGTGGAGGAGGATGTTCCAGATCATCCCATCGGGGAGCTTCGGCCTGAATTACGACCCGTCGCACATGGTCTGGCAGCAGATGGACTACATCCGCCCGATCCAGGAGTTCAGGGATCGGATCTTCCACGTGCACGTCAAGGATGCGAAGATCCTCGCGGATCGTCTCTCGGAGGTGGGGATCCTGGCCACGCCCTTGGAGTACCACGCGCCCAAGCTGCCAGGGCTCGGTGACGTGAACTGGGGAAGGTTCTTCTCCGCGCTCACCGACATCCGCTACAATGGGCCGGCCTGCATCGAGGTCGAGGACAGGGCATTCGAGGATTCACTTGCCAGCCGCAAAGCCTCCTTGAGGCAGAGCCGGAACTTCATCAAGCAGTTTCTCCCCTGAGCGACTTACTGGAGCGTGTCGATGTCCGGCTGGCGTTTTCACGGCCGGACATCGACTGCGCATTTTCCTTGACAAGAATCATATATGATATATAATATGGCAATCCTCCATGAGAAAAACCAGTCCTGTCGCAGCCAGTCGGTACTCTCTCAGTGAGCAGGTACGGAACCACATCCTCACGATGGTAGCTGTCGGCGACCTGGCTCCCGGGGACCGCATCGTGGAAGCGCGGATCGCCAGCGAGCTTCGCGTCAGCTCCATTCCGGTTCGCGAGGCCATTCGAGAGTTGGTGGCGAAGCGCGTGCTGGAGTACGTGGTGCACAAGGGCGCGCGGGTTCGAGAGGTGAGCATGGCCGAAACCGTGGACGCCCTGCAGGTGAAGGCCGTTCTGGAAGCGCTTGCAGCACGGCTCGCCGGGGCCCGGCTCGCCCAAAGCGCCACACAGCTGCGGGAGCACCTCAAGCCGATCCGAGGGCTTTTGATCCGACGGGATTTCGTGAGGTTCCAGGCCAAGAATCAGAGTTTTCACCGCACCATTGTGGAGGCCTCGGGGAACCCGATCCTGCTGGCCATGTGGGACTCGCTCGCCTTCGAGGTGCGCACGAAGTTCATCATGGACCACTTGAAAGGCCTCGACCCCGACCAGCTCACTGTCGAGCACGAGAAAGTGCTGCGCGCCATCGAGGCGGGAAATACCGAAAGAGTGGCGAAGCTCCTCACGAACCATTCGCACAACCTCATCAAGGGATTGAAGAGCCAGATCGCGGCACGCACCACCAGTGGCGGCGAAGCCTGAAGGAATCTCGGAAGCGCAAGGAGGGAGCCATGAGCGAAAACAAGTATCCGAAAATGTTCACTCCGATCCGCATCGGCAATTTCGAGGTGCCAAATCGGATCTGCCACGTGCCCACCGACATCTCCTCGGCGAATGCCGACGGCTCGGTGAATCAGCGGGTCATCACCTACCACGAAGAGGTCGCCAAGGGCGGATGCGGCTTCATCATCGTGGGCGCATCGACTCCAGACCGGCATACGGGCCGGCCCACGGTTACCTGCCTCGCGGTGGACGAGGATCCCCTGATCCCGGGCCTGGCCGAGCTGGCGGAGGCCATGCACCGCCACGGCGCCAAGGCCTGCGTTCAGGTCCAGCACCCCGGGCGACAGGCTGCCTGGCCGCGCAAGGACCTGATTTCCGCCTCGGACATGGTCGCGGAGATCCCCGCCTCTGCCGGACACGAAGTGGTGTACGCCAACGCGGAGGCCAAGGGGAAGTCCGTGAGAGACATGACCGGCGTCGAGATCTATGACCTCATCGACAAGTTCGCCGAGGCCGCCTGGCGGCTGCAGCAGGCGGGATTCGATGCGGTGGAGCTGCACGGGGCGCACGGCTACCTCATCGCGCAGTTCATGAGCGCCTACGTGAACAAGAGGAACGACCGCTTCGGCGGCAGCTTCAACGCGCGCATGCGATTCGCCCTGGAGATCATCCACGCCATCCAGTACAAGTGCGGCAGGGACTACCCCATCGGCGTGCGTTATTCCGGTGAGGAGTGGATCGAGGGCGGCCGCAAGCTCGATGAGAGCGTCAGGGTTGCGAAGCTCTTCGAAGAGCACGGCGTGGCCTTCCTGGATATCAGCGCGGGCATTTTCGAAGTCCCCGGCCCGGTCATGGACCCCATGTACTACACCGAGGGCTGGAATACCTACACCGCAGAGGAGATCAAGAAGCACGTGAAGATCCCGGTCATCACTAGCCACTCGCTGCGTGACCCGGACTACTGCGAGCAGATCATCGCGGAGGGCAAGACCGACATGGTCGGCCTCTCGCGGCAGATGATCGCCGACCCCTATTGGGCCAACAAGGCCCGGGCAGGCCAGAAGGAAGAGATCCGCAGGTGCATCTCATGTCTGGTCGGCTGCTGGCAGGAATCACTGATGATCAAGCGCCATATGCGCTGCGCCATCAACCCCGCGATTGGCGACGAGCGCTTCATCCATTTCGGGCCCGCCGAGAAAAAGCTCTCCGTGGCAATCGTGGGCGGCGGGCCCGCGGGGCTGGAGGCCGCGCGAATCGCCATGCTGCGGGGCCACAAGGTCACGATCTTCGAGAAGACGAACGAGCTGGGCGGTGCGATCCTGTGCTGCTGCACGGTGCACGGCAAGAACAAGATGCGCTGGTATGCGGACTGGATCCGACAACAGTGTGCCAAGCTGGGCGTCGAGGTGAAGTACGAGGTCGTGCCGAAGCCGGAGGAGCTGAAGAAGTTCGACGCGGTTCTGGTGGCGCACGGGGGCACCGTGGCGCGGCCCGACATCAAGGGCATTGATTCCGAACGCGTGGTCACATTCGAGGACGTCCTGCGCTGCCAGAACAAGACCTGCGAATACTGGCCCAAGGGCGGAAAGCCCGCGCCCGCGACGGTCGGCGACACCGTGCTGATCTGGGGCGACTATTACGGGGCGGTCGATGCCGCGGAGAAGCTCGGAATGGGGGGCAAGAAGATCTACCTCGTTACCGAGCACAAGGAGTTCGGGACCTGGGTCGAGCCATGCCACAAGGACGTGATGATGAAGCGCTTCAAGGGCGGCCAGGGCGAGGGGCTCATGAGCAAGACATTCGCCCACCCCGTGACCTTCATCAACGACTCGACCGTGCTCGAGATCAGGAAAGACGGCGAGGTCGTGCTGGTGAACGGCAGGTTCGAACGCTTCACACTCAAAGTGGACACCGTTGTGCTGGCGAACGTCGTCGCCGACGAGACCCTGTTCCGAAGCTACCAGGCGGCGGGACTCCTGGCGACCAGGATCGGCGATGCGAAAAAGGTCCGCAACCTGCGCGGTGCCGTCACCGACGGAGCAAACATCGGGCTGACCCTCGACAAGGAGCTGCGGTGCAACGCGAACGTGGAGTTTGTTTCCAATCTCCCAACGGGCATTTCTCTTTAGCAAGGGGTTTCTCCGCGGGCTTTCCGGGGGAAGCCCCGGCGGGAAGCCCCCGGAAATCTTCAGATAGAAAGGGGGTGGAATGGGGATTACTTTCTTTCGGGACATCGAAAAAGTCGACACGCACCAACACCGTAAGGAGGAATCTGTATGAAAAGCAGGCTTTTCAAGCTTCTCTGCATCGCCTCGATCCTGCTGATCGCATTCAGCATCAGCCTGAGCGCGGCGCCGAAGCTGCCGGTGGTCGGCATCTCCACGGGCTCATCCGGCACGTCCTGGCGGAACATCATGATCGACGCGCTGAACCAGGTGGGCCAGGAATACAAGGCCGCGGGCAAGATCAAGGACTACAAGCTCGTGAACAACGTCACAAACGGTGACGCCACCGAGCAGGCGAACATCCTTCGCGACTTCATCTCCCAGGGCGTCGACATCATCATGGTCAACCCCAACTCCCCCGACGCGTTGAACGGAGTCATCAAGGAGGCGCAGGACGCCGGCATCATCGTGGTGTCCTTCGACGCGACGGTGACCGCCCCCAACGTCCTCAACGTGACACTCGATCACTATGCGTGGAACCAGAAGAACGTGGAATGGATCGCCTCCACGCTGAAGAGCGGCAACATGATCCAGATCTACGGCCTGGACGGCCACCCGGCGAACAACGACCGCATCAGGGCGACCGCCGATGTGCTGAAGAAGTATCCGAACATCAAGTTGATCGCCAACACCACGGGCTACTGGGACCAGACCAAGGCCAAGGAAGTTGCCACTCAGATCATCGGCTCGGGCCAGAGGATCGACGGCGTCATCACCCAGGACGGAGAGGCCTACGGCGTTCTCTCCGCGTTCCAGGACGCCAACAAGCTGCCCAAGGTCATGTTCGGCGACCCGGGCACCGCGTTCTTCAAAGAGTGGAAGAAACTACGCGACAAGAAGGCGAACTTCAAGGCCTGCACGCAGCCCAACCCCCCCGGAATCGGCGGCACCGGGTTCCGCTTCGCTCTCAACCTGTACAACGGCAGGCAGTTCAAGGACGGGGTGCTGAAGAACGGCACCTACTTCTACAAGGTGGGCATGTTCATCACCGACGCGAACTTCGACCAGGGCTGGGCCCTGCTGAAGGACAAGCCGGATGACTACCTCCTGAGCGAGGTCATGCCGCAGGCTACCGCGGACGCGCTCTTCAAGTAGACACACGCGCCGTTTGGCGCAATATTTCAGTTCTGAGCGAGGGGGCAGGCGCGTATGCTGCCCCCCCTCATCTTCCAGGAGAGGGCAATGGCGTGAAGGTTCTGGAGGCCACGGGAATCAGGAAGCGGTTCGGAGGAGTCGTCGCCCTGTCTAATGGGAACCTCGCCTGCAACGCGGGCCGCATCACCGGCCTGCTCGGCGCGAACGGCTCGGGCAAGAGCACGATCTCCAAGATCATCGCCGGTGTCTATCACGCCGACGCGGGCCAGATCCGATACAACGACAGGGTTGTGCGCTATCGCACCCCGAACGAGGCGAGGCAGAACGGGATCGCAATGGTCTTCCAGAACCTGAGCCTCGTCCCCGACCTCACCGTCTGGCAGAACATCGTGCTGGGCGGCGAGCAGAGCAGGGGACCGTTCCTCAACGATGCCCGCGCGAAGGAGACCGCGCGGGAGATCCTCGACAAGCTCATGCCGGGGCTCGATCTGAGCCGGATGCTCTCCGAGCTCAGCCCCGGGGAAATGCAGATCGTCGAGATCGCAAAGGCAATCGCCGCCCGACCGAAGCTCCTCATCCTCGACGAGCCGACCGCGGCGCTGGAAAAAGCGCAGGTGAAGAGCCTGTTCAAGTTCCTTCGCGGCCTGGTGAGGAAGAAGGTGGCGGTCGTGTTCACCTCGCACCGCCTCTGGGAGGTCATGGAGATCTGCGACGAGGTGACGATATTCCGAAACGGGGAGAACGTCGCGCAGATCGATTTCAAGAAGGACGGCAAGGACCCCGAGCGGATCGTGGGCGATATCACCGGGGAGACGCGCACGCGCGCGAGACGCCGGGCGCGCGGTCGGCGCCGCGGCAGGACGCTCCTCTCGGTGAGGAACCTGAGCTACGGCGGAACGCTGAAGGAGGTGTCGTTCGACCTGCGCAGGGGAGAGATCCTGGGCGTCGGCGGCCTCTCGGGGCAGGGACAGCACGAGCTGATGCTCGCGCTCGCCGGGGCGTACCCCGGGAGCACGTGCGCGGCGGAGATGGACGGCAGGAAGATCCGGCTCAACCGGCCCGCCACCGCGATCCGCAGCGGCATGCTTCTCGTCCCCGGGGACCGGCAGCTCGAAGGGCTGTTCCTGAAGCACTCCCTGTTCACCAACATCATCTTCCCCAAGCTGGGCCTTGCGCGCCAGCCGCTGTTCACCCCCCGCGCGCGCAGCCGGGAGGAGTGCGCGCGCGCCATCGAGGTGCTCTCCATCAGGGTCCCGAACCTGGAGACCCCGGTGCGCACACTGTCGGGCGGCAACCAGCAGAAGGTCGTCGTCGGAAAGTGGCTGTCATTCGACGCATCGGTCCTTCTCCTCGCCGACCCGGCGAAGGGAGTGGACGTAGGAGCCAAGAGGGACCTGTACGAGTTCATCCTGCGCCAGGTCAGGGAAAAGAAGACGAGCGTCGTCCTCTATGCGAGCGACAACGAGGAGCTCATCCAGTACTGCGACCGGCTCATGATCATGTACGAGGGACAGGTCGTCGCCACCCTGGAAGGCGCGGACATCACCGATGATGCCATCGTCGCCACCTCGATGCGCGTTCGGTAGGAGTGACAGTGATGCAGGCACCAGGCACGGCGGTACGAGGGGCGGCGCGGAGGTTCTTCTCCAAGCCGGAGTTCTCGACCCTGATCATCCTCGTGATCATGTTCGCCATCACGGCGGTCCTCCAGCAGAACTTCTTCGAGACCAGGTCGATCGTGCGGAACATCAACGCCTTCACCCCGCTCATCCTGGTGACGATGGGGCAGGCGGTGGTCATCCTCGCCGGGGGGATCGACCTGTCAGCGGGGAGCGCGCTGTCGCTGTTCACCTGCGTGCTCACCACCGTCATGAGGAAGGCGGACCCCTGGTCGGGGGCGTACGCGCTGGCCGCCGCCTTTGCCGTGGCCATGGCCGTGGGCATCATCAACGGGATCGGGATCGGCTACCTCCGCATCCCGCCGGTCATCGTCACCTTCGCCACCTCCTTCATGTGGCTCGGCGCGGCCCTGTTCCTGCGGCCCACGCCGGGTGGGGAGACGGTGGAGTGGTTCAAGGCCTTCTACAACGTCGGCGCCATCGAGGGCGTATCCGCCACTCTCAAGCGATTCAACGACGTCATCCCTCCCGCCCTGCTCCTCGTGGTCATCGGCTGCCTCTTCTGGGCGGTCGTGTCCAAGACCCGGACGGGGAGATACATCTACGCGGTGGGAAGCAGCAACGACAGCGCCTACGAGAGCGGGATCGACACGGCGAGGGTCCAGCTCAAGGCGTGCCTGGTCAACTCGACCTTCATCCTCCTCGCCGCCCTGTTCTTCGTGGGCCAGAACCAGTCCGGCGATGCGCGAATGGGGGACCCTCTCACGCTGCGGGCAATCGCCGCGGCGGTGGTCGGCGGGATCGCCCTCACCGGCGGGAGGGGGAGCGTCTACTTCGCGCTCGTCGGGGCGCTCATCCTCAGCTTTGTGAACAAGATCATCTTTTTCGCCAACATCTCCTCCGCCTACCAGACCCTGGTCGGGGGGGCAATCGTGATCTTCGCCATTGCGGCGTCACAGGCGTACACCCTCTCCAACAGGAGGGCCATGCGCGCGGAGGGAAGGCTCAAGTGAACGTGAGAGGCACCCTGCGCGCGAGCGCCGCATACTCCTTCTACGACCGGTTCAAGAAGCTGATCGTGGCTCTCCTCCTCATCGTGTTTCTCTTTGTGTTGGGCCAGGCGGTAGTCTCCAACTTCCTGAGCCTCGGCCAGGTCCTGCTCACCATCAAGCTCGCCTCCTTCATTGCGCTGTTCGGGCTCTGCCAGATGATCGTGATCGCGGGAGGAGGGAGCGGCCTCGACCTCTCGGTGGGGTACGCCGCCACGATGACGGCGGTCATCACAGCAGCCATCATGGATGGGAAGAACGAGAATCTCTGGATGGCCATCCTGGTAGCGCTCGGCATCGGGCTCGTTGTGGGGATCTGCAACGGCGCCCTCGCCGCCTACGTGAAGCTCCCGCCCCTGGTCGTCACCCTCGCCATGTCCAGCATTCTGCAAGGCACCATCAACGTCTATACGGCCGGCCGCAACATCACCGGCCGTCCCTCGCCGGTGCTGCAGATCATCGCTGCGAAATCGATCGGTATCTTTCCCAACATCCTTTTCGTCCTGCTCATCCTGGCGCCCATCGTCATGATTCTTCTCTCCCGGACCAGGTGGGGCCTGAAGCTGTTCGGGGCAGGGACCAACGAGACCGCCGCCTACTTGAGCGGCGTGAATGTGAGGCGCGTGCGCTTCGTGTCGTTCCTCATCAGCGGCGTCCTCGCGAGCCTCATCGGACTGCTCCTCCTCGGCAACATGGGCATCGCCTTCAAGGACATGGGGTCCAACTACGTGATGCCCAGCATCGCCGCGGCGGTGGTTGGCGGCGTGTCCCTCACCGGGGGAGACGGGAACTACCTCGGGGTGATCCTCGGCGCGATATTCCTGCAGACGCTCACCAACCTGCTCGTTGCCCTGGGATGGGGGGACGCGGGAAAATGGCTGGGCTTCGGGATTGTGCTCTTCATCCTCCTCATCGTCTACGTGAGCAACAGACGCAGCAGGTAGGGCGGCCACGGTACTAGCTGTCCTGGCGAGCGGAGCGAGCGCCCGCAGTGAGAGCGCGTACTCGCGCACGAACGTGGCATTTCTAGCGGGCCGTCACCCGTCGGAAGCCTCCGCAGGGAGCTGGGAAACAGGAGCGACGGTGGGGATATCATTGCCGGCGATCTTGAATCGCGCCACCAGCTTCAGGAGCTCCTGCGCCATTTCGGAAAGCTGTCCCGTGGAGGAGGACATCTGCTCCGCCGCAGATGCGGTTGATTGCGTCAGCTCGTTCACGTTCTCCACCGCCTTGGAGACCTGCCGAGCGTTGCTGCTCTGCTGCTCGGTCGCCGCGGAGATGCTCTCGCTCATCTCGCGCACATACACCAGGGCTGTGGCGAGCTCCCTCACCGCCGCCACCTGCTCCCTGATGGTTTCCGAAAGCCTCGCGATCATGCCGTTCACCTGCTCGGAGGCCACGCGGATCTGGTCGATTGCATCACGCGAGCCCTTTGCCGTCTCCACTCCCGCGCTCACGTTCTTCACGCTCTCTGCGATCAGCAATCCGATCTCGCGAGTGGATGCCGCGCTTCTTTCGGCAAGCTTGCTCACTTCGCTCGCCACAACGGCGAATCCCCGGCCGTACTCACCCGCCCGGGCCGCCTCGATGGACGCGTTGAGGGCGAGGAGGTTCGTCTGGTCGGCTATCTCGGAGATCACATTCACGATGCCCCCGATCTTTTCCGAGCTCTCGGCAATGAGATTTATCCCCTCCACAACCGACTGGACCGCCTGCGTCCCATCCTTCGCGTTCTTCGCCGACTTTTCAGCGAGTCCTGCGATCTCCCCCAGACTGCGGGAAACGCTCTCGATCGAGCCCTGCACCCTGGCCATCGATCCCGTGCCGGTCTGGACGGCCGCGGACTGGGACTGGGCATGCCCGGACACCTGCTCCACTGAGGAGGCGAGCTCGAAGACGGATGCGGATGTCTCTTCGAGAGTCGAGGCCTGCGTCTGGGCCCCTTCCGCGAGTTTCTGCGCGCCTGCCGAGATGTCCTCGCTTGAGGCGGCCACCTGTGTGGCATTCTGCTGGACGATGAGCACCATCTCGGTGAGCCGGTCCGCCATGCCGTTCAGCGCCTCCGCGAGCTCGCCGACCTCGTCATTCTGGCGGGAGTTCATGTGGCGGGTGAAGTCCCCTGCCGCGATGCTCCGCGCGAACGCCACCCCTTCCCGGAGCGGCTTCGTGATCGAGCGCGCGATGGCGATGGCAACGCCGATGCCGATCAGGGCGGCCGCGGCGAGACCTGCCACCAGCATGATGATCGCGCTGTAGATGCGCGTGACGGTGAGCTTGGCGATCGAGTCGGTGTCCTGCATGCCGGAGAGCGCAGCCTCCTTCGCGGCATCGAGGACCGCCTGCGCGGCGGAATCCAGCTTGATGTTGAGATCGAGAATCTGCTGCTGACCGTCGAGGATGGACTGCGTGGCCTCCCCATACTCGCTGCTCGCCTTGTTGAGCCTCTCCAGAGCCGCGAGGTCCGCGAAGTCCGTCGTGATGGCCTTGAGGTCCTTCACCATTCCGCCGAGAGCCCGCAGCCGATCCAGGGCGGTCTGCAGCGCGGTGGTGTCCCCCGCTATCTGCGAGGCAAGGCTTCCGACCTGGAGTGCATTTCCGAGGCTGATGATGTGATCGATCAGCGAGATCTGGGTGAGGAGGTTCTTCTGGACCGTCTTCGATTCGCGGTTATTGATCGCGGTCCCGAGATCCACCGTGGTCTTGTTCAGGAAATCGTAGCAGGCCTGCACGAATGTCGCCGCCGATGCCCTCTGTTCTTCCCGCAGGTCGTGGATGGTCGTGTTCACCTGGACCGCCTGATCCGCCAGGGCCGTGTACTCATCCACGCGCGCCTTGGCCTTCGCGCTGGAGTTTCGCAAGGCGACCAGCCGAGGATAGCGGGCCGCAAGGGCGGCCGCGTCCCCGAGATATTTGTCCACGTCGGCGAGGTTCTTTTTTTCCTCATCCAGGAAGGACGGCGAATCGGAGAGCGTATAGCCGCGCATGTTGTACATCGTGAGGAAGGAGAACCGTTCGATGTTGTTCGCCACCTGAACGGTCGGCACCAGCTCCCGTGCCAAGCGTCCGGCGTCACTCTGGATCCACAGCATGTTGCTGATCGCAAGCACCCCCAGCGCGATGGCAATCGCTATGACGATTCCGAATCCTGCGCCGATCTTCACGGCGAGTCGCATGTTCTTCATCGATCTGTCTCCTTGCATCTAACGACAGGACGTCACGAACCCGGTATCACCCCAGATAATTGTACAAATGGAGATAATAGTTAAATCACTCAGAAATTTACCCCAATCTTGCTCATTTCTCATGCCGGTGTTCTTGATGCTAGCCTGTCCTCGCTATGGAATCAGAATGCGGTTTCGCGCCGTCAGTCGGGGTTGGGGAGGATCAGGTCCCTCACGACGGCCGCCAGGTCGGCCCCGGCTCTGCAAAACTGCCGCAGCGTCCGCACTGTCGCCCCGTAGCCGTCGAACTCATCCACCCGCATCCCCTTCTCGTCATATGCGCGCCGGAAATCCGCGAACTTCCTGGACAGTTCCTCCACGATCGGGGGATCCACGGGACGGTCCATCCTTTTCTCGACAGTGACGCTCGAGGCGTTGTACCTCTTCTGCCACTCGAATGGCGGTGAGATCACCACATCGCCCCCGATGAACTCGCTCCAGTGCAGGTGATTGCGAAACGCCGCGCTCAGCAACCGAAGCCGGTACCCGCGCTTCTGGTAGATACGATACGCCTTCTTCATCACGGCCACCCCTGCCCAGTCGTACACCCAGGGATCGGCGATTACGCTCTCCTTCTCCGCCACCACTTTCAGCCAGTCATCGAGGCGCCCCACCATCAGCGTGCAGACGGGCCCCATCCCTGCGATGTCCATGCCGGCCTTCTCTCGCCGCGCGAGCCCGCGCTCCACTGCCTCGGCGACAGCGATGGCCTGTGGCAGGGTGAAGCTCACCGTTGCGTTGATGCTTACCCCCCGGGAGGTGGCTTCCTCGATGGCTTCCACGCCCGCCTTCGTCACCGGGATCTTCACGATCATGTTCGGCGCCAGGCTGTGGAAGCGGACCGCCTGCTCGACGATCGCCTTCGCGTCGCGGAAGAGCACGGGATTCGTCTGGATGGACAGCCGGCCGTTCCTGCCTTTCTCCCGGTCGTAGATCGGCTTGAGAAGCGCAGCGGCCTTCCGCGACATCTCCTCGACGAGCAGCCATGCCAGCTGCTCCTCGCTCGCCGCGGGGTTCTCGCGCGCGATCTGCAGGATCCTGTCCTTCCATTCGGCCCATTCCTTTTTCAGCACCGAGAGCACGATCACCGGGTTGCACGTGGCGCCTACGGCGCCGTTGATCTCAATGGAGTCGGACAGCTCCTGGATCGCACAGGAGTCGTTCCACAAGGCCGTGGGCGTGGATTGCGTCATCTCGTGCAGGATGCTCTTGGAGGTCTGGTTCGTCATCGTTGGCTCCTTGCGTGCGGCTAGATGGTGATCGAGGAAAAGCCGCCGTCGATCGGAATCACATCTCCGGTCACGAATCGGGAGGCGTCGGACAGCAGCCACACCACCGTCCCGACAAGCTCCTCGGGCTCGCCGTACCTGCGCATCGGCGTATGGGCGATCACCTTTTGTGCGCGGGGCGTGTACTCTCCCGTTGCCTGGTCGATGTGGAGAAAACGCAGCTGTTCCGTCATGAAGAAGCCGGGCGCGATGGCGTTGACGCGGACGCCGGCGTGCGCGTAGTGCACAGCCAGCCACTTCGTGAAGTTTGCCACGGCAGCCTTGGCAGCAGAGTACGCGGGGATCTTGGTGAGCGGCACGAACGCGCTCATCGAGGAGATGTTCACGATCGACCCGCTCCCCCGTTCCACCATGCCGCGAGAGAATATCTTGGCAGGGATCACGGTGCCCATGAGGTTGAGTCGGAGCGCCCGCTCGAACCCGGCCATGTCCAGGTTCAGGAAATGGGGCCCGCTCTTCCAGGACGGGTTATCCCGGTCGACGAACTCCACCTCCGTGCTCCCCTTCGGGTCGTTGCCCCCCGCGCCGTTGATCAGGCAGTCGATCGGTCCCCATCGCTCCTCGATTCGCGCGTTGACGCCGCCGAGCTCGGCTTCGTCCAGCACGCTGCACCCGAAGGCCAGCGCCTCTCCCCCCGCCGCGTTCACCGACTCCGCCGTCTGCTGTGCGCTCTGCTCGCGCAGGTCCAGCACCGCCACGCGCATGCCGATGCCTCCCAGGGCCCGGGCGAGCGCTCCGCACAGACCCCCGCCTCCGCCGGTGATGATCACAGACCGGCCGGCCAAGTGGAAGGAATCCAATGCGCTGGTTTCACTCATGCTGTTTCATCCTTTCGCAGAGAGGATCTCGGCCCCGCCGGGTCCCACCAGGACATCATCATCGAACCGGGCCCCGCCGTATTTTGGCCTATACACGCCTGGCCCGACCGTGACGATCATCCCCGCCTGCAGCGGGAAACGGCTTCCCGGTTGGTGGACCGGACCTCGGTCATGGGAGGGAAATCCCACGTGATGACCGCAATTGTTGGTAAAGCCAGCCACACAGCCGCGCTGCTCAAGCACGTCTCTTCCTCTCCTGAACGCAAAATCATATATTATATATTATTTCTGATCATACCCTGTTTTTCAAAGCTGTCAAGACGACACGGGAGCGAGGCTTTTGCGCTGTGGCCCATTCCGGCTGAGCGGGGTCGCCCGGTGACTACCCGTGACGCGACGACCGGTGCCAGGAACTCTCATGCGGAACCGGCGGGCCTGGCTGCGGAAGGCACCGAGGGC
>Ga0315279_10000737_pt1 | contig 60501 bp, 45 predicted proteins | sample YL17G06_20_MG_FD_203694 | JGI IMG/M metagenome (GOLD analysis project Ga0315279, IMG submission 203694) | Sediment microbial communities from Yellowstone Lake, YNP, Wyoming, USA - YL17G06_20 | ecosystem: Environmental > Aquatic > Freshwater > Lake > Sediment | place: USA: Wyoming | collected...
TCAAAGGCTTTTTGGTTATCTTCTCTAAAGCAAATTGACAGTAGCCTAAAATTCCACCTAAGGGATTATTCAATTCATGAGCCACACCCGCCGCCAGCTGTCCTATGCCCGCCATCTTTTCCGCCTGTATCAGTTGAGCTTGAGTCTGTTTTAAGTCTCTTAAGGCCTTTCGCAGTTCGGTTTGGGAGGCAATGCTTTGTTCGACCAGATCCCTTTGAAGCTTCTTTATGGAGATTTCCTTGATCACTACATAGCCCAGGAACAATAAAGAAAGAGCCACAAACCCCACCAACAGAAAATTAAACATGAAGGCGTCAATCTGTTCGGCATACATCTCCTGGATGTCGGAATAAAAAATGACCAGCACGATGAAGCTGGTGAAAATCAGAAACAGAAAGATCACTAAACTCCAAAGCTGCCAATCTTTTTTTTGAATTTTTTTTATCTCTTTTTGGAATGTGTCCATTTTTGTCCCCCTTTGTGTCTTAACCCAAAAATAATAAAGCGAAGTTAACACAAAATAAAATGCTCTTGTGGGCTTTTAGCTTGAGGGATGTTTTCTCTTTCAGCTTCTTTAACAACTTGAGCAAAATTAGCGACCGTGTTCACCTTATCCCCATTATCTGCCACTAATATCTTCATAGGCCTGCTGCCGTTGCTCGCTTTTCGTTTACTGGGGTAGAATTTAAAAAACGCAACAAGTTACCAGACTCGGGGAATGACCGCTTATATCCTCGGCAGACTGTAACCTCCCTTCAGGATAAACCCTTCCTTCGACATTGGGTCTCAAGCAGACCCTTGCTCTTCTGGGCAGGAGGAAATCAGAACGACCCCCTCATGATGAACCTTTTGATCTTTAGATTCGGTTTTGTTTGATTCTTTTCCGAGGGGCAAGATGACGGTGAAGGTGGTTCCCTTCCCCACCGTGCTTTCCACCTGGATATCTCCTCCATGTTCTTTAACTATACCATAACTGACCGAAAGACCCAAGCCGGTCCCTTGCCCCACCTTTTTGGTGGTGAAGAAAGGCTCAAAAATCTTACTCAGATTCTCTTTGGAAATACCTTCCCCCGTATCGGCAAAAGAGATTTCTAAACTCCTTTTGTCTTCAGATAGTTTATCCAAGACGGTCAGCCTACCTCCGTCGGGCATGACCTGGATGGCATTTAAGATTAAGTTGGTAAAGACCTGCTGAAGCTGACTGGTATTCCCCGAGATGCGTGGCAAAGAGGGGGAAAGGACTTCTTCCAATTTCACCTTGTGCTTCTCCATTTGATGGTTTACAAAAGTAAAGGTCTCCTTTAAAATGGAATTAATGTCGATTGGCTCGAAATCCTCTTTAACCGAAGCCCGACTAAACTTTAAAAGGCTTTGAATGATGGCTTTGCATCTTTTGGATTGTTGCTCTATATCCTTTAGATATTGAGAATAACTGGAGATGTCCTCCCCGGTCAGCTCCTTCAAAGGCTTTTTGGTTATCTTCTCTAAAGCAAATTGACAGTAGCCTAAAATTCCACCTAAGGGATTATTCAATTCATGAGCCACACCCGCCGCCAGCTGTCCTATGCCCGCCATCTTTTCCGCCTGAATCAGCTGAGCTTGGGCCTCTTTTAAGTCTTTTAAGGCGTCTTCCAACTCGGCATTGGCTTTTTCAAGATTTTGAGTATGTTCTTTTACCTGCAGCTCCAACTTTTTTTGTTCAGTTATATCCCTCAAGGTTTCCAAGATATACTTTTCTCCTTTTTCATCCTGAAAAGGGGCGGCGAAGAGCTCATAATAGTTCCCTGCCTGATCCTGATCCAAATAGTTAAATACTTTCTTTCCTTTTATTAAAATCTCGTCGATGGGGCACACCTCACATTTTTCCTTCCGCCCTTTGAATCTCTCATAACACTTTCCCCCTATCTGATTTCCGAAGATGTTAATTAAGGATTTGTTCATGAATTGGATATTGCACTCTTTATCCTCGATCACGATCCCTAAGTTGGGAGAGTTGATGATGGCATCTAATCGGTTATACTCGGCTTGCAGAAGTCTTGCGGTTTTCTCCAGATCCCTGGTCCTTTCTTTGACCTTGTTTTCCAGGGTTCTGTTGTATTCCTCTATTTCATTTCTGGACTCTTTCAGCGAATTGGTCATGCGGTTAAAGGCGGAAGCTAACTTCCCAATCTCATCCCCTCTTCTCACTTTGACCATTTGAGCCAAATCGCCATTAGCCACCTTGTCTGTGGCGAAAACCAATTGTTGGATGGGATTCACGATGATGTTGACCAGAAAGATGGTGAGCAAAATCCCGATACCCACCACCAGCGCGGTCAACAACACTATCATGTTTTTCATGCTGGCCATCTCTTTACGCATGTTGGCTAAGGACATTCCCACATGCGCCACCCCGATCTTTTCCTCCTTTATCCCAAAACCAGCTTGTTGGTCAAATATTATTCCTACTTCCTCTTTAGATCTCAGAACTTTGGTAGTCTGGATAGGATAGCTGAAGTTACAAAATCCGCTTCCCTTCCCTTCTTCATAATGTATTGTAAACAAACCTTCCTTTTCAAAAGCTTCGGAGGTGACAGATTTCTTTTGACCTGCAGAAGACGGAGGAAACCTTTGGGATTCAAGCTGGGCTAAGATATTTCCATTTCTATCCTGGATTATAATGTAGGCAACATCTTCCTGTTGCGAAAGTCCTCTGATCAGATTCAAAAGGAGATCTTTGTTTTCCACCAGCACCCCATATTCGCTATTATAAGCCAGATTTTTTACCAAAGATTCTCCCCTCTTTTCCAATTCCCTTTGAATCAGCTCACTTTGTTTCTTGATCAGAAACCCACTTAAGATCACTGAGGTGAAAAGGATCAAAAAGGAGATGATCAGGACAAATCTCATCTTCAGCCCGAAGGTGAATGCAAGGGACGGTATTTTCATTTGAAGACCTCCTTAGCTACACTGACTATGTTGTCTGGTATCTTTAGGTTTATCTGCTCTGCGGTTCTCAAATTCAGACATAGATAAATCATTCGGGGAATGGTGATCGGAATTTGCGAAGACTCTTCCCCGGAAAGTATGCTTAAAGCCAGCTCTCCTGCCTGTCGTCCCACATCCTTATGGTCACAAGCTAAGGTGAAGAGTGCTCCCGCCTTAACGAAAGAGGGAGAAAGTCCCATAAGGGGTAACCCATTTCTCAAGGTGTAAAGAAGGATATATTGGGTGGATTGGGGGGTGAAAATTATGGTATCCGCCACGGCCCATAGACCGTCCACCTCTTGGGCTAAAGCTTCTGTTGCCCCAGGTATCTCTTTTTCCGAAGAGATTAACCTCGAAACCAGCTCTACCCCCATCTTTTTACAGATGCTCTGGGCTTCGATTATCAATGGCTTTGAATCCTGAGTAAAAAGGACTCCCAACTTCTTCAATTTAGGAACGAGGAACTTAAATTTTTCCAGCTGAATGCTGATGGGAATATCTAAAGATGCTCCGGTCAGATTATTCGCGGAGGACCTCATGCTCTGGACGAATCCGCTGGAGACCGGATTTAGGACCATAGAGAAAACTATAGGTATATCTTTGATTTTTTGAGAGACTATCGCAGTCGATCTTGAGCCGATGGTGACTATCAGGTCGGGTTTTAAATCTCTTATCTTTTGAGCAATCTGGGGTTCTGGGTTTGATTCATCGGATACGTCGTATTCCACGAATATTGCTTCTATTTGGCTTTTTCTGATCTCCTTTTTAAATCCCTCCACCGCCTTCAGGAAAGGTTCCGAGCTACTGCTTTTGACTATGACGATGGTCTTCGTTTGGGCAGAAAGATTCTGGTAGAGGAGGAAAAAAATTGTGAAGAACAGACTTAGCTTTTTGACCAGATTCATTTTTTAAAGGGTTTATTCTCTCTTTTTAATTGGGGATGTAGCCCACCTTATTTTCTTGCTTATTCAATATTTTATTTATCGACTTTCTTTTCTTAATCTTCATACTCTTTGAGCTATTTTATATTGACAACCCCAAAAAGGAGTGTAAATTGAGTCTTAATTTGGGAAGAGCCCAAAAAAGAACCGGACATGGTGATAAAAGTTGGCGAATGAAAGTTAATCCCGCAAAGCGGGACTGGAGTGTCCAGTTTTAGGGCGTGCTGAAAAAAACGCTTTTGGAGTGCACCCCGCCTTTGGCGGGGTACGGTTTTCTTCAGAGTTCAAGTAATGGGGACATAGGAAGTTCTAAATTTCAAAAAATCGCGAAAGCCCCGCGGAGCGGGATCTACGCTTCGCTCCGACAAGCTTTCGCACTCCGAAAGGGCTTTTTCAACACTCCCTAAAGGTGTACATTCCAAATTCTCTTCTTAATAGGAGTTTTTCTAAAGCTCTTATATAAAGAGGAAAAAGCAAAACAATATCTCTTGGAGTGGTTTGTGTAATGTCTTTTGCCAATGTGCTAAATCAGGAGATTCCCAAAAAGATTCTTTCTGGAGCTTTAAAAAAAGATATGCTCCCCTCCGCCTATCTTTTCTATGGAGGAGTGGGAACCGGGAAATGGGCTTTGGCTTTGGAGGTGGCAAAAGCCATCAATTGCGAAAATTTACAAATCCCGTCAAAGGCGGGGAATGAAAATCCGGCTTGTGACCAATGCCTTTCCTGCAGAAAGATCGAAAAACTGATTCATCCGGATGTGAAGATGATCTTTCCTATTCCATTTGCGTCGCCTAAAACACAAGCGGAACGGGATAAAAAACAAGAGGCGATAGAAAAATTCAAAAAGGACAAAATTCAAGAGCCTTACACCATAGTCAAATTTGATAAGAATGTTAACATACCGGTAGACGAGATAAGGGAGATGCAAAGTAAGCTTTATTTGAAACCCTTTGAGGGAAAAAGGAAAGTGGTGATCATAACCGAGGTGGAAAACATGCATCCCTCATCTGCCAATTCCCTTCTCAAAACTTTAGAGGAGCCACCTAAAGACTCCCATCTGATTTTGACCACCACGGATATAAATCGGCTTTTTCCCACGGTGGTCTCCCGTTGTCAGCAGATAAGATTTGCCAAAATCCCTTCTTTTTTGATAGAAAAAAGACTGAAAGAGAGATACCAAATCCCTGAGGAAAAAGCTTTTTTTTATGCTAAGATTTCAAATGGAAGTTTAGGGAAGGCTTTAGACTTCCTACAGGGGGAAAAGGAAAATATCCGCCAAGACGCCATCCTTTTGATACAGACATCTATTGAAAGCAATACCGGAAAGATCATCGACCAGGTAGATGCGCTTCAGAGCAAATGGGATAAAAACTCGATTTTGGAGATGCTTGAATTCTTGATTTCCCTTTTCAGAGATATATATTTAACTCTGGAGACTTTCAAAACCGATAAAGAGCAGTTGTTAAATTACGATATAGCTTCTGAGGTGGTCAAACTGAGTGAAAGGTTCAAACGTCAAAATAAAGTTGAAGAGGTTTTAAAACTTGTTGATCGAATCAGAACCGATTGCAAAACGAAAAATGTCAATTTGAAGCTGGCTTTGTTGACTTTGTGTCTCGAATTGAGGGATTTAGTCCACAATAAGCCGATCCATTATAATGTAAGATCAGGTTTGATAGGCTGAAAGATTTTGTTTCTTATTTTTCATTGCCCCTCTATGGTAAAACCGCTTTTTCGAATAACCTGCATAGGGAAACAAAAAACGGCATTACGGGGACCCCAGATGGGGCGTCTGCTCGTCTGGTAAGGAGGAAGTTGTGGCTGAGCTATATTTGGTGGAGTTCAAAGGATCGCGTAAGGAAGTGTTTGCCAATCCGAATTGTCTGAGCCTGAGGCCAAACGATTATGTGGTGGTTCAGGCGGAGCGGGGAGAGGATTTGGGCAAGGTGACCAAAAGGGTCCAAAAAGAGACAGAAGAGCGGGAAAGAAAACCGCAGAACGTCTTGCGCAAAGCCACGGATGAGGATTTAAAAAAAATGATCACTAATAGAGAAAAGGAGATGGAATGTTTTAAAGAATGTCTGCGGATGATTGCTGAAAGAGGTTTGGAGATGAAGTTGGGGGATGTGGAACTCCAGTTCGATAACAACAAACTCACCTTTTTTTTCACTGCGGAAAAAAGAGTCGATTTCAGGGAACTGGTTAAGGAATTGGCCACCGCCTATAAGACCAGAATCGAACTGCGCCAGATCGGAGTAAGGGATGAAGCCAAAAGGATCAGCGGATTTGGAGTATGTGGTCTTCCCTTATGCTGTAGCTCCTTTTTACGTGACTTTGAACCCATCTCCACCCAGCTGGCACGGGAACAGAACCTATCTTTGAATCCAGCCAAAATCTCCGGCAACTGCGGCCGACTTTTGTGTTGTCTTTTGTATGAAAAAGAGTTTTACCAAAAAAGTTTGTCCCATTATCCCAAAGTGGGGGCAAAATTTAAGACCGAAAAAGGGGAAGGGGTAGTGGACAAGATCAACATCTTTAAGGAGTATATTGTGGTAAAACACGAAACCGGCGAAGAGGAGAAAATCAGCCTTGCAGAGATCAAAAAAGGGGAAAAGAAACAGTCCGGCATCTTAAGAAGATGGCTGAAAACAGAGAGTTAAGTTCTTTGGAGTGTCAAGCTTCAGCTTGACCTATCCCCTGGATCCTGCGGAAAACTTTTGGAAAAGCAACCAGGCTTTATATGGTTCGCCTAAAGGTCATCAACTATTTAACTTGACATCTCTTGTAACTATAAGTTGTTCTAACTGACTTTAGTCAGGTTTAGGTGTTAACGCCACTAAAGTGGCTTAGAACTAAACCTTAATCTTATGTGGAAACAGGGTGTGTTAACTTATTTGGTTGAAGACCATAAGGCGAGCACTCCAGATTTTTTCTCCAAGAGGTAGTAGCTCAAAATTACACGTTCCGAAAGAATGGAGTAAATATTGGAAAATCGATCTAAATCAACATAAGGAGGCAAAATTGCCCTCAAGATTTTTTGTTACCACGCCCATATATTATGTCAACGACAAGCCTCATATAGGTCATGCCTACACCTCCATAGCGGCGGATGTTTTAGCCCGATTTCATAGAATGAACGGGGAGGAGACTTTCTTTCTGACCGGAACCGATGAACACGGGTCCAAAGTAGCTCAGACCGCAGAAGAGTTGGGCAAGACTCCTCAAGAACTCTGCGATGAGAACGCTTTATTTTTTAAAGAGGCGTGGAAAAACTTAAGCATATCATACGACTATTTTGTCCGCACCACCGACAAAAGACATGAAAAAGCGGTTGGTAAGTTATTGAAAAACTTGAACCATGCCACTTCCGATGAAGGAGAAAAGGTGGTTTATCCGGGAGAATATACCGGACTTTACTGTGTGGGGTGTGAAAAGTTCATCACCGAAAAAGATTTAGTGAATGGACTTTGTCCCGAACATCAGAAAGAGCCAGAAAGACTTTCCGAAAAAAATTACTTTTTCCGGCTATCCTCATACTTAAAAAGAGTGGAGAAATTGATTCTGGATAACAAGCTTAAGATTCTGCCCGAGGAGCGCAAGAAAGAGACTTTGGGTCTTCTAAAACAGGGATTGGAGGATTTCTCCATCTCTCGGGAGAAAGTGAGTTGGGGCATTCCTCTCCCCTTTGATCCCAAACAAAATGCCTATGTGTGGGTGGATGCCCTCCCCAACTACATCTCCGCCATCGGCTACGGGGATGATGCGGAGCAATTCAAAAAGTGGTGGAAGGATGCTTATGTGGTGCATCTGATCGGCAAAGATATTTTGAAGTTTCATGCCGTCTTTTGGCCCGCCATGCTTTTGGCGGTGGGGGAGAAACCGCCGGATGTGATATTCGTGCATGGATATTTCACCATAAAGGGTCAGAAGATGAGCAAAACTTTGGGAAATGTGATCAATCCTAACTTCTTGGTTGAAAAATATGGAGCGGATGCCACCCGTTATCTCCTTTTGACCCAGTTCCCTTTTGGTCAGGATGGTGATATTGGGGAGCGCAGATTTGCCGAAAAATATAATTCCGATTTAGCTAATGATCTGGGCAATTTGGTCTCGAGAGTGATAAACATGGTGCAAAGTTATAGCGATGGGAAAATTTCCCAACCATCTATTTATGATAAATCCGACGAGGAGCTAAAAAGCGAAGCTATAAATTGCGGAGAGATTGTATTGCAGCATATAAAAGAGATAAATCTGAACCAAGCCATTGATTGTGTTCTCAAACTGGTTAGAAGCACCAACAGATACATTGAAAATCAGGCCCCGTGGAATTTAGCCAAAAACGGCAACAAGGAAAGGCTGGGGACTGTTTTGTATGTGGGCTGTGAGGTTTTGAGGATAATCAGTGCTCTCTTTTATCCCCTCTTGCCCAATAAATCTTTTCGCATAAGGGAGCTTTTGGGGTTATCGGGTGAAGAATCCAGTCCATCCTTAGAGAAAGCAAAAATTTGGGGCGTTTTGAAACCTGGAACGAAGGTGGGCAAGCCCGAATCGCTTTTCCCTCGGATTCAGTTGGAAGTTAAAGAGAAAGGAGAAGAAGCCATGCCAGAGGTTTCATTTGAAGAATTCTCCAAAATTGATTTCAGGGTAGCAGAGGTAAAACAAGCGGAAAAAGTAAAAGGAGCCGACAAACTTTTAAAACTTAAAATAGATTTAGGTTCTGAAGAAAGAGAGATCGTGGCGGGAATTGCACAAGCATATTCTCCCGAGGAGATGATCGGGAAAAAGATTGTGATAGTCACCAATCTCAAGCCGGCGAAGATAAAAGGAATAGAATCGAAAGGGATGCTTTTGGCGGCAAAGGATGGCGACATCTTAAGTTTGGTCTGTGTGGACAAGGATGTGGAAAAAGGCTCCAAGATAAGTTGATTTTAAGGTTCCACAAATTTGTTTCTCGAAGCTTAGTTCAAGGTGGCGATGCTAGTAGTTACGAACTTCTCTAACCATAAACGAGCTTCTTGCTTTTGAGGAGGGGAAAGGAAAGAAGGGATTTTTCAGTGATAGATACGCACGCACATTTGAATCTTAAAGACTTTGATGAAGATAGGCGTAAGGTTATAGAATCTGCTTTGTCTAACGGAGTGGAGAAGATCATCAATGTGGGGTTTGACTTAGAATCAAGCCAAAAGTCCATTCAACTGGCAGAAGAGTTTGACGAGATTCATGCCGCAGTCGGATTTCATCCTCATGATGCCAAAGAGCTAAGTGCGGAATCCTTAAAAAAGATCGAAGAGCTTGCCCATCATCCCAAAGTGGTGGCCATAGGCGAGATCGGCTTGGATTTTTACAGGAATCTCTCTTCACACGAAGATCAAATCAAAGCTTTCCGAGAACAAATAGCCTTAGCCAAACGTTTGAATTTGCCCATAGTGGTGCATTCCAGAGATGCACATGATGAAACTTTGGAAATCCTGAAGGATACTAACGCTTCCCAGGTGGGTGGGGTTCTTCACTCTTTTACCGGAAATGCAGAGCACGCCAAGAAAGCCCAGGATATGGGCTTTTATCTGGGCTTCAATGGAATGTTGACATATCCTGAGTCTAAGACCGTGCAAGTGGCAAGAGGGGTTCCCATAGACTCGATTTTAATAGAGACCGACTGCCCCTATCTTCCTCCGGTTCCCCACCGGGGGGAAAGAAACCAACCCATTTACGTCAGGTATGTTTTGGAGAAATTGACCGACCTCTTTTCGCCCTTAAGCTTTGAGGATTTAGAGCGGATAACTTCGCTTGCTGCCCATCAGCTTTTCAGGTTGGATAAGAAAAGCCCACCCCAAATCGCTTATCCCATAAGAAACTCACTGTATTTAAACATCACCAATCTCTGTTCCAACTCCTGTTGCTTTTGTGTGCGAAACTATACCGACTTTGTTAAGGGACATAATCTGAGGTTAGACCACGAACCGAGCTACCAAGAGGTAATAAACTCTCTCAATCATTTAGAGAAATATGAAGAGGTGGTTTTTTGCGGATACGGGGAGCCGACCATGCGTCTGGATTTGCTCAAGCAGGTGGCTCAGTTTTTGAAAAGCAAAAATGCGAAAGTGCGATTGAATACCAATGGGCAAGGAAATCTCATCCACAAAAGAAATATAGTTCCGGAGCTGGTAGGGCTCATAGACACAGCCTCTATCAGTTTGAATGTAGATGATAGCAAAAAATACGACCAGTTGTGTAAGTCCGAGTTTGGAAAAAATACCTTTGAAAAGGTGATAGATTTTGCCAAAGAATGCAAAAGGCTTCTGCCTAAGACGGTTCTGACTTTTTTGGATATGCCCGGGGTCGATCTAAAAAGATGCGAAAAAATCGCCAAAAAATTGGGAGTCAAATCCAGAATCAGGCATTATAACAAAGTTGGATGAGGTTTTTTTAGGGGATCCAAGTAAAAGGCTTACGCCTTAACTCCCTCGAAACAGAGTTAATCCGTTCAGGATGAATCCGTAAGGATTTTATGAGAATAAAGTTAAATCTGCACAAGAATCAAACGCAGGTCGGGTTTTCCCCGCTAAAACATACTTAAAATGTGAGACCCAAAAAGAGCTTAAGCCAAAATTTTTTGATCAATGATCGGGCCGCTAAAAGGATTGTTGACAGCCTGGATATACAAGAAGGTGATACGGTGTTAGAGATAGGGGCGGGCAAGGGGGCTTTGACCAAATATCTTTTGGAGAAAGCCAAAAAAACAATAGCGGTGGAGATAGACAAAAAACTGTGCCAATATCTTGAACAAAGATTTGCTGAAAAGAATAATTTAGTTTTAATAAATAAAGATATTTTAAAAATTGATTGGGAAAATTTAGCTGAGCAGAAAGGGCATTTGAAAGTGATTGGGAATCTACCTTATCGGATCACCTCACCTTTGCTTTCACTTCTTTTGGAAAATAGAGAGTTTATTCCTTTGTCCGTGCTGATGGTGCAAAAGGAGGTAGCTAAGAGGATTTGTGCACAACCGGGAAGCAAAGATTGGTCTCCACTTTCTATCACAGTTCAACTTTACGCAGATGTGAAAACTCTTTTCCATTTGAAACCCACCTCTTTCTTTCCCCCACCTAAGGTGGAATCTTCTGTGATTAAAATCATTTTTCAAAAAAAACCGAAACTTTTTATTGCTGATGAAAAACTTTTCTTCTCGGTGATCCGATCAGCTTTCGGGCAGAGAAGGAAGATTATCTTAAATTCCCTCTCCGCAAATTTGAATTTGCCAAAAAAGGAAGTGGAGCTTATCTTGAACAAAGTAAAGATTGATCCAAAGAGACGCCCAGAAACCCTCAGCATTCAGGAGTTCGCCAAGTTATCTTCAGCTTTGGGCAACCTTTTGAATTGTTTTTTCGCGTAGATATGAACCAGATAGTTTATACCTTGGCAAGCCCTGAAGGCTTGCCTACGCGTAAACTATCAAAAAACACAAAGGTTTTATTTAGTCATTGAAATGAAAATGTTTTTTTATTTTTTCATTATCATAATTTTCTCATCTATCTTATTTTTGGAAGATGCTTATCCTGCCGGTTTGAGATGTGACTTTTCTCAGGACAATCGCACCTACATTTGGAACCTCAAGTTTGATTGTAATCGAGAAATGACTCCTAAGCTTTCCTGGGGAGTTTCCAGCTCCATAAATTCCACCCTGATCAAAAGATCTGCCTTTTCTTTTAGTCAGGACCGGTGGCAGGAGGACGGGAAGATAGACTTGAATCTAAGTTATGTGCTGGACAGAAAAATAAAAATTGGTGGTCTTTTCTCCCAGAACTTAAACGCTTTGGAAGAAAGAAAAGTGACCACCTCGGAGTACGGGGTTGTCTCTGAATTCAATTTAGCCGGAATAAACTTCCTCCAGGTTCTGGGAGCAAAAAATATAGATAGAAGATTGAGTGAGATAAAAAGATCGGAGGAGGGCTTTAATTATACTCAGGCCATCTCCTTTTCTCCTCGGATCTTTTCCGGTTCGAAAAGCAACATCTCTTTAAAGCAAACCACCACCCGATTGAAAAATATCCCTATTCTGGAAAGAGATTTTACTCTCTCCTTTCTTAAGTATCTCTCTTTTTCCCCGGCATTCGATGGACAGAAAGATAGCATCCAAGTAGCTTACCTGGAGGCTTGGTCGAAAAAAAAATTCTTTGCAGGTGAGATCACCTCTCCGCAAATTAACACTCAAAAAAAGAACCAGCGAGCCTTTAATTTATGTGCCTCCAAAAAGATCCCCTTCGGGGTTAAATTGGACTTCGCTTTTGATTTTTTGTCGAACCGATATAGATACTCCACCGATTCGGATACCCTTTTGCAACCCTTTTTGACCGATAATTTGGCGAGTTCGCAAAATATGTATCTCGGTGTGAAGAAGGAATTCTTACAAAAAATTCTAGTTGAGAGTTTTTATAAGTATGAGAGTTCGGATGAGGATTATACGGGTGCGGAGAAAGACCAAAAGATGGAGGGGGGAGAATGGGGAGGGGAACTCAAAGCAGAAATCACCAGACTGGATTCCTTGCATTTGAACGCATCCATCGGGGTGACCTCGTTTTATGCCCCCCCTTTTTCTGGACAGTTCAATGATCGAGACGTCTTGACCATTTTGGCTTGGGGAGAGTTTCTGCATATCTTCAATCCCTATTTCAATATCAGGTTAGAAGCAGGTTTCAGAAACTTTAACCAGCTGTATCTATCCAATCGGCTCTCCTCTAATAATAATCACAACCAAACCTATCTTGTGTCTCCCACTGTGACTTGGCAACCGGACGAAAAATTAAATTTTAAGCAAAACTATAGCATCCAGGCTAACTATATCTATTATGATTATGAAAAGGCAAGCGAGACCAAAAACAAACTCTTCCGACGAGCAAGTTCAACTTCTGAGATCGTCTACCGGTATAATCAAAGGGTGATTTTTTCCCTTGGTTACATTTATAAATATGAGGATTACGGACAGCTTATATGGAAAGACCAATGGGTTCAAAAGCCCAGCTGGGACCGAAGGACGAATACCATAAATTTATCCATAGACTACCAACCCCTAAGGAAAGTCAGCTTTTCTCCTAAGTGCACCTATGAGAAAGGAAAGTCCTGGGATCATGTGGCAGTCGAGACTTTTGGGTCCGGAGGAAAAGCTGATAAGGAAAAACGAATTCTTACAGATAAGTTTTATCGAAACACGCTCTCTTTCTCTTTAAAGTATTTTATGGACAAAGATAATTACTTGTACCTTTCGGCCGCCCACCGGTTGCAAAAGGGAACGCAAAGCAAACAGGAAACATCCGATTATGCCACGGTCTCCGTGGCCAGAGTCTTTTAAGTGCAAAATTGAAAGAGCAAAATTCAAAATGCGGAAGCTGATTAGCCAAATGTTAACAAAGGCGTATAAAATTTTTTGACATTCTACTTGATTTCCCCCTCACCCTTCCCTCTCCCTCAGGGGGAGAGGGTTAGGAGGGGGGCAGCTTCGTATAAGAAATAAAGGCGTTTGTATTAGTTCAAAACGACATGATAATTTTTAGAAAAATATTAGGGCGGGAGCTTCTCCTCTTGCTATTGTGGAGTTTGGTTTTTTCCTTTTATCTGCAAGGCTGTAAGAACCCTTTTAAAACAAGGAAATCCCCGCCACCTATAATAACAGAGGGAACCTGGGATACTCCTTATCTCCCCAAGATTGTGATTGAAAATCTCTTGCACGCTTACAATGAGAAGATCATCGGGAACTTCATCCTCTGCCTCTGTGATTCTTTCCGATTTTCCGCACCGGAAGATTCCATTGATGCCTTTAATCGGGGTCGTCCTGAACTTTTTGCCAACTGGGACAGGTCCACGGAGGTCAACGTGACCAACAGTATTTTTACTACTTTTCGTCAGAATGTGGATTCAATAAGTTATGTTCTGTCTTTTGATCCGAGTCCTCCCGTGCCAGATGATGTTAGCGACACCGTGGCCGTTCTTTTAAGGAACTATCAGCTTTTTATCTTTAATTTGAAATCTGCGCCACCGGAGACCACGTTGGCTAAAGGAACTGCCACCTTTCACATGAGACAGACTTCCTTTAATTGGTGGAGCATCTATTTTTGGAGCGACATCCCGGATGTATCAGGAGACGACTGGGGAGATTTTAAAGCCGAGTTTAGACAATCACCCTTGTAACTTTTTTAAAATCTTATGCGAAGAAAAATTTGTCTTTTATCTTTTATCTTTTCTTTTTCTGTTTTATGGTCTGGCTGTTTCAATCCTTTCTCTCCTTCCGTGGTCGGTCCCGGCACCATCAAGCCGATCGCTTTGCAGACCGACCCGGACAGCGTTTTGCATAATTTCAAATATGCCTATGAGAACCGAGATAGCATCGTGTATGAGAACTGTTTAGACAAGGAATTCGTCTTCATATATAAGGATCAGGATGAAGCGGAAAGAGAATTCGAGGTGCTCATTCCCAGAGACGGGAAGGGTGGCGATTTATATATCACTAAGGCTTTATTTAGGGCTTTCGACGACATCAGACTGGAGACCTGGACGGTAACGTCCGCTACGGAGAGTGTGGATAGTGTGCAAGGGGACACATCGAAGGTCAGAAATGTGACCTTTCATCTCTCCGTGCGGGATACTGACGGGGACTATGATTTCCAACATCTGGAAGCCACCGGATTTGCAGAATTTATGTTCAAAAAATCCAAAGAGGACAATCTATGGAGGATCATTCGCTGGACTGATAATAAACCGATTTAGATTAACTATAGAAAGACGAATTAAATAAATTGAAATAATCGCCCTCCTCCTCGAGGGAGTGGAAATGCGTGTGCATCTTCGATTCATGAGTCCCCTCTCCCCTTGTGGAGATTGAACGAAGTGAAATCCGTAGGAGGGTGAGAGGACTTATCATATCAAAAATAACTTCATTATATATTAGTTTATTTACCGATTGAAAAATAACGGAGGATTTCAATGACAAAGCTAAGCGTGAATGTGGATCATGTAGCTACTTTAAGGGAGGCAAGAAAAGCCCAAGAGCCAGACCCGGTGGCAACCGCCATTGCCGCTGAAATAGCAGGCGTGGATGGAATCACCATCCACTTAAGAGGAGACAGAAGACATATCCAAGACCGCGACCTTAAAATCTTACGGGAGGTGGTTAAGACCTCCTTGAATTTGGAGATGGCCGCAACTGAGGAAATGGTAGAAAAAGCCTTGAAGATCAAACCGGACATGGTGACATTAGTTCCAGAAAAGGAAGGAGAACTTACCACCGAAGGCGGTCTGGACGTGGAGGCAAATTTTGATCAACTCAATTTAGTCATACCCAAACTTCAACTGGAAGGAATGTTAGTCAGCCTTTTTATAAATCCAGACGAGGAAAGCATCAAAACCAGTGCCAAATTGAGAACCGATTATGTGGAGATTAACACCGACAGTTACGCCTGTGCCAAAAATGTAACTGAACAGATCACCCAACTGGAAAGATTTGAGAAGATGGTGAATTTAACTCATCGCCTCAATTTGGGGGTGAATGCTGGACATGGGCTAAACTACAAGAATATCTCGAATCTGGTTTTAATCGAACATATTCATGAGTTCTCCATCGGACACGCCATCGTGGCTCGTGCGGTTTTAGTGGGATTTGAAAAAGCAGTGAAGGAAATGTTAGATTTGATTAAAAAAGGGTAAGAGATTCTTGGTCCCGATACATCGGGACTCAGAATGACACGCGGACTGGCTTGATCGGGGGGTACCCTTACCCCGATCCTATCTAATCTGCAATTTGAGAAAGGTTTGAAGTTTTTGTTTGACTTTTAATTCAAAAAGTAATATCCTTTACCCTAAATGATTGAAAGAGACTTTTTGCTTTAGGAAGGTTTATTAATTATAGCTTATGAACTTGGATTTAATCTTTTCGCCTATTAAGAAGGATCTTTCTTTCTTCGAAGAAAAGCTCAAAGAAAGCTTGGATTCCGATTCATCCTTAATTTCTGAGGTAGCTTATCACCTTTTAAGCCTGAAGGGAAAAAGACTCAGACCAGCTTTGGTGTTTCTCTCTTTGGGATTGTGTGGAAATTCAAATCTCAAGGATCAGAATTCGAGCCATGATTTTCTGGCAAATTCTTGTGCCATGAATGTAGCTTTAGCCATAGAGCTTATTCACAATGCCACTTTGTTGCATGATGATGTGATCGATCAATCCCAAAAAAGACGGGGACAGGTCTCAATCAATCACAAATGGAGCAACTTAGTCTCAGTCCTGATGGGGGATTTTCTTTTGGCAAATGCCTTTAAGCTTTTGGTGAAGACCGACTCGCCTTATCTTCTTTCTTCCATCTCCAAGGCCACCGAACAGGTCAGCATTGGGGAGATGAATCAGATTCAGGAAAGGCACAATTATGAGATAGATGAAAAAACATACTTTCAGATCATCGCCGAAAAAACCGCTTCTCTGTTTTCCGCTTCCTGCGAATCCGGCGCCATAGCGGCTGAGGCAGGAAAAAAGAGTCGAGAACAATTAAAAAATTATGGCCTGAATCTGGGCATGGCTTTTCAGATAACTGATGATCTTTTGGATTGGATCGGCGAGACCGAAAAGACCGGAAAAGGTCTGGGCAACGATCTGAAGGAGGGTAAGATCACATTGCCCTTGATTCATACTCTTAAGTCGGCGGAAGAAAGTTCCAGAAAAAAGATTTTCAAGCTTTTAGAAAACGATTTTAATCAAAAAGATTTCGACCACATCCTTTCAATTATAAAAGGCAACGGTGGCGTGGAATATTCTAAGCAGAAAGCAAAATCCTTTGGAGAAAAAGCCTTAAGCCAGCTTTCGGATCTCAAAGATTCGGAATACAAAGAATCTTTAGAAAATTTAGTCGGCTTTGTGATAAAGAGAGACAAATAGCAATGACATCCGCCCATTTGGGCGTTTTTCTTAACTACCTTTCAAATTATCCCTTCAAATTCTCCAAAAACATAAAAGCTAATCACTGCGTATGTTTGTGTAAATCCTTTGAAAGGAGAACATATCCTTGTTGGGTATCACAAAGTTATTTATAAATCTTCAAGAAAGAAATTTGTGGCTGGTGATTGGATTATTCATCTTAGCCATTCTTCTTGCTTTCTTAACCTATGAACGCACCTATCCCCCCATAAGCAAAAGGAAAAAGACTTTGCTTTTGAGCCTAAGGATAGTGGCACTATTTTGCCTTTTCCTGGTCCTCTCTGAGCCGATTCTGACCATCGCCAGAAAACTTATCCAAAAACCAGTGGTGGCAGTGCTTCTGGATACGTCCAAAAGCATGAACCTCAAAGGGACACAGTTAAGCCGAAAAGAGGAATTACAAAATTTATTAAAAAGCGATTCTTTTGAAAAACTCTCTTCCAAAGCGGAGCTGGAAATCTATGGTTTTGCGGATACGATTTTCCCTTTGGATTTAAATAGAAACTTCCCCGATTCATTGGGAAAAGCCACCTCCATCGGAGAAGCGACAAAATCTGTGGAGGAGAGGCTAAAAGAAAAGAATTTAAGAGGAATTTTGATCGCCAGTGATGGAGCAAATAATCTGGGCGAGGATCCAGTCTTCGTAGCTAAATCAAAAGAAATCCCCATTTACACCTGTGGCATTGGCGAATATATCCCACCTAAAGATATTGCCATAGAAAGAATCGTTTACAATGATATCGGTTACGTGGAGAACAAAATTCCTATTCAGGTGGATATTTCTCAAGTCGGTTTCGATAACTTGAAAATTCCGGTTTCAATAAAAGAGGTATCCCAAGGTGGTGGAAAAGAAACTTTGGCTCAAGAGAATCTAACTTTGAGCGCCTCTGGAGGAACACAGACGAAGGACTTTGCCATCACCCCCCAAAAGGAGGGAATACATCAGTATGAGTTGACAGTTCCTCAACAAAAAGATGAATTGGTCCAAGAAAACAACCGTCGAATATTTTCGATCAAAGTCCTGAAGAGTAAAATAAAAATATTATTGATCACAGGGAGTCTAAATTGGGAATATACCTTTTTGAAAAGGGCTTTGGAGAAAGACAAAAATATCGAGCTTGAAAGTCTGGTTTATGGCAAAAACAAAAAAATCCTTGAAGGCAGATTTCCGCAAGGCGAAAAAGAGACAAGCGAATTTGATATTCTGATCTTGGTCGATCCTCCCAGTTTCGTCTTTGCCGAACATAAAACAGAGATTAACGATTTTGTTTTTAAAAACGGTGGATCTGCTCTTTTTCTTTTAGGTAAAGATTTCATAGAGAGTAAAGCTTTCATGGAGGCAAACCCGATTCTCCCTTTCGATCTTAAGGGCGCAAACATTCGTTATCTTTCAGCCAATCTCAACTTAGAGTTAACCCAGGAAGGGAGGCTTCATCCCATCACCCGCTTGGTCGAAAACTCCGAGGAGAATTTGAAGGTCTGGTCGGAGCTTCCACCTTTTTTGGGAGTAATAGACCTCGGCTCTTTCTCCAAAGATGCAGTCGCCTTAACAACTTTTAGGAGTCCTTTTAATCAGGAGGCTATCTTGCCCGGACTGGTGGTGAGAAATTATGGCAAAGGCAAACTGATGGCAACAACCGTTACCCCTTTCTGGAGATGGGATTTTCTTTTGTGGGGGATTGGAAAGGATAATCAAAGCTACCAGAAATTTTGGAACAACTCGATCAGATGGTTGGTTACCAGGGAGGACATGGACCTTATTAATATTTTCACTGACAAAAAAATCTATAAAAGCGGAGAGAGGATAAATTTCTCTGCCAAAATATTTGACCAGAACTATCAGAAGATAAAAGATGCCACGGTGCTTCTAAACATAAAGGGAGAAGCCTCGGCTGACTCTGAGATGTTAAGCCTGAGCCTGGACCTGATGGGTGATTACAATGGCACTCTAAGGTCGCTTCCGCCGGGCAAATATCTCTTCAAGGGGGAGGTTTTTCGGGATGAGACAAAGATTGGTTCAAAAAGTGGTGAATTTACGGTAGAGGAGTATAGCCTGGAGGACGCAAATTTGACCACCGATTTTGACCTTCTAAAAAAGATGGCAGAAGTCTCCGGGGGGAAGTTTTATGAAAAAGACCAGATTAAAAATCTGGTAAATGATCTTGAGCTTACAGAAAAAAAGGAAGAGAGGACCAAAGAGATACAACTGTGGAATCATCCCATCCTTTTGATTCTTTTCATCGGATGTCTATCTGCCGAATGGGCCATAAGAAAGAGGGCACAGCTCCTCTAAAGTGCAAAATTCAAAATGAAAAATTGAAAAATACAATTTAAGAATATACCGTTGGTGCGGGGTACCCTTACCCCGCACCTTTTTATGTGTCGGGGTGGGGGCACCCCGACACAACATAGTGAATTTTTCTCTTGAAAAATCTTCCCCTTTCATTTACATTGACACAAGACTAAAGTGTTACTTTAACCTAATAGAGAAGGAGAAAAAGATATGCCAACTATCATCGGATGTCAGGCCCGGGAGATTTTGGATTCCAGAGGTAATCCCACAGTGGAGGTGGATGTGGTCTTGGAGGACGGTTATGTGGGAAGAGCGGCCATCCCTTCTGGTGCTTCTACTGGCGAACATGAGGCTTTGGAGCTAAGAGACAAAGATAAAAGTCGCTATTTAGGAAAAGGTGTCACCAAAGCGGTGGACAATGTAAATCAAATCATAGCCCCGGAGTTATTCAAAAACGACCTCGATGCTTTGAATCAAGTGGAGCTGGATAAATTTCTTATCGAATTTGATGGCACCGAAGATAAAAGCCGCCTGGGAGCAAACGCCATTTTAGGAGTTTCGCTTGCCGCCTGCAAAGCCGCCGCCGTATATTGCGATCTCCCCTTATATCAATATATCGGGGGAGTAAACTCTAAAATTCTGCCGGTTCCCCAGATGAACATTTTAAACGGGGGTTCACATGCGGACAACAATGTCGACTTACAGGAATTTATGATCATGCCGGTGGGCGCCCCAAATTTCAAAGAGGCTTTGAGAATGGGAGCCGAAATTTTTCATAATCTAAAGAGTGTATTAAAAAATAAAAATTATAATACCGCGGTGGGAGATGAAGGAGGATTTGCTCCCAATCTTTCTTCAAATGAGGAAGCCCTTGAAGTTATTATGGAGGGTATAAAGAAGGCTGGCTACCAGGCAGGTAAAGATGTTTTTTTGGCTTTGGATCCAGCCGCATCAGAATTTTATGATGAAAAAGAGAAAATCTATTTTCTGAAAGCAGAGAATAAGAAACTTTCTTCAGAGGAGATGATCGGCTTTTACGAAAATCTGGTGAACAAATATCCCATCATCTCCATCGAGGATGGACTGGCGCAGGATGATTGGGAGGGCTGGGTTAAACTCAATGAGAGATTGGGAAACAGAATCCAGATTGTGGGAGACGATCTTTACGTCACCAATATGAAAAGATTGGAAAAAGGGATAAAGCTTAAAGCCACCAACTCCATTTTGATCAAGCTTAACCAGATTGGAACATTGACCGAGACTTTAGATGCTATTGAGATGGCAAAGAAAGCCGGTTTTACCGCCGTGGTTTCGCATAGGTCTGGAGAAACTGAGGACACCACCATTGCCGATGTGGTGGTGGCAACCAATGCCGGACAGATAAAGACCGGCTCTGTTTCCCGCACCGACAGAATCTGCAAATACAATCGCCTTTTGCGAATTGAAGAGGAGTTAGGCGAAAGAGCACAATTTTTGGGAAAGAGGGTTTTTTACAATATTAAGCAATAAAAAATCCACCACCTTTCCTTAATCTCTTCCGTCAAGGTCGTAGGTCAAGCATCCCGAAGGGTGCTTGACAAATAACTATCGCTCGCAATGACAAATTATTGTAATATTATTTAGGAAACGATGTGTCGGTAAACTCTTGGAGATAAAAACATGGTTGGTGACGCAAAAATCAAAGAGAAAATCCTTAAAATGCTGGAGAAGATAACAAATGAATATCAACCTAAGAAAATTATCCTCTTTGGCTCTTATGCCTATGGCAAGCCAACGAAAGATAGTGACATTGATATTCTAATTGTAACTCAACGACGCTTAACCACTGAGGAAACCTACAAGAGACGGCGGGAATTCTTAAGGGATTTCTCTTTCCCGGTCCAACTCGTTTGTGTGAGCGAAGAAGAGTTTACAGAGACTAAGGACGTTATCGGCGGCATTACCTATCCCGCTTCGAAATACGGAGAAATACTTTATGAGAAATCGTGAGCAGGTGGTCTGGGATTTTGTTCAACAATGGCTCAAAAAAGCTGAGTCAGACCTCAAGTCGGCGAAAATTCTTTTGGATACGGAGGTGGATGACTACTTTTCCTGTGCCTTTCACTCTCAGCAAGCGGCAGAGAAATTCCTAAAAGCATATCTGGTTCGCCACCAGGTTGAATTTAGAAAGACACACGATTTAGACGAGCTTTTAAACCTCACCGATTCTAAAGACCCCTCTCTTCGTCAAGAAATCGGCTCATGCGTGTGGCTCTCTCCTTATGGTGTGGAGTTTCGCTATCCAGGGGAATATCCGGAAGTAGATCATAATACGGCAGAAAGGGCTTATAAAGAAGCACACCTGGTTAAGGAAGCTGTAATGAAAAGGCTTGAAGATTACCTGTCGAAAGACGGACCTGATTAAAATGTAGATCAAGCATGGTCGAAGACCTGCTTGACAATAAAAAAAGATGATGTCAACCAGTCCTAAAGGACATGGTTGACCTACAATTATGACCAACATCCGAAGATACTACATTCCTGAAGCTATCTATTTTGTCACCTGCGTAACTTATCGGAGAAAAAAGCTTTTTGCATTGTCAGAAAACATATCTTTGTTTTGGGAAGTAGCCAAAAATCTGAAACAAATTCATCCCTATAAACTTTATGCTCATGTTTTGATTCCCGACCATTTTCATTTTTTAATTTTACCCTTGCAGGACAACATATCCGTAGTCATGCAGTCACTCAAAGATAATTTTTCTCGCCAATATGAAAAACTTTATGGAATCAAAACCAATGTTCGAGTATGGCAATATCGGTTTTGGGATCATGTCATCAGAAATCAAAATGATTTCAATAGTCATTTTGATTATATTCATTATAATCCGGTTAAGCATAGGATTGTTGGGAAACCGGAGGATTTTTAAACAATCCAGTTATTTACATTGGGTGAAGAAGGGCATATATCAAATCGGGTGGGGTCACACGGAATTAAGAGACTTGGAAGAAATGAAATTGGAATAAAAAAATTCTTAAAATTTGTCAACCAGTGCTTCGCACATGGTTGACCTACATAAAACCTATTTCATTATAAAAAACATTCGAAGCAATTTTGCAGGTCAAGCATCCCGAAGGGTGCTTGACAAACCACACAAGTGGAAAAATGATTAAAAGAAAAAAATCCAGAGATTTTTTACCCAGCGAGTTTTTCCAAAAGATAAAAGAGAGAACTCTTCGAAAGAAAAGCAAGGTCAAAAGGATTTTATTCCTTCTGCTTTTTGTCTTCGTTTGCTATCGCTTCTTTTCCGGACCTTACGGCTTCATCCAGATACATTCCTTCTGGCAACAGAAAAAGGACTTAGAGAAGGAATCCAAAATGTGGCAGGCAAAAATGGTTGATTTGGAAATTGAAAAGAAAAGGTTAGAAGAAGACAAGTTTTATTTGGAGAAACAAGTCAGAGAAAGATTGGGGATGGTTAAAGAGGGGGAAAAGGTTTATAGGGTTGTCCCACGCAAAGAAGCTCCATCCGATACAGGTAGGCAGATACCCCCCTCTGGGGAGGTCTACCCAAAATCCGATTCCCTGCCCACCCAGAAGGGTGGACATCTATCCAGATGAGCATCACCAAGACCGAAGCCATTGTTTTGAAAAGCTTAAAATTCGGGGACACCTCGAAGATCGTCACCTTATACACCAAAGATTATGGAAAGATCAAGGTGATCGCTAAGGGAATAAGAAAACCTAAAAGCAGACTGGCGGGAACCTTAGAGACGTTTTTCCACATTCAGATTGTCTTTTACAAAAAGCTAACCACCGAGATTTATCTTCTATCTCAAAGTGAGATCATACAGCCATTTCAGAAGATCGCAAAGGATTTGAGCCGATATGCTTTCGCCTCCGGGATTTTGGAGCTTTTGGACAAACTGATCACCGGAGAGGAGCCAAACCCAGAGCTTTTTGAATTGACCAAAAACACTTTATCTTTTATGGGGAGTTGTCCTCAAAAATCTTTAGAAAAATCATTCTGGTTTTATGTTTTAAACTTAGCCGATATTTTAGGATATAAACCCAAATTTGACCGATGTATTTCTTGTAACAAAGTTTTTTCGGATAAATTTATATTGTTCAGTCCGGAAAAAGGAGGGATCGTTTGCCAAAGATGTGCCAGAGAGGATCAAGCCTATCTCAGATTGTCGAAAGATTCGGTAAGATCGGCATTAAAACTTCAATCCATTGAGTTGGAGAAATTAAATTCGTATAATATTCCAAAGGAAGAGTTGCGGGAAATATCAAATGTAGTTTTAAATCTTTTGGATTATCATACTGGAAGGGGAAGGGATTTGAAATCTTTGGAATTTTTCAAAACAACTATGCTGGAAGATTCATCTTAATAATTTACTAATACAAACGTCGAGAATAAGTTTACATACCCCTCACCCCCTCCCTCTCCCACAAGGGGAGAGGGGGCTTAATTAATACCCCCTCCCTTGACGGGAGGGGGTAAAGGGGAGGGGGAAGATGTCAATTTGTTTAGTTCGCCTACTATAGTAAAGCGACAACCTAGAAGGAGGAAAAGTGAAAAAACCAGAACCGGATTTGATGGACAAATTAGTTTCATTGTGTAAAAGAAGGGGATTCATCTTTCAATCCTCGGAGATCTACGGTGGGATCACCAGCTGTTGGGATTATGGTCCTCTGGGGGTGGAGATGAAGAAAAACATCAAGGACTTTTGGTGGAAAAACATGACCCAATACCGGGAAGATATTGAGGGGGTGGACGCCTCAATCCTCATGCATCCCAAAGTCTGGGAGACCTCCGGTCACGTGGAAAACTTCACCGATCCGATGGTGGATTGCAAAAAATGCAAGCAGAGATTCAGAGCAGACGACATAAATGGCACCGTTTGCCCGGTCTGTGGAGGTGAGCTAACCGAAGCCCGCATGTTTAATCTCATGTTTAAAACTCACATGGGGCCGGTCGAAGATGATGCTTCTGTGGTCTATCTAAGACCTGAGACCGCACAGGGAATATATGTCAATTTCTTGAATGTTATGGGACCTGCGAGGCAGAAAATCCCTTTCGGCATCGCTCAGATCGGCAAAGCTTTCAGAAATGAAATCTCTCCAGGAAATTTCATCTTCAGATCACGTGAATTTGAGCAGATGGAGATGCAATATTTTGTGCATCCCCAAGAGGATCAGAAATGGATTGAGTATTGGAAAGAGGAGAGGATGAAATGGTATCATGACGTCGGGATAAGAAAAGAGAACTTGAGATTTCACCAGCACGAAAAGAAGGAATTGGCTTTCTACGCTAAAGTAGCTTACGACATTGAATATAATTTCCCCTTTGGATGGAAAGAAATCGAAGGCATTCACAACCGCACAGATTTCGATCTTTCGAGACACAGCCAAGCCACAGGCAAAGACCTCACATATTTCGATGACCAAACCAAGGAAAGATTCATTCCCTACATAATCGAAACCTCTGCCGGTGTGGACCGAACCATGCTGGTTTGTTTGGTGGATGGGTATTATGAAGAGGTGGTTAAAGGCGAAGAGAGGGTGGTATTGAGATTGGATCCCAAGATTGCTCCCATCAAAGTTTCCGTCTTGCCTTTAGTTAAAAGGGACAACATGCCGGAGGTTGCCAGAAAGATTGAGAAGATGTTAAGACCTCATTTCAACGTTTTTTACGACGAAGGTGGTGCAGTCGGTCGTCGCTACCGCAGGCAGGATGAGATCGGCACCCCCTTCGGCATCACCGTCGACTCGCAAACCTTGCAAGATGAAACGGTGACTTTGAGAGAAAGAGATTCCATGGAGCAAGAAAGATTCAAGATAGATGATTTGATTTCGGTGCTGAATAAGAAGATTTGGGGATAACGTTATGAAAGAATGGCAGAGATGGGTTGGTAATCACTTTTTGGCTCTTATTATCGGGATTATAGTAGGCATAGCAACAGGAATTTTGGTCGGAGAGTATAGTTTATGGAGGGCCGAGGAATTAAAGAGAATTGAAAAAACTGTATTAAAAGAAAGGATGATGAGAGAGAATGAAATATTAGAGAAAAGGTATAAAGAAGACTATGAATTGTGGTTAAAACAAGACTCTTTACGTTACATAGAAGCCATTGATAGCATTAACGGACATTTTTCGGCAAGAGGCATGGGTAGAAGCGGAGCGCGACTAAAAGCCTTGCAGGATTATGAAACAAAGAGAAATGTCAGATTAAAAGAGAAGGAATTAGAGTATAAAAGAGAGGTAGAAGATTTAAAGCTCAAGTTAGATTTTTGATTCTCCTTCAGATTGGGAATTCATCGGCTGTTTCGGGGTACCCCGCACCAACAAGACTAATTTTATGAACCGACGATGAATAATTGGAAGAAGTTGCTAAATCAAAATGCTACAAATTGGCTTTTGGAGGGAGAACCCTGGGTCAGGTATCGAACTTTGGTTGATCTATTAGATAAGAACGAAAACGATAGAGAGGTTATAAAAGCAAAAAAAGAAATTTCTGAACATCCCCTGATTAAAAAGATTTTCAAGAAACAGAATAAGGATGGATATTGGGGAGTGCCCCAGGATATTTTCACCTGGTGGCCCAAGACGGATACCACATTTTGGCTCCTTCCTATATTTGCTGATTTTGGATTTGCCAAAGAGGATAAAAGAATTGCAAGGGCTTGTGAATATGTTTTTGGCCTTCAACTGGTGTCAGGAGGTTTTGAAAGTTTCAACCCAAGAAAAGCGGCTGATTGCCATACCGCTATTCTTGTCGAGCCATTAGCGAAAATGGGTTTTTCAGACGATGTGAGGTTAAAAAAGGCATATAAATGGCTGGTGTCCAGACAAAGAAAAGACGGTGGCTGGTGGTGAAAAGATACTGCGCAGATCGGTCGATCAAGAGAAGAAGAACCTAGCTGCGCTTTCGCCAGCACGTTTGTCTTGGGTGCGATGGCGCAAAATCCGTTGCTTGCGAAAAGCAAAGTGGCGAAAAGAGGAGTAGGGTTTCTTTTGCAGTGCTGGGAAAACAGAGGCAAAATCAAATATGCGGGACACGATAGCCAGATCGGAACCGACTGGGAGAAATTGAAATATCCTTTCACCGATTATCGAATCTTAAAATCTTTGGACACACTTTCCCAATTCAAATTCATTAAAAATGATCCACGTTTTAAAGAGATGATTGACGTCCTCGCTTCGAAGCAAGATGCAAATGGGCGTTTCACCCCGGAATCAATTCACCAGGTATGGTCAGATTTTGACTTCGGACAAAAAGAGAAACCTTCTTTTTGGGTCACTTTTTTGGCTTTGAATATATTAAAAAGAATTTATGAATAACTTGTAAGTCATCCGCTGTGTTGGGATACTCTGCACCAAAACAATGGGGTGCGGGGTAATCCTGCCAAAGGCGGGACGCACTAACCAGTTAACCGTGTGATGATAAACAAGAAATCTATACTTCGGGAAAACAGATTCGATGATCTCTTTCTAAAAGGGGATAAGATAATTATTCGCTCTTTGAGAAGAGATGATATAGATAAAAGAGTGGCTTGGAAGAAATATCCCGATCCGTTTTATTTTCATTACAATCCTCCCAATCTGGGGCAGAAGGAAAAGGAGGAATGGTATTTTAAGAGAATAAACGATCCCAACTTGATCTATCTTTCCATCGATAACCATAGAGGTCAATTGGTGGGTTTCATCTCTTTGTATAGTATTGATAGGTTGGCGAAGAGCGCCTGGATGGGGATATTTCTTGGCTACGAATTCACCGATAAAGGTTACGGCACTGACGCCATATTGACCTTAGCCAAATATTTTTTTCAAGAAATGAAATATGAGGCGATGTTTTTAGATGTGGCATCCCACAACCAAAGAGCCATAAGATGCTACCTAAAATGTGGATTCAAATTCATCCGCACAAAATACAACAAACACGATCCTCGCAGTGACTTGGATATCTTCGGAGATGATAGGTACAAAGACATAAGGGAATATTTCAAAAAAGAGGGGGATGAGATTTTAGCCCAGTTCGATGAGATGATATTGACAAAAGATTCGTGGCTTGCTCAAACTCCTACCTTAACCAATCAATATTAAGTCCATCCTGCTATGTTGTTTCGGAGTACCCTTACCCAGAAACGTATAAATAAAGGGCGCGGGGTAAGGTACCCCGCACCAACAGCAAACCCTGCTCTGTTCGTCAAAGGATATCTCCCGGACGGATCTTCGATGTCCGTGACGTTAAAGACAATAGTAACGGATTCACCGTGAACGGACGAGGCGTCCGTTACTAATTAAGTTTTTTTCGGGCGACCACAAGGGTCGCCCCTACGTTTTTAGTCGGGGGTGGGGGCACCCCCGACCAACGAGGTTTCAACTATTTACCAATACAGAATTCCGAGAAGATCTTATTTAAAATATCATCGGTTACGGTTTTGCCGATCACCTCGCCGATGGCATCCAGAGCGGCTTTTAAATCTAAAGCCACAAATTCCGGACTAAGATTTTTATGCAAACTATCCTTGGCTAAAGATAAGCTTCTTTTCGCACGGGTCAGGGCATCCTTGTGCCTTAGACTGGAAAGTATCACGCCTTGAGTTTGATCTTTTTTTAAGGTTAAAGCAGATGAGATGATCATTTGCCTTAGATTTTCGATTCCGTCTCCTTTCAATGCCGAAACTTCTACGAAAGACTTATCCATGAATTTCTCTTCATTCTTCTTAGTGACCTGCTCTGAAACGATGTCGATTTTATTGAACACAATAAAATATTGCGAATTCTTTATCTGTCTTTCTAATTCCAAATCTTCTGTCCCAACATCTTCTGAATCATCGATAACCAAAAGGATGATATCCGCCTCACTAATCTCGATCTTTGTCCTTCTAATCCCCTCCAGCTCGATTGTATCCTTTGATATACGATAACCCGCGGTGTCCACCAATCTGACGGGGATGCCTTTAAAATTGGCGTATTCGGAGATAATGTCACGTGTGGTCCCGGGAATGGGGGTTACTATTGCCCGATCCTCTTTTAAAAGAGCATTGAGCAGGCTGGATTTGCCCACATTAGGTTTGCCTATGATGACAACGTTTAATCCTTCTCGTAAGATTTTTCCATCATGATAAGTAGCAAGCAAATTTTCCAAATCTTTTTCAATTGATTCTATTTCCCTCAAAGCCTCCGTTTTATTTAGTGGTTCGATGTCCTCCTCTGAAAAATCTATCTCTACCTCAAGTCTCACCAAAATATCTATTAACTTATCTCTGTATGAATTGATCTTTTCCGAGAGGTCACCCTTAAGATGTCTCAAAGCTAACTTATGTCCTAAATCGGTCTTCGATCTGATAAGCTCCGCCACTGCCTCAGCTTGAGAGAGATCGATCCTTCCATTGACGAAAGCTCTTAAAGTAAACTCCCCCGGTTGAGCAAGCCGTGCCCCAGAATTTAAAGCTTGCTCCAGAACCTTGGATAAGACCAGGTAGCCGCCATGACAGCTTATCTCCACCAAGTCCTCAGCGGTATAGCTTTTTGGTGCACGGAAAACAGTTAGAAGAACCTCATCTATCACTTCTTGGGTTTGGGGTTCACCCTGATCCCGCCTTTGGCGGGAGAAGGGATCAATTACCTCACCGTAATGGACAGTATGAGACTCCATCCGGCTTGGTGCAATTTTCCCCCTGAACATTTTATCTGCGATTTTAATTGCTTCTTTGCCAGAGATACGAACAATCCCTATGCCACCTTCGCCCAAAGGCGTAGAGATGGCGGTGATGGTATCATCTAACTCGTAAGTATTTTTCGCTGTGTCCTTTGTCACAAAATAAATATAAACATTTTGATATGGAATGTAAACAGGGAGGATGGTTTGCATCCGCTGAGACAGAAGGAGTGATCTGGGCGGAGGTTGATATGTGGTTGTTGGCACATTGGCGGGGTGGAGTTACTGACCTTACTGACCTTACTGGCGTTACTGACCTTTATTTTTTAAAATTTTACATTTGTAGTCAATTGAAAATATCCCTTTATCGAGCCCCGCCTCTGGCGGGGCAACTACAATCTAATACAAACGCAAGAAATAAGTCCACATACCCCTCACCCTAACCCCCCTACGGGTTTCGCTCCGCTCAATCTCCCATCAGGGGAGAGGGAATTTTACTCCTAATTGGGATGAGCATATCTTTGGAAAGCTAAAGCTTTCCGCTACATGATTTTTTGATTAGGGTGAAGAAGCACGTAACCTCACCTCCGCTTGAGGCGGATCCGCCTTCGGCGGACTAACCCTGCTATGCATTTCGCTTCGCTCAATCTCCCACAAGGAGAGGGGGGACTTTCCTCATATTGAAGTCCCTCCACTAACAGTCACCCTATCCCTTTCACCCCTAAATTGATGGTAAATTTGTATGAGCGTTTGGCAATCTGTTGACTCCATTCAGGTTTCACGCCCATATGGGCTGGGAACTTTGTTCGTTACGGACGCTTCGTTAGTGACGCTTTACCGTAACGGGCAAGGTGTCCGTTACCAACGAAAGAGTTTTTGGGTGATAAACAAGTGAATTAACATCCGACACTTGGACCGAAGTATTAACTTACTATAAGTTAACAAAAAGGATGGGTGCTAATTATAGTATGTAGACTTATGATTAGCGACCACTTATAATAAAATCAATAATTAGTTATGAGGAGTCCTTTGGAAAAGAATATTCTGAAAAGATTTGGGAACAAGGTTCGAAAAGAGCGCCTTAGAATTGGTATATCCCAAGAAGAATTGGCTGCGAGGGCAGGAGTTCATAGAACTTATATAGGTATGGTCGAAAGGGCTGAGAAAAACATAACGCTAAAGAACATAGACAAAATATGTGAGGCACTTAACTTAAGTATATCTGATTTTTTTAGTGATTTCTAATTATGACAGAAGATTGGATAGAGAAGGTAAGAGAATATTGCAACAAGTACAATATACCACTTCTTTACCTTACTGATACACTGTATGAACCTAAAGTAATACCTATGATCCGGGGAATGGCATTTGAATTCTCCGTTATGTTAGCTTTGCAAGAAATTCTACCTCAAAAGGATTGGGAGGTAAGCAAACCTATTATGAACGCACAGGCAGGCTTGCATGATGTTGATGTAAAGGTCCGTAATAGGGCAACAAATAGAAGTATTCGTATTGAATGTAAATTGGCAAAAAAGGAAGGATATCAGTTGTTTTCTGATGGGCACAGTGAAATAAGAGTTAAATGCATGCGAAGTAGAACGCTTGGCGAAGCTAGAGTTAAAGACTTTGCACCGAAGTGGGGTGTAAGTAGAAAGGTGTTAGCAGTACACAACGATCAATATCTTCCTCAGAATTTCGATTTGGTCGTATGCTCAATCGGAAATGCCTTTTATCGAACAGAAAGCAAAACCGGAATATTTGAATGGCATCCAAAACCTCTTGAAGAGAGTTTCTTGTTAAAACTAGCTGGACCAAAAGCAAACAATCTAAAAGACTTCGCTTATCACAGAATGTATGTAGCAAAAACAGAGGATATTGCTATAAGACAAAATAGTGGAGTTGTATGCACCAGACGTGGTTGTAAGAATAAAAAAAAATGTGGTTTTATTCCAAATTATCCTATAATAAAGTTTAATGCCGAGACTGGAAGACCAACTAATAGATGGATGCAACTTGAGGAATCATTAATAATTTTCAATAGTTTTGTTCACCATTGATGGAAAAATAAAAGAATTCTGTGGGATTGAATTGTAATTTAATATAAATAATTCCCTACCCTTGTATCGTGTCCCCTTACGCTTTGTGTGATTCTTTTGATCGTCTGTTCGGTTTAGTGTGTAATTCCATTTTTTCTCATAAATCTTGCAAACCCAATCATATAATGTCTTAATCTCTGAACTATTGTCATACGTTAGTAAGAATTTTAGTCTGTGGTTATTCCGTTTTAGTGAGCCACACAGTCTAAAGTGGTCGTCCTTTTTGAAGTAATGTGTGTAGAATTTATCCTGATCAGCATTAAAATAAGGTGGATCAACGAAAAGAAAGCTATTATCTTCTGCTTCTTCAATAATTTGCTCGAAATCAAGGCACGTAAGTTTGACATTTTGGAGTTTCGCTGAAGTTCGGCGTATATTCGCTGGCCAATTTACGGGTCGCATACTATACTTATCGCCATATCCCCAATAACAATTTTGCATATTCATAATCCCTGAATATGATGTTCGGTTTAGATAAAACCATCTTACAGCCCGATCCAGTGTCGTTTTTGGTTCAAATATATTTTTGTAATAAGCATGCCTTTCCTTTGTGGCTACTTCATCTTTTAGCCTACCTATAAGTTCTTCTGGGGAATCCCTAATTACGGTAAAGCAGTTGGTTAAATTGTCATCAATATCGTTGAGCCAGTTTTTTTCAGCCTTACGCTTTGCAAAGAAAATAGAAGCACCCCCAGCAAAAGGTTCTATATAACAAGTGTGCTCAGGTATATGCTCGAGAATAAGCTTTCGAGCATAGAATTTTCCACCCGCATATCTAAATGGTGAATTTATTTCTTGGCTCATAAAACTCCGTTTTGTATTTACTATATAACGAATTAAGATCATTTGCAAGTTAAATTTTCAGATTTTTGATACCCTCGGCATGAGAAATGCCGAGGTACTGACTTTAGTCAGGTCCATTGGATCCTGCGGATTATAACTTACGCCACTAAAGTGGCTGGGAACTATCGCTGAATCTTGGGGGAGGGTTAAATCCCCCTGTATCCCCCTTTTAAAAAAGGGGGAATTTTACTTCTTTCAACCTATTAAGAATGTATGCCTATACGATTAACGCAACACTACTGCCTGTATCCCTCTTTAAAAAAGGGGGAATTTTGAATACTCCTCTGGCGGGAGAACGGAAAAGATGTCCTTCGGTATGAAACCCCAGGATAAATCCGCTACCGCGAAAGAGACTCCTACGTTTACCAATTCTTCATAATCTCGCCGAAGCATTCCAGTCCGCTCCCCAGGACGGCGCTATAGCCGTGTCCGGGACGGGTCCAGGCGCCGGAAAGATAGAGATTTTTAATGGGTGTGGTGTGAGGGAGACGGGTCGCACCGCAGTTGTCTAAGGTCTGATCCCAGCCGTATACGGCACCACGGTAATTGCCGGTGTAACGAACATTAGTCAACGGCGTGCCGATTTCTTTTATCTCTATCGCTTTTGATAGCCCAGGGAGAAGTGCTTTTTCTGTCCTTTTGATCAGAATGTCAGCCATCCGCTCTTTTTCTTTCCGATACTCCGCCTTATTCCCCTTGAAATAGTCCGCCTCGTATTTCTTCCAGTGATCATAACCCTGAAGGACCATTATGTTAACGGTGTTCTTCTTTTCAGGGGAATAACCCTTATAAACGTTATCATACACCGCAATCCCAAAGCCACAATTCTCCACATCTGCGGAAAGGAGTGATTTATATTCAGCCTCGGGATCATACCCATTCTCGTAGAAGATTTCAGAGTCGGTAATCCCCAGTTCCCCAATTAAGTCTTTTTTCAGCCCCAAAAATATCTGGAAACAAGAGAGGCTGACGCTGAATTTATCCATCCGTGCCAGATACTCTTTTAAATATTCCTCCTCTTTCATCATGGTGTGGAAAGTATCATAGGCATTGGCATTTGAAACTACCACCTTTCCAACATATTCTTTGTTATCTGCGGTTCTTACACCGTAAACAGTATGATCCTTCACCAATATCTCTTCCGCCTTAGTGTTAAGCATCACCTTGCCACCGTGTTCCTGGATGAAGCTGACGAAGGCATCGCTTATCTTCTGAGATCTTCCTTTGGGATAATAGCCTCCTTCTTGAAGATAGCCTATGGTGGGCAGGGCGTAATATATGCTGGCGAGCTTGGATGGCGGAAGCCCATAATATCCCCAGAGCGAGGAGATGAGGGCTTTTAACTTGGGATTTTTGATGCGTGCATCCACCATCTGACCCCAGGTTTGCATGGAGCTTTTGAACAGGTAAGGGAATTCCATGGGAAATTTGCTCATATCCACCTGCCCTTGGGCGCTGGAGAATTTTTCAATATCCTGAGCTACTCCTTTCATATCCTTAAAAATCCCCTCTATCCCTTCTTTCTCATCCGGAAAATAGCCCATCAGGGTATCGATGTAGCCCTGGAGGTTCTTTTGAGGCACGCGAAAATCATAGTCCGGATAGATTGCCCGATAAAGATTGGGATGAGGAACAAATTCCACATCTTTGATTTCCGGGAAGCCGGGTATTAGATTGTGAATTCCCTCTCTTTCTCCGACCGTGGTGGAGTGGAGGGAGACGTCGAATACAAAGCCACCGGGACGTTTGAAAGTGGTGGCATATCCCCCTGGTTTGTCATGTTTTTCTAAAACCAAAGGCTTGAATCCCTGGCGGGCAAAAGCAGAGGCACAACTCAGTCCTCCCAGACCTGCGCCAATGATGACCGCATCAAATTTATTTTCATCGGTCTGGGCGCCTACGGCTTTGGGGAGGACGCTCCAGTCAAGCGCAACCATAGAAACCCCAGCCAACAAGGACATTATAAAATCTCTCCTTTGCATGCTATTATTGGACATGATTCCTCCTCTTTAGTTAAACAGGTTTGTTTTTATGCTATGACTCCACCCTCTCCTTGAGGGAGAGGAAAGAGTTAAATCCCCCTTTTATCCCCCTTTTTCAAAGGGGGAATTCTAAGACAGAATGTCGGGTAGCTCTCCCGCCTTTGGCGGGATCGCAACCCGACCTACCGAGTTACAAAATCTTATCGCGTGAAGATAATATTAACAATAAAGCCTAAGCACACCAGTCCGACTACATATACCACCATCAAATAGACAAAAAGCAAAGGATGTTTCCGGACGACACATTCTTTGAAGTTCGCCACATCCATTTTCAAGCCGAAGAATACTATTGCCGTATAGGTTACTACCTGTAACCAGTAACGTATCCCTTTCTGTAGAAATTTAATTTCATAGACGTTCTCACTCAACTTGGGATAGAAGAATATAAGATTCAGAAGCGAAAACAAGACCCAAAACCCAATAGCCCACAAAAAAACAAGCTCCTTGCTGTAACCGTAATTCCACCACCACTCCTGGAAGGTATCGAGGATATACCAGTCAAAAAATCCCCCATGCTGGTATTTAAAACGGCGGTAGTCGATATCCAGAATCTCGTAGCTTTCCATAAAGCCGTCATCTTTCAGATTTTTTAGCACTGATTCATAGACGCTGAGTTGTCCATCGTAGCTGGTGCTATCTACCCTTATAATGCTATCCTTGCCAGCACTCGTTTCTCCCCAAATCGTATCGATGGGAAAAGATAACTTAAAGAGTGCCATGTTTAGTTTGATTTTGCTTATGTCCGCTCCGGCAAGAGCTATGTGGCACTTTCCTTTTGAGCGTGGTGGTAACGAAAGGGTAAAGTCTATATCTTTTCTAATATCTTTGATGTCCCTGAAATCCAGGGTATCGGGTAAAATGGCATCGGAAAATATGACGTCCTCCCGAAAGCGTGTCCACTGAAAATCAGCTCTCCCTTTGAACTTCGTCACTACAAAATTAGCCGTGGAACCGAACTCCGCACCCTGGAAACTAACACAGGAATCAAAAGTCGCCCACTCAAAATCAGCCCTGCCTTTGAACTTTGTCCGCCAAAAATCAACCGTGCCCTTCAACTTCGTATGGCCAAAATCAGCCGTGGAATCGAACTCCGCAAGTGAGAAGCTAACGCTGGAATCAAAAGTCGCCCCGTCAAAATTTGCGGTACCTTTGAAATTCGTCCACCGAAAATCAGCCGTGCCTTTGAAATCTGTCCTCAGAAAATCAACTGTAGAATGGAAACCTGCTGCCGAGAAACGAACACTGGTCTCAAAAGTCGCCCGAAAAAAACCAGCCCCACCTTTGAAATTCGTCCCCTCAAAATCAGCCGTAGAATGGAAGTCCGCACCCCAGAAACGAACACTGGCATCAAAAGTCGCCCAATGAAAATCAGCCGTATCTTTGAAATTCGTCCCCCCAAAATCAGCTGTAGAATGGAACCCCGCATTATAGAAACTAACACTAGAATCAAAAGTGGCTAAATAGAAACAAACACTGGAATCAAAAGTCGCCAACCGAAAATCAGCCGTGTGTGTGAACTCCGTTTCCGTAAAATCTATCGGTCGATGAAAGAGTATGTGGAAAATTCCATATGACGAATCAATCTCGATACCCTTCTGGATGTGTCGCTCCCAGAACTCAATGTTGATCGGTTCTTTAATCGTTTTGTGGGAAAAATCAATAACTTGGGCTACCACCCTAAGCGGGAGAAGAGACAGGCAGATGCAAAACAGAAGGGTAAAATTCAATCCTACGGATTTCGTTTCACTCAGTATTTTAGACATAATATAACTGCGCATTTCTTATTTTTGGATCTTCTCCAAAAGAGTAGCCAATATATGAGTCAAAAATGTAGTTGCCCAATTTATTGGGTGCTTTTTAGCTCGATGAATCGGACAACTACGACCTTTCCCCTTCCCCCCTGTCCGTAGAAGTAAAGGGATAGGGGTGCAACCCCTATCCCAATAAACGGATTCTTCGGCTACGCCTCAGAATGACATTTTTTACAAGGTTGGTTCCACGATTTTGCCCATGAAGAGGATGGTTTGAGATTTGTTTTCGCGGATAACAAATACAAATGGGCGATCAACTCTCATCAGAGGGGGCAATCCTGTAGTCATAATCTCCACAGAAGTGACGGCGGCGGCTTCGGTGCCTTCTTCGTTTACTTCTACATAAGTTTTATGCTTTACCTGGCTGATGAACAAAGGCTCCGGACCTTTATACATTTTGGTAAAATCAGCCTGATCGGGATCGAAGGCAATTCCCATTCCTAATGCAGTCAAAACGTCATTCAATTTTAGCTCATATTCGAGGGTGAATTTGGGGAATTCCAAAGTCATTTCTTGTTTGGAGAAACTATTTATCCACAGGCTCCAATTTTCCTGATTGAATTCCGCAATTAGGGAATCTATGTCTTTTTGTGGATTCGGGAGAAAGATGGTCATGCTGAAATCACCATCGCCATAAGGGAGATCAATGGCTTGAAAATCAGCATTATGAAAATATTGAAATTCACCGTCCTGTATCATCATTTTGCAGGGCTTTTTTGAGCCATCGGGCAAGGTAAACCAATCGTCTTTGGTTAGGCTCTTATCAAACTTATAAGTCCAGAAGCCTTTGAAATAGATGGCGTTAATCAGAAACATGACGGTCAAAGGATCAATGGGAGGATCCACAATTTCTTTTATTTTTCCATTAGTGTTCTTATCAACCCATCCGTTGATTATATCCACAGCTTTGAGGTCGCTAAAATCAAGTCCACTCACTTCGGCATTGAAATAGGTCCTATTTAGATTGATAAATTCTTCTTCAAAAGTTAAACTCCTACGATACCAAATCGAATTGGCAATCTGGAATCGCACTTTGGGATCAAGCCCTTTTAATAAATCTATCAAGCTTTTGTAGGATTCATTCACCTCTTGAATCGTCAAGCCATCAAGTTCAAGGGTCTTTTGCATAGCCTCTTGCGTGCTTCCATTGGCACCATTATAAGTCATCCCCAATGCCATCGAGACACTCAACGGAGAGATAAAGACATTTTTGTCCTTTTCCTCTTTAATTACTTCTTTGAAAAGCTTTAGCCCGAATTTGTTATCTGATTGGACTAAAGTCCTTTCGGCGGGAGTCAGTTCACGCGAAACTTTGGGATCAGGTGAAACGGAATGTGTGCTGCATTGCATAAATCCAATGCAGATACAGAGCAAGAGAGCAATATTCAATCCTATGGATTTCGCCTTACTCAATACTCTAGACATAATGCACCTCCTCATTTTTTATTTTCCGATGTCTTTTTCATATATTATATTTTTTCTTTTGATAGTCAAGCTCTTTTTGCTGAGAGCTCTGAAAAAGTCATTTTTGCGGGGCTGGGAGCCCCGCCTACGCGAGAGTAAGTTATTGTTATTTAATGCCAAACTGCGTAGAGCGGACGCTCCCGTCTGGGGGCTCTTAGCCCGCCGAATTCTGACACTTTTTCAGAAACCTCTTACTAATACAAATGTAATTATTCCGATACGATCCTACCCCCTTACCCTTCCCTCCTACGGATTTCACTTCGTTCAATCTCCCACAAGGGAAGAGGGAAAAATAAGGGAGAAATCAAGAAGAATGTAAAAAATATTCTTGCGTCGGTATTATTTAGGAAGGAACATGCGATGCAGGAAAATTTCAAAGCCCTGTTTTTTCCAAAAAGAATAGGCTATTTGATTTTTTGCAAGGACCGTTAATTCGATTCTGTCGATCTGGCGGGACTTGAACCATTCTAAGATTTTGTCCAGAATCTGCTTGCCGAGACCTTTTCTCCGGTATTCTGACTTTACACATAAGTCTGAGATAAATCCATACGCGGGATACTTGGCTATGGGAGGACGTTTGAGGATTTGAGCAATAGAATATGCCACAATTTGACCTTGATCCAAAGCCACCAAGACCTGCGCATCATCTGGTTTGATCAGACCTCTAAGATACTCTTCAAATTTCGAGGGGCCATCCTCGCTCATGACAAAAAATTGGGGATCCATTTTCTGGTGGTAGTCCCAGAATTCTTTCCATAGTTCCACGATCTGGGAGACTAAAGATTCTGTTGCCAAAACTATTTCCATTAAAACTCCTTTTTTAGTTTAAGGTTGAATTCAGACAGCTTATTTATGTCTTCGTTCGTCACGGATGCTTTGTCCCGTGATGCTTTATAATAAGCATAAATTTGCCCTTGAGCTGAGATTATCGGGGTGTCGTTTTCAATCGAAGCTTGCAAATGTCCACCAGACGGAAGTTCATAGTTCCCTTCGACCTTTCGCAGAAAAGCGGGATCACGCCCAATTCACCCTTAACGATTTCCTTGTCGCTTGCGACACAGATACTCGCTCCAATAAAGAAAGCACATACAAATACCAAGAAAAATGTCTTGGCTTTATACGTTGATTGATACGTCCCCCTTATTTTCTCTTTTTATTATTATAACGTGAGGGTTATGAAAATGTTCCAAAAAAGGGGAGGTATTTGCCATTGGCTCGTCATTCGCCAAAGACTTTTGCCCTCATCACCATCAGTGCCGTCAACCGCAAAAAAATCGTTTCCAGCGATTATGAATATGGTGAACCGTCTTTTTTGACGCGACCAAGTCCATTATGGGAAGATGCCCCGCTTCCGGTAGACTCTCTCGATAGACGACAGGGCGACAATATAGGCGGCGGTGCGCCAATCGGTATGGAACTCTTGGGCTGCATCACGTACCCTTCCGTAGGCACTTACTATTTTCTTGTGCAGTTTGCTGTCTACCTCTTCCAGCTCCCAGAATTCGCTCCGCTTGTTCTGCAGCCATTCGAAGTAGCTCACGATCACGCCGCCGGAATTGCAGAGAATGTCAGGGATTACATCAATCCCTTTCTCCTGTAAGATCCTGTCGCCGTCCGGATCGGTGGGACCGTTTGCTCCTTCAGCTACCAGCTTCACGTTCAACAGTGGTGCGGTGCCAGCTGTGATCTGGTTTTCCAAAGCCGCGGGAATGAAGATGTCCGCCTGTGTTTGCAAGAAGGTTTTATGGTCAATCAGTTTAGCCTTGGGATAACGGCTGATGCTACCATCTTTCTGAACAAAATTGGTCAGACCTTCAGGATCGATGCCTTCCGGGCTGGCAATCGCTCCGGTGAAGCCTTCGACAGCTAAAAGCTTCGCTCCATGTGGCTTCAAGAGACGAGCCGTCCAAGAACCGACTTTTCCAAATCCCTGGACCATGTAAGTGGCTCCCTTCAGGTTGAAGCCCTTATCCCTTGCCCACTGTTCGATCAAAAAGACCATGCCCTGAGCGGTCGCCTTGTCGCGCCCCAAGCTTCCGCCTGATTTGATGGGCTTGCCGGTGACCACATGTTTGCAAGCCTGGCGCTGGCGCGGAGGCATGGTGGATAGATAAGTGTCCAAAATCCAAGCCATGATCTGGGCATTGGTGCTTAAGTCCGGAGCAAGAACATCATACTCCGGACCGATATTATTTCCCAAAGAGAAGGTGAAACGGCGGGTTATCCGCTCCAGCTCACCAAATGTATGCTGGGAAGGATTTAACCGGATTCCTCCACTGGCACCACCCATAGGGATATTGGCGATAGCCGCCTTCCAGGTCATACACGTTGCCAAGGCTCGCACCTCGTCAATGTCCAATGCCGGATGGAAACGCACTCCCCCTTCAAAAGGTCCCAGCACATTATTGTGTTGCACCCGGAAACCAGTGAACATCTCAATCCGTCCATCATCCATTTTTACCGGAAAGTTGACAATGATCTCATTGATGGTCTTGGACAGAATCCCGCGGATGTCCGGGTCCAGGGCGATTAAATCCGCGCTTTGGTTGACATGCTCGATCACATAATCGCAAAACTTTTTTCCTTTTACCATAGTTTTGTCTTCCGTTGAATTCGTTCTTTTCCGTTAGGGGAAGATTCCACGTTCCTTGTAAACGGTTTCCAGACGTGACAGAGCGACAATGTAGGCGGCTGTGCGCCAGTCGGTGCGGAACTTTTTGGCAGTATCACGAACCCTCTCGTATGCGCTGACAATCTTTCTGTGTAATTTGCTATCTACTTCCTCTAAGTCCCAGAATTCGCTTCTTTTGTTCTGGAGCCACTCAAAATAGCTAACAACCACTCCGCCTGCGTTGCACAGGATGTCCGGGATTACATCAATTCCTCTCTGTTGCAGGACTCGATCTCCATCCGGGTCCGTGGGCCCATTGGCTCCTTCTGCCACAAGCTTGACATTCAACCATGGGGCGGTGTCGGCTGTGATCTGGTTTTCCAGTGCGGCGGGAACGAAGATGTCTGCCTTTGTTTGCAGCAGACTTTTGCGGTCAATTGATTTAGCCTTCGGGTAGCCGGAAATCAAGCCACCATTCTTCTTGGCATATGCCACCAGATCCACAGGATCGATGCCCTCCAGGTTGGCAATGGCCCCGCTGGCATCCTCAACCGCGATCAATTTTGATCCATGTTGCTTCAAAAGAAGCGCGGTCCAAGAACCGACGTTTCCGAATCCCTGAACCAGGTAAGTGGCACCTTCCAAGTTGAAGCCTTTATCCTTTGCCCACTCTTCGATAGTGTATACCACGCCCTGACCGGTGGCTTTGTCACGCCCGATACTCCCCCCCGACTCAATGGGCTTACCCGTAACTACGTGAATGCACGCTTGTCGTTCATCTGGTGGCATGGTGGATACATAAGTATCCAGAATCCATGCCATAATTTGGGGATTGGTGTTCACGTCCGGTGCAGGGATGTCGTATTCGGGTCCTATATTGTTTCCTAAAGCGAAAGTAAACCGACGGGTTATTCGCTCCAGCTCATTCAAGGTATATTTGAAGGGATCTATCTGAATTCCACCCTTAGCACCGCCAAACGGGATATTGGTTAATGCCCCCTTCCAGGTCATCCAGGTGGCCAGTGCCCGGACCTCATCAATGTCAACGGCCGGATGAAAACGAAGACCACCCTTGAAGGGACCCAGCGCATTGTTGTGCTGGACACGGTAGCCGGTGAACATCTCGATCCGACCATCGTCCATCTTGACCGGGAAGTTGACTATGATCTCATTGGTAGTCTGGGACAAAATCTTGCGTATGTCCAAATCGAGTTTCATCAGGTCGGCGGCTTTATTGAACTGCCAGACCACGTTGTCATACACACTACCCTTTCTTCCCACAGGTGTATCTGTCATGTTTTTCTCCTTTGAATCGGGTATCTGTTTTTCCTCCACATAAAATAGTGAGGGACGGGTATCAAATCAAGCTTTATCTGAAATTACCCGTCCACTCATTGAAATAGACTCGTGTTTTGTGTTGGAAAATGGAATTTCGTTTGCGATTTCTATTCGTACTCTTCGCACGCCAGACACCCTCTTCGGGTTTGGGGAAGATGCAGGTTTTGCGGTTTTCGCAATTGAGGCAGAGACCTTTGAACTTGACTTCCTCGTTCTCATCGATGTCAGGCCTGGATTTGGCACTGGCTTCTGCCAAGAAGCTACTAACGCTGGTCTTCTCCAGCGGGGCTTCGCAAACTTCAAACTCTTCGCATTGCCATACGGGGCTATCCACATCCCAAGGATAAGTGCAATTGCGAGCATAATCGCAAGTCAAGCGCAAGCCTCCATACTGGGGTTTTCTCAAGACATCCGTTATAGTCTCAATCTTGTTTGCGGAATTTTTCATTTTAACTACCTTCTTTCAGAGTTGCCTGCTTTTGCTAACTATCTCTCTAACGCAACATATGTGCCAAAATTAGTCAAGAAAAAAGATGATCGATTTCATCTGTTAGTACATGACTTTTCAGTCCAACTAAGTTATTATTAATTATACGACTTCGCAAAAATGGAGATTTTTTAAGAGGAAAGAAAAGGGTCAGAAAGTTCCCCCCCTTGACCATTCCGGCAGCGATGGGAGCAATTAATACTTTTAGGATGTCAAGAGATGAGCTTAGATATCACTTTTTTTGCTCCCATCACTACCTATGCCGGAAGGAGTGAGAAGTAGTTTCCGGCGAAAACCAATAAGGTTAGAATGTCTTCTTTCTAAAGCTTATCATGGGAAGATTCCGCGCTCTTTGTATACTCTCTCGATGGAGGATAAGGCGACAATATAGGCGGCGGTGCGCCAATCAGTATTGAACTCTCCGGCCGCATCACGTACCCTTCCGTAGGCACTCACTATTTTCTTGTGCAGTTTGCAGTCTACCTCTTCCAGCTCCCAGAATTCACTCCGCTTGTTCTGGAGCCATTCAAAGTAACTCACGATCACTCCGCCGGAATTGCAGAGAATGTCAGGAATTACATCAATCCCTTTCTCCTGTAAGATCATGTCGCCGTCGGGATCAGTGGGACCGTTAGCTCCTTCAGCCACCAGCTTGACATTCAGCCATGGAGCCGTATCGGCTGTGATCTGATTTTCCAATGCTGATGGAATGAAGATATCTGCCTCTGTTCGTAAAAAAGCAGTGGGACTTATAGGTTCAGCTTTAGGGTAACCGGAGACAACTCCACCATTCTTCTTGGCATAGTTCAAAAGATCGTCGGGATCGATTCCTTCTGACTCGAAAATCGCACCGCTTATGTCTTCAACCGCAATTAACTTTGCCCCATGCTTTTTCAAAATGCAAGCCGCCCACGAACCCACGTTTCCAAATCCTTGAACCGTATAGGTGGCTCCTTTTAACTCAAAACCACGATCCTTAGCCCATTCTTCAATGGTATAAACCACACCCTGCCCCGTGGCTTTGTCGCGTCCCAAACTACCTCCAGATTCAACGGGCTTGCCCGTGACCACGTGAGTGCAACGCTGTCGCTCGTGCGGTGGCATAGTGGATAAGTAAGTGTCTAGAATCCAAGCCATGATTTGGGGATTTGTGTTCACGTCGGGAGCGGGGATGTCATACTCCGGACCGATATTATTACCCAAAGCGTAGGTAAATCGGCGAGTGATCCGCTCCAGCTCACCAAGTGAGTAATTGGAAGGATCCAATTGGATTCCCCCCTTCGCTCCACCAAATGGGATATTAGCTATGGCTGACTTCCAGGTCATCCAGGTGGCCAACGCTCGGACCTCGTCTATGTCAACCGCGGGATGAAAGCGAAGTCCCCCTTTAAAGGGACCCAGCGCATTGTTGTGTTGCACTCGGTAGCCGGTGAACACTTCGATACGACCATCGTCCATTCTTACTGGGAAGTGGACCACAATCTCATTGGTGGTTGTCGACAGAATCTTCCGAATGTTGGGATCGAGGTTCATAAGATTCGCCGCCTGGTCGAACTGTCTGGCCACGTTATCGTAAACGCTTGCGCGTTTCTTTTTGCCTATCTCTCTTACTGTAAGTGTACGTTCTATGTCCGCCGGTGATGCTTTCATGATTGCCTCCTTTAAATTCTGTGACTGTACCATGCCTCAGAAGACATCGCACTAGATATGGTTTTCGTTTTGTTTTATTCCTGTAACCCTTTTCTTTTCACGAATTCCCTGTGAAGCATACCGAAGGTTGGCGATTCTATTCATAGTCCTCACAATGCCAGATTCCACCTTCAGGTTTGGAAAGCTGACAGGTTTCATTTTTCTTGCAATTCTTGCACAGACCTTTGGTTATACTCGAATCTCTCTCCTCCACTTTAGACCTGCTTTGTGAGCTGGTTATCGGTGAAGGGTTATTACTATTGGTGCTAAACGGATAGGGTGCATACAGCAATTTCCATTCCTTGTATTTCGAAATCGGAACTACCTCCTCGATCGTCTTTGTCTCTTGCTTGGCACTCGCAACTATGGTTTCTTTTCTGGTTTTCAGCTTCTGCGTTTTCCCTGTGGCACTTGCTTTTTTCTTCTTTTTTATTTCTTGGATCGTCGCCATAGATACCTCCTTTCCTTTTTACTCTATAGCTCATATCCACCGACCCTACTATAGCGAATCTTGTGCCACTCCAATCAAGGGGCTACGGTTAAACAGCTTTGGACATGGGGGAAGAAGGATATCTGCTTGCTAAGTCAAGGAAAATCAGAGGAATTCAGGTGCCAGGATATTAACGATAGCTTTTATATCACTTCGATGTAACTGCAGAAAATAAGGAAGATTTTTGAGGAGATTTGAACCGCCGGGGAGAATCTCCCCGACAGTGTTCAGGAAAGATTTAATTAGGAGGGATTCAGTTTTTGTAGTTTTTCTCTTAAAGTCTTTCGGTCAATTCCCAAGATTTGTGCGGCTTTTGTCTTGTTGCCATTTACGCTTACCAGGACGTTACGGATGTATTGAGCCTCCACCTCAGCCAGAGTGCGATTGAGTCCCGTTTCCCGCAAGGCCGAAAAACGCATAAGTGAAGGAAGGTCAGAAACCTCTATTACATCTCCATCGGTCATGACCACAAGCCTCTGGACTACATTCTCCAGTTCTCTCACATTACCGGGCCAATGATAATTTCTCAGAACTTGTAGAGCATTGTCGGAAAAGCGGAGTGTCGGCTTGCCGAACTCTTTGGCGAACCTGGTTACGAAATGATGCGCCAAAAGCAAAATGTCATCACCTCTTTCCCGCAAAGGGGGCATGGCGATGGTAAGTACATTTAGGCGAAAGAACAGGTCTTCGCGGAAAACTCCCTTTCTCACCAAGTTCGCCAAATCCTTATTGGTCGCAGCAATGATCCTTACGTCTACATTTCGTGAATGGCTGGCTCCCACCATGTAGACTTCCTTATCCTGGAGCACCCGGAGAAGTTTCGCCTGCATAGTTAGGCTCGTATCGCTAATTTCATCAAGAAATATCGTGCCACCGTCAGCAGTTTGAAAGAAGCCCGCGCGGGACTCGGTAGCTCCGGTAAAAGCCCCTTTGACGTGTCCAAAAAGTTCGCTTTCCAAAAGTCCCTCCGGAATGCCCCCGCAGTTTACCGGCACAAATGGAGCCGAAGCCCTGGAGCTGCTGTAGTGAATGGCTCTGGCCACAAGCTCCTTGCCTGTCCCACTTTCCCCTGAGATAAGCGCGGTCGCCGAAGAAGATGAGGTCTTGGCAATAGCACTGAAGACCTTGCGTATTGCCTCCGACTCACCGATAAGACCATAAGGTTCTTTTGGCGTCTTTTGCAATAGGGCTTCTCCTACCTTGCGCATATGCAACTTATCCAGTGTGCGCCGGACCGCAGAAAAGAGTTCTTCGTCGGTAAAAGGTTTGATCAAATACTCCTCCGCTCCGGTCTTGATCGCCTTGACCGCCCCTTCGATGGTAGGGTAACCGGTGATCATCATTACCTCGGTATCTTTGAAATTTTCGCGAACGTGTCTGACCAGATCAATCCCGCTGACCTTGGGCATTTTTAGATCGGTTATGACTAAGTCCACTGTAGTGGTCTCAAGAATCCTTATCGCTTCTGCCACGCTCTGGGCAGTGAAAACCTGGTATCCCTTAGATGTTAGATTTCTTTGAAGCACCTCCAGCGTTTGGGGGGCGTCATCCACTACCAGAAGGCGCTCTTTCTGGTTTGAGTGAGTCATGTTAATCATTCTCCTCCACGTCTGGGGCACCGGTTAATGGTAGTTTAACCTCGAATCGTGAACCCGAGCCGGGTTGGCTATCAACTTTAATACAGCCTCCATGAGAAGTCACGATTCCGTGAACTACAGGCAGACCCAAGCCGGTTCCTTGGTCAAGCTCCTTGGTGGTAAAGAAAGGAACGAACAAGTTCTTCATAACCTCCGCACTCATACCAACGCCCGTATCTTCCACAATCAAAGAGACGTATCCCTTGCCAGCAAGTGTTTGCACTGTCAACTTACCTCCCTGAGGCATCGCTTGGATGGCATTGACCACCAGATTCACCAGCACCTGAGTCAACTGTCCCGGATCAGCGGTGATTTCAGGCAGATCAGGCAAAAGCAAGCGCTTAAGCTCTATTCCTTCCTTAACACAGCGCGACTCAAGGAAGTAGAGCCCTTCTTCCACTAACTGATTTAAATTAACTTGAGTCTTCTTCGGAGGCATTCGTCGGGCGAACAACATTAACTTTTTAACTACTTCCCGTGCATGCAGAGAAGCGATGATGGTCTTCTCCATATCTTCCTCTGCTTGTTGGGGAAGTCCCTGGCATTTCTTTGCTAATTGGGCGAACCCCAAGATAGTATTCAATGGCTCATTCAGTTCGTGAGCTACGCCGGCGGCAAGCTCTCCTATAGTAGCTAACCGGTCAGCATGCATAAGCTGACTCTGTAGCATCTCTTTCTCTGCCTCAGCCTCTCGGCGCTCAATAATGATTGCCACCTCTCTGGCTACGGTATCGATTAGGCTTCTCTCTTCCCTGAGGAATGGACCTTCGTCCAGCTCCGGCTTCTCTTCCCCGTAGACCACCTCGACAACGCCTCGCCGTCCTCCGCCCACAACGATATCTGCACTCTGCTTCTGCCGATTTTCTTGGAACCCTGGTGTGGGGTAAGATCGTCCATCGAAGATTATTCTGGCGGAAGCGATCTCCGGGTATAGCCAAGCGGGAGGAAGAAGCTTAACAATGCCTTGTAAAATTTCCTCCAGCGATATGCCGGGCCGTTCCACCAACTGTGCTATTCCGTATAGGCACGTCAGTTCCTTGATCCGTTCACGTAAAGCTACCTGTGCACTTCGAAGCACAAGCGCCACTCCCAGGGTTTGGGTAACACCTTCGCAAAATTCTATTTCTTCTTCCTTAAAAAAGTTCTGGCGCTTGCTCTTTAGTTGCAAAAGCCCCAGGTTTTCATCGTCGACCACAAAGGGAATCATAGCCAGCGACCTGTAACCGCCTTCAAAGGAGAAACCTTGAACACCAGATCGTTTATGTTTCTTAGACCACCAGGTTAGAAAATCCTTGACATTGTTTGTGAAGAAGCTTCCGTTCTCCGTGAAGAAGGGTAAAGTAGGGTCAAAGCGCTTACTGACAATCTCCCGGCAAAGTCGCTCCAAACCCGAATCATCCTGCGAGCAGGGAATAACTTTTCCCTCTTTATTTTGTGCGCAGGGCATGATTTCAAAGCGAAACGGTCGCTTCAAGTGGCGCATGGTTTCGGAACGGTAGCATTTATCGCGTCTATTCAGCCTAAGTTCCACCGCATCGCACCCAGAAAAGTCCAAAAGCATCTTCGAGACCTCGCGCATGAAATCAATTCTCGGGAGACCACGGTTAGCATAAAGAAATATTCGATTTGATAGGGCGCGAAAGTCCTCGACCATGTTGCGCTCTGGTTCATGCGAGTCGATGCGTTTTGAAAGTTTTTTTCTCATAGCCATTATAATAATATACTAAATCGTCCATGAATGTAAATAAAAATTTCTCAGGCAGATAACCTGAGAACCAATATGAATCTAATTATTTCTGAAGCAATGCTTACCCTCTCCCTCACGAGGGTGTGTCAGAATTTCGGTTTTTGTAGCCGCCCCGCTTAGCGGGGCGAAATCGACATGTTGAATTCCAATGACTTACGCCCAAATGGGCGGCTACAACCTCAAAACACAATTATGACACAGTCTCCACGGGGAGAGGGAAGGGTGAGGGGGATAATTTAAGAGTTCCCAACTCGATAGACTTTCTCCGGGGTCACTATGATATCAACTTCTGTATCGTGGTTCAAATGAGGGACTGACTCAACCATTTGTAAGGGGTGGATGGTAGTAAGGACGGGGATTTTGCCGAATTGGTCTTTGATTCTTTTGATCTCAATATCACCATAGCCTCCGCCTTTGCCCAATCTCCAGCCTAAAGGGTCAACTGCCACACAGCCTGTTACGATCAAGTTTGGCTTAGGCATCTCCTTTTCAACTTCCTTGCCATATCTAAATGCACCTTTGATGGTGGAGGCAACTTCTTCTTTACCTTTTATCTTTTGAGGATCGATTTGCAGAAATCCATGCTTAAGTCGAGGCGATGCCATAATCAAAATCTTTCCCTCTTTCAAAGCAAATTCCCGAACCTTCTTCTGGGCGTAATCCGGATTGGCAAAGATAACCTTTGCTTTTTCCCATTCCGGAAGCGTTCTGGCTAAATTTGCCGCCTTATCGCTCCCTTCAAAATTGGGAATTCGCCCAAAAACCGGCAAAGGAAAGATGGCCACCTTTTTCTGTTCCAGTAGTTCCCAGATTTTGTTTCTTAATTCCTCTTTTTCTTTGGGGATTTCATTCTTCATGGATGCTTCGAGATAGGCATTGTAGCGGTCGCATTCATGCGACAATGGATTTTTTTTATTCCCATCTCTTGGTTTGATAAATCAAACCGCTACAATTTTTGATTAATGTATTTATATCGGCCACATTTTTGCCACAGGCAGATCCACCTTTGGCGGAAGGGCACCCTCGACCAACAAGTGCCTCTCCTCACACGAGCGACAATTTGGATCTCCTAAATCCGTTTGATCAATTGACCGATTTTTGTCGGTGATCGGTCGACTGCGGATTTACTACCGGAAACTGATGGCTATGGAACCGGACATACGGTCCGTCAGGAGGTGGAGCATTCTCACCCGGATCCTTGAGCAAGAATCCACAGTTGGCTACATCATTCCACCTATAGGAAAACCCGCAGGCCATTCGCCACACCGAAGCTGCTTATCAAATAGTTATCTTCATGCCAGCAAAAGATGTCCTGCCGGGCATAGGAAACCCCTTCTCCTCTTCGTAGTTTTCATCGAAAAGGTTCTTGATCTCGATGAACGGATGAAAGCGATCGAAAATCTTCTGCGACAGTTTCAGGTTGGTAAGGAAGTAAGGTGACAAAAGCTCGCTTTCCGGATGGGGGGTGACCCGCCGGCTCACGTACTGACCGCTTAAATAGACAGAAAAACCAAACTTTAAAAGATAGGAGACGCTGTAATCTACCTTGTGAGAAGGGCGATATGGCAGCCAGTACTCTGTGTTTTGCTCGTAAGCGTCCAGGTAAGCGTAATCCATGCTGAAGTCAACTCTTCCCATAAGTCTCCCTCTTATCCCGGTCTCAATTCCCTGAAGTATAACTTGATCCAGGTTGGAATATGTGTAACCACGTCCCTTTCTTTCGATCAGATCTTTGACATTGTTTCTGAACAAATCGACGGTGGTCTGCAGGTAACGGCTAATTTGCCACTCCACTCCTGCTTCAAGTTTCACCGCCTTTTCCGGCTTCAGATCGGGGTTTCCAGAATCGATACTGTAAAGGTCTCGAAGGGTGGGGAACCTGGTGGCGCGCGAAGCAGCCAGACGCAAGCGCAACGGTTTGGCTACAGTGAACCACAGGCCCAGGGAGGGATCGAGAGAGTTTTTTGGCTTCTCCAACCCGCCAGAGGCTAAGACGTTTAAAGCGAGACCGAAATCCAGCGAGATCCGTTTAAGTGGTTCGATTTGGTGCTGGGTGAAGATTGACGTGGTCGTTGTTTTATGGGTCTCCCATTCTTCATCCACATCCATCCTTTTGTCTATTCCATCCTCTCTTATGTTCAATCCCCAGGCACTCTGGTTATTATCACTCCAGAAAAGTTCCCCCAGCAGGCTTCCTCCCAGATCCCAGCTATCGTGGATACTGTCGTAGTTTCTGTTTTCGTAAAGATAAGTCGAGTCGTAGTCGATCAGTCTGTTTTTGCAGCCGTCGTAGTACAGTTTGGCCTTAAGATACCACTTGGTCCCCAGGTAGCTTTCCCCGGCCAGATCGAAGTAACGCCTCTTCCATTCCACAAACCTCCAGAATCTGGGCAAATCCTCGTTTACCCCTCCGGGCAATCCCTTCTCTCCGTTGAAGTAGCCCAAGGAAAGTGAAAGGTCTGTTTTGGGGGAAAATTTGTAATTCAGCTTGCCATCCAGATTGAATCTATCGTAATCGCTGTTCTCTCTCAAATTACCATCTTCCCACTTTCCTGGTTTGAAATCGTGTGAGACATAAAAACCATCTGATTTGCTCTGGCCAGCGGAGAACCAGAAATCAAGGTTTTCGATCTTTGAGCCAAAATTCAGAATTGAATTCCAAGTATGTGCTTGTCCAAAAGAAAAAAGCAGGTCTCCGGTTCTTTTTTGGGCGGTTCTTTTGGTCACTATGTTAACCACCCCCCCCATGGTGTTGGCTCCGTAAATGGACGCCGCCGGCCCCTTGATGACTTTTATTTTGGATATGTTGCTTACCGGCAAGGAGGTTAAATCCAAATCTCCGTAATAGGGAAGATTTACTGGCCGCCCGTCCACCAGTATCAGAACTTGCTCGGAGGAGAATCCCCTCAACTTGATTTCGGTGGAGTTTTTGTCTCCAGTGGAGACCCATGCTCCGGGAACAGATGATAGGGCTTCCCCGGCGGTGTAAGCTCCCCTAAATTCAATCGTCCTTGCCGTGATCTCACTTATGGCTGTGGGCGGTTTTTGAGTTCTTTCTCCTACGACCATAACCTCACCCAGATAGTAAATGGGAAGATTGCTTTCCGTCGTGTCCAGCTCATCGGCAAAAATGCTGGTGCCCAGGGTTGGAGCACAGAATGAAATCATGATCCAGAATAGTAAAGTCTTTTTCATGGTCTATTCGCTTTGGGGTATCAATTCAATGGTCTGCAAATGAGCTAACCTCGAATCCATCCCAAGATCGGGAAAAAACTTGGTCACATCCAGACCCATCAGCCACCAGCCTGTTTGAAGCTCGAGCCAGGAGAATGTCTTCTCATCTCCCTGGGCAGATATGAGATTATAAGCATAGTTTTCCGGAGTGGAGGTCAGCGTATCGACGAAATCAGACAGTCTGATTCCGGCCCGGCCGTTGTAGAAGGCGTCTGCTGAATCGAGATAAGTGGTAACGTGCTTATCCACGATTAAAGAAAAGCCGGGCTTTTCTTCTTCCTTAAATTTAGTATCGATCTTCCTGAGCAGCTCAATGCTTGCCACATCCTTTACGTAATACCTTCCCGAAAGCCCTAAACTGCTCTCAAAGGCTGCCCTTCTGTCATTAAGCCGGAGATAGCCTTTTTGCAGATGTTCCCAGACATTGTCCGGGCTTCCCTTTTGGGCAGCGTAAAATCCGTCTGAACCGATTATCCGGTAAGCATAAATCTGAGGATAATCGGTCATTGTAGAATCAACGAAATCCGCCAACCGGATGGCTTCATCTCCCTCAAATATGACCTTTTCCATAATATCAAAATACCGGATGAAGGTCAGATTACCTAAATCGATGGTGATGAAATCCGATTTGGGCTTAACCGGACGGGAGCATCCACAAGCAATGAAGAAAAGCAGGAGGGCCAAAAGAATGACCCTGGTGAGGATCTTCACACCTTTGCGCCTGGATCTTACTGTATTCATTCCATTTACCTGCCACATACAAGAAAGCGGGTGAGTCTGGTCACGCCGATTTCTTATAAATAAAATCTTTTGCCCGTTTAGCCGTGAATCATTTCAAATACAATAGCCGTTTAGTCTCGGAAAAGCTTTCCGTTCGCAACTGATAAAGGTATATTCCGCTGGAGACCTGCATCCCACACTGATTTGTGGCGTCCCACTCCACCATGTAGGTCCCAGCCTGCTTTCTTGCATCTAAGAGGGTTTTCACCTTTTCACCTCGAACGTTGTAGATGGTTAAGTCGACTTGGGACGACGTGGATAGCTCGAATTGAAAAAGCGTTTTGCTATTGAATGGATTGGGAAAATTCTGCCACAGCGAAAAGACCTTACACGTGTTTTCATCGTCTACGTATTCCACGTCGGTCGGCTCAGTGAGAATTTCAAGATAGGGAAGCGAATCCTTTCTATGGCTATGGAACCGAACATAAGGACCATCAGGTGGAGGAGTGTCTTCAATTTGATCCTTGAGCAAGAATCCATAGTCGACAGTGTTGCTCCAACGGTTCTTCAATATATCTGTCACATCCCAGGCTACCCAGTTTTCCCACGCCTCCGGAACATCAGCCGAAGCACTAATGCTGTTGTCATAATCGCCTCCTGGCGTGGTCCAGGGAGAGTTCCAGGTGGCAGTGGATTCGTTGAAGGCAGAGGTCAGGGGATACACATTTATGGCTCGGGAGACGCTATAGTTTCCTCCCCGATAATGGTAGAGATGTAGTTTCGCTTGGGAAATTGAATCGGAATCCCATCCGGTCAGATCGAAATGAATTACAATCCTGGCATTCTCGTTTAATTTAGACACAACCAGAATCCCTCCCGTAGCAACGAAGTTTAGGTCCGGGTCGCGCTAATCTATGTAGACCGAGTTATTCTCAGGACAGATAATGTGGGCTGATGGCAAGGCGGGCTCACCTGTAACAAGACCAATCAGGATTAATAGAAGGAACGATAAACTAAACTTTCGTTTAGGATGCATGATAGATGCTCCTTTTTTGTTTGAATTTAAAGTTCGAAATCTGAATTATCCAGCTAACCAGATAATTCTTAAGTCATCACTATAACTCTTTAAGAGAGATCATCAGCTTTTTCAAAAAAAAATACCAGACCTCCTTAGCCTGGTTTTTCTAAGTTATAGTCTCCTTTCCAAGCACGGGAGGCTAAGGCGTTTCCACCTGAACCCTATCGGCCAACCGCCATAGATTTCTCCGTAGGCGGGATGGCTCGGAGATTTTCAATAATATAATGCCCTAATCCACCCAGTCAAGAACTTTTTTACATAATTGACAAATTTTTGTAAAAGTAAACCAATGATCCCCCTTTTGTAAAGGGGGATTAGCCTAACACCTTCCACCTTTAACCTGATTTTACCTACACGGCGGCGGTCCACCTATGAACAGATAATTGATAAGATAGACCACATCGGTAACATTAACGAACCCATCACAATTGACATCCCCCGCCTCCAGTGGAATAGGTGCTGGTCCAGGTGGGATGAGGAACAGATAGTTAATCAAATAGACCACATCGGTTACATTTATCACCCCGTCACCATTGGCATCACCACGAAGATATTCCACCATCAATGCTGCTCTAAATCTTCCCGATTTTGAAGTTAGACCATGGATTATTGAATTTGCTGAATCGATGTCGGTTCCAATGACAGTCCACTCCATAGCCACTGAATCGAATTGAACCAAGGCTAATAGTGAGTCACCTAAATCTCCAAATTGCAAAGTGTCAATTTTCAAACCAACATGAATTGGCACGTTGAATTGAAGGTTCGTCGGTGCCAATTTATACTCATGTCTCAAAAACCGAGCGGCAAATAGCGATGTATCCTGAAATTTTCCACCACCTACTTGATAAGATGGACCAAAGGAAAGATAAAGCGAAGTATCAAGAGCGTTTTGAGGGATGTAAACATTAGACCCATCCTCCAATGTCAAGGTTAGATCGGATTCGCTGGAAGATTGAGCACTTTGCATTGAAGTCGAATCGTCTCCGAGATTGGATACGATGTCCGAACCGCTACTCTTGATTCTGCCAAACCAAAATTGACCCGGAACCCACCCGGGCAAGTCCTGAGATAGAACCCATACCCAATACCGAGAACTATCTGCATTCAGGTGGATGTCAGAAGGATCAACCACCAGACTACCAAAAGCGTTTTCAATAACGATTGTCGGTGGCACGAGGTTGGTTGTGCCATCTTGATAGAATGGCTTGTTTGCCTGGACTGTAACAATGAGCCATGGAGGGTCCAAAGGACTACTAAATACCATATCGTAGTTTTGGATAGGCGGGTCCACCATGGTTATGTATCGCCCCACACGTGTACCATATAGCATATCTAATGTGTCAGGTGGTTCAAATACAAGACCATCATATCCATACGCCTGAAATTGAGAGAGGCTTGGATGATTAAAGTATTGGGCTTCTAGCTCAACAGTATTGAAATATAATTCACCCACGCCTAACCAATCTGTGGCACTTTCATATAGACGAGCACCGGCTGTAAGACGCCCATTCAAACCACCATGTGCAAGGTTACGAGGATTGAGCCAATAGCCTAGATGCGTTTGTGTTCCTGAAATTATGTTCTTTATTCCACCAGTTACACAGATATTGGCTATTCCAGCACCAATATCCGTAATCGCTCCACCAACCGAGCGACATTGCTCAGGATCCTCAGCTTTGATCACTTCGTCGCACAAAAAAGGAACCGCGACAGCTTTCGTAACATCTGCGACAACATGAACTACAATGGGAGCGCATGCTACCGGTGCTGCAGTACCTAAGGTGCCGACTATCGCTCCGGCACAGATACCGGCTTCAATTCCATAACTGATGGCGTTCCATACATTGTCCCAAAACCCTTTCAACACCAAATTTTGATTCGCTACATTGTGCCATTGCCCAAATTCATCTTTTATAGCCAGAACCCTGACTGATGGCTGTCCCAAGAAATAATTCTTTAGAGTGTCAACCACCCCTTTAGTTCTGGAATTGTTAAACCAAGCTCCTCTGGTCAGCCACACCATAGTGTCGGTAAAAGTGGAGTCAAAGAGGAACCGGAAGTCGGTCGGTCCATGATAATTATAAACAAAACCCTCCATGAAATGGTTGTTAGTCGGATCATCCAGATTAAGAGGATTTGGGGGATAATAGCTAAACTTGATGAACAGTGGGTCAGTCGTATCTGGTATCCCGATCATAACGGAATCGTGCGGGGAGAATTTTGATAATATTGGTCCATAAAGAGCAATAAGAGTATCGGTAATTGCCTCCAGAGTGGTGGTTTGGTCGACCGCTTCTATGATTATTGGGATTGCCACGCTATCATTGGCGGCAAACCAAAACGGATACAAATCCGGGTATTCACACAACAAACCTATTGGCTCTTCTGCTGGGTTGGGGAATACGAATCTGCCCGAACCATCTGTGATGACAGTATCCAAGCCTTGACTTTTAGCGCCATTGTATCCAAAAGCATTAAATGCTGTGACCCCGACTAAAGGCACTCCGGCACCTGAACTGTCTGCCACATGTCCATAAAAACAGATTTTATCATTTACCTCGATTGAGTCCAGAGCATTTGGCAGTTTAATTCGATAAGAACCGGTTTCATGTTTCCAAACCCTAACAGAATCTATGAAAACATGGGTCGGCGGTTGATTCTCCCCATGTTTTGTCCACTGGGCAATATATGCCGACACCTTACCTCCGGCGGTGGTAAAAACTCCCCCTGCAATCAGCTTGTTGTCATAGACCGCCAGGGCAAAGACAACGCTATTCATCCCCGACCCCAAGGGGGACCAGGAGGAACCGTCCCAGGAGGCAATATAATTAGCACTGTCACCCCCGGCGGTGGTAAACCCTCCCCCTGCAATCAGCTTGTTGTCATAGACCGCCAGGGCATAGACCCAGTCATTCATCCCCGACCCCAAGGCAGACCAGGAGGAACCGTCCCAGGAGGCAATACTATTAGCACTCACGCCCCCAGCGGTGGTAAAATATCCCCCTGCGATCAGCTTGTTGTCATAGACCGCCAGACCATAGACATCGGGATAGTCTATTCCTCCCATCCCCGACCCCAGGGCGGACCAGGAGGAACCCTCCCAGGAGGCGATAAAATTAGCATCAACACCTCCGGCAGTGATAAACCTTCCCCCCGCAATCAGCTTGTTGTCATAGACAGCCAGAGCAAAGACATAGGGAGCATAGTCCCCTCCCCACATCCCCGACCCCAAGGGTGACCAGGAGGAACCGTCCCAGGAGGCGATACAATTGGCACTCACACCCCCGGCGGTGGTAAAACACCCCCCTGCAATCAGCTTGTTGTCATAGACCGCCAGGGCATAGACAGGGATATTCATCCCCGACCCCAAGGCAGACCAGGAGGAACCGTCCCAGGAAGCAATAAAATTAGCACTCATGCCCCCAGCGGTGGTAAACCCTCCCCCCGCAATCAGCTTGTTGTCATAGACCGCCAGGGCATAGACCAAGTCATTCATCCCCGACCCCAAGGAGTCCCAGGAGGAACCGTCCCAGGAGGCAATATAATTGGCGCTCGCGCCCCCGGCAGTGGTAAACAATCCCCCTGCCATCAGCTTGTTGTCATAGACCGCCAGAGCAATGACATAGTAATTGATCCCCGACCCCAGGGGGGACCAGGAGGAACCGTCCCAGGAGGCAATATAATTGGCACTCACGTCCCCAGCGGTGGTAAAATATCCCCCTGCAATCAGCTTGTTGTCATAGACCGCCAGGGCCCAGACATCGCTATTCATACCCGACTCCAGAGGGGACCAGGAGGAGCCGTCCCAAGAGGCTATATTATTAGCACTCACGCCCCCGGCAGTGGTAAAATATCCACCCGCAATCAACTTGTTGTCATAGACTGTCAGGGCTACAACTAAGGGGTTGTATCCCCCCATCCCTGACCCCAAGGGCGACCAGGAGGAACCGTCCCAGGAGGCTATACCATTGGCACTCACGCCCCCGGCGGTGGTAAATACTCCCCCTGCAATCAGCTTGTTGTCATAGACCGCCAGATCATAGACATAGCCATAGCTATTCATCCCCGACCCCAGGGGGGACCAGGAGGAACCGTCCCAGGAGGCTATATAATTAGCACTCACACCCCCAGCGGTGGTAAAATCTCCGCCTGCAATCAGCTTGTTATCATAGACCGCCAGGGCATAGACCCAGACATTCATCCCCGACCCCAAAGGGGACCAGGAGGAACCGTCCCAGGAGGCAATACTATTGGCACTCACGCCCCCGGCGGTGGTAAATCCTCCCCCCGCAATCAGCTTGTTGTCATAGACCGCCAGATCAAGGACACAGTCAGTCATCCCCGACCCCAGGGGGGACCAGGAGGAACCGTCCCAGGAGGCTATATAATTGGCACTCACGCCCCCGGCGGTGGTAAAGACTCCCCCTGCGATCAGCTTATTGTCATAGACCGCCAGCGCAAAGACATCGCCATTCATCCCCGACCCCAAGGGAGACCAGGAGGAACCATCCCAGGAGGCAATATTTATCGCGAACGTGCAGTTCGCTACCTGGAACTCACCCCCGGCGATCAGCTTGCCGTCATACACGCAAAGAGCACGGCAAGTACCATCTAAGCCATTCACGCATGAAAACCTATCGGTCCAGAATATGTCGTCGGGGTCGCCGGCTATCTTAGCGTTTCCAGGTGCCAGAACCGGCTCGCCGGTGTGAGGATCAGTTCCTACATTGAGTCCCTTCAAATCAAGTGGACCCTGGTAGCCAGACGCCCGAATAGCTTTAAGGTCAAACCGTCCGTCAGGCGTCACAAAATCTTTAGCGCTTCGCCCCTTGAAATTCTCTAAAGGGAGAAGCAGTGGTTCTTTCGCATTATTTGTGTCAATATTGCCCGCAGGATCATCGGAGTTTCCTGGTCCATTGTATCTTCTCACCCAAGCGGTGTCAACCTGGGCAAAAGCGTAGTTCGGTAAGCTCACTATGATAGGCAGAGCAACCAAAAGCAAAACCACCAAAATAAAAAGCTTCCCCGCTTTCGGCAGGATCTTCGACTTGGTCATTTTTGGCTCCTTTTTGTGAGGTTAGAGGGTGACCAAATTCTATATCTTTGGTATCGTGAAATCAATAGAAGTATAATTCAAAAATGGGAAAAGGCAAGGAAAATTTTTCCCAACAGATGAAACAGATTAAGTGGATAACTATAAATTAGTAAACGGGGGAGACCCTTCGCTCCGCTCAGGGTGACAATGTCTTCCGCTCCTTGGTGGATATTATCATCCACCGTAATACAGAGGTCAAAAGAGCTTGTCCATTACCCAAATCAAAATTATTATGGATATGATCGAGTCGACTATCACTAAAATCGAATACCTGACATCTCGCCAGGTGGCGTCATGTGAAAATGGGGATTTGGTCAAAAGAAATTTAAACTTGTTGCCAGTGCGGGCAAGTGCAACCTTCTGCCATCCAGCCAAAATCAATCTTAAGATCAGAATAAAAAGCAAAAACAAAAGGGCAATTTCAAGACCAGTTGCGGTTCGCATCAGCTAACATACCCCCTCACCTTAATCCTCTCCCCCAAGGGAGAGGAGATAAACGAGCCTTACATGTCATTCTGGGTGTAGCGAAGAATCTGCTTTTCATTAGTCTGGATAGCGAATAGAACCAAAGAGATGTTTCGCTTCGCTCAACATGACACCTACTGTGCTAACTTATTTTGCTCGATTGCGATGGTTAAAAAGAACCAGCACCTAATTTAAATTAGGTGCTGGTTTTTGTTTCGTAAAGCTCCTCGAAAGAAATATACTTTATGGGGCTGTTGTCCAACTATTTTTCTCACAGGTTTCGTTTCCGGCAAAGGCGGATCCGCCTCTGGTGGAAAAACGGGTTCGGTTTAGATTCGCTACGCTCACTACAAGTCGGTTACGTATCGTTTATCGTGAAGTCGTTGTCGTTTGTCGTGTTAACACCAAAGACGAAACCGATCTAAAGACACAGACTTCGTGCATCCGAAACCGATACGTAGCCGAAACCCAAACCGATCAACAATAAACAGACTTAAGCAACAGACTCATATTTACATTATTCTTTACTTTCGACTCCTTCGTTCTCTTCACCCCCGCCTGTGGCGGGATTTTCAACTTTATTATTATTCTCCTCGCTTTTGACCACTCTTGCCACATCCACCACCTTATCCCCTGAATCTAAATTGATCAGCTTGACCCCTTGGGTGTTGCGACCGATCACCTTGATCTGTTTTATCGGCTGACGAATTATGATTCCCTTTTGGGTTATTACCATCAACTCATCTTCATCAATAACCTCTTTGATGCATACTACCTTACCATTTCTTTCGGTGGCTTTTATGTTGATGACACCTTTCCCCCCTCGATTAGTCACCCGATAGTCCGAAATGTTGCTCCTTTTGCCAAAGCCATTTTCAGTAACTGAGAGAAGGGTGGTATCCCTCTTTACCACCACCATCCCGATAACAAAGTCCTCTTTCCCTAAAGTTGTTCCTTTCACTCCATAAGCCCCTCTCCCCATATCTCTAACTTTATCCTCATGGAACCTTATGGCTTGTCCCTGCCTGGTGCCTAAGATGATGTCGCAGTTGCCGTCGGTGATCTGTGCTTCGATCAAATTATCATCCTCGGGGATATTCATGGCATTTATTCCAGCTTTTCGGGGGTTGCTGAAGGCGGAAAGTTTGGTCTTCTTTATCACTCCATTTCTGGAAGCCATCACCACGAAATGTTGGTCATCGAATTCTTTCACCGGCACAAATGCGGCGACCTTCTCCTCCTCTCCCAAATCCAGCATATTCACAATGGGCTTGCCCTTTGCCAATCTTCCTCCCACCGGGATCTCGTGCACTTTGATCCAATAACATCTCCCCTTGGAAGTGAAGAAGAGAATATAATGATGGGTGGAGGCGATGAAGAGATGCTCCACAAAATCCTCTTCCTTGGTCTCTATCCCGATCACCCCTCTTCCTCCACGCCCCTGCCTTTTGTATGAAGTGACACTTAATCTTTTCATATAACCGGAGTGGGTGATGGTGATGACCATATCCTCTTCCGCTACTAAATCCTCGATGGTGAACTCCTCCTCTTCCTCTCTTATCTCGGTTCTCCTGTCATCCCCGTATTTTTTCTTAAGCTCCAAAAGCTCCTCTTTGATTATATTCATCCTCTGGGACTTGCTCTCCAAAATCCCTTTCAGCTTTTCGATCAACTTGATCACATCCAGATATTCCTGCTCCACCTTCTCTCTTTCCAACCCGGTAAGCCTCTGAAGCCGCATGTCCAAAATAGCTTGAGCCTGAATTTCGGTCAGCTTAAATTGCCCCATCAAACCGTTCTTAGCATCCTCCGGAGTCTTGGAGCCTCTTATCAATTTTATCACCGCATCTATGTGATCTAAGGCGATCTTAAGCCCTTCTAAAATATGTGCCCGTTGCTCTGCTTTCTTTAATTCGAACTGGATCCTTTTGGTGACCACGTCATGTCGATGCTCGATAAAATGGGAAAGCATTTGTTTTAAGCTCAATACCTGCGGTTGTCCATCCACCAAAGCCAACATGATTACCCCGAAAGTGGTCTGCATCTGTGTGTGTTTGAAAAGCTGGTTTAAGACGATCTCCGCGGGTGCATCTCTTTTCAGCTCCATCACAATCCTCATCCCATCCCGGTCCGACTCATCCCTTAAGTCGGAAATTCCATCGATGAGCTTATCCCGAACTAATTCCGCAATCCTTACCAAAAGGTTGGATTTATTTATCTGATAAGGTATCTCCGTGACGATTATGCTCTCCTTGCCACTTTTTTGTTTTTCGATATTAGCCTTTGCTCGCAGGACGATCCTTCCCCTTCCGGTCTTGTAGGCTTCCACTATGCCTCTTCTTCCGTAAATTATTCCACCGGTAGGAAAATCGGGACCGGATATATAGTCCAAGAGTTTATCCTCTTCCATTTCCGGGTTGCCAATTAAAGCAACAAGCGCATCCACCACTTCTTTTAAGTTATGAGTGGGGATATTGGTCGCCATCCCTACCGCGATGCCGGAGGCACCATTACAGATCAGATTGGGGAACCTGCTGGGAAGAACGGTGGGCTCTTTTCTGGTGTCATCATAGTTGGGGACGAATTTGACCGTCTCCTTATCCAGATCCTCTATCATCTCCATAGCCACATGAGACAGTCTTGCTTCGGTGTATCTCATCGCCGCCGGAGCATCGCCATCGACGGAACCAAAGTTTCCCTGACCATCGACCAACATATAGCGCATGTTGAAATCCTGTGCCATTCTAACCAGGGTGGGATAGACCACCTGCTCGCCGTGGGGATGATAGTTTCCCGAAGTATCACCAGCGATTTTGGCGCACTTACGATGCGGTCTTCCGGGTGCCAAGTTCA
>Ga0315279_10000738_pt1 | contig 60281 bp, 53 predicted proteins | sample YL17G06_20_MG_FD_203694 | JGI IMG/M metagenome (GOLD analysis project Ga0315279, IMG submission 203694) | Sediment microbial communities from Yellowstone Lake, YNP, Wyoming, USA - YL17G06_20 | ecosystem: Environmental > Aquatic > Freshwater > Lake > Sediment | place: USA: Wyoming | collected...
AAATTACAGAGGACCAACTCGCCCAAATCGAATCGCTCATCAACCACCGCCCCAGGAAGTGCCTGGGCTTCAAAACTCCCTTAGAAGTCGCTGCACCTTTTGTTGCACTTCAAGGTTGAATGTGGGATTTGATTAATTTGGGGGATTACAGTGATTCCCGTATTGGTCACTGTAATCCCTTTTTAATCCAGGAATAACCACCATGTATCGGATTGAATCCAAGGTAGATACCAAGTCGCGGGAGTACCGGGAGAACTACCAAGCCCTCCAGGCGCTTATCGAGAAATACAAGGAGCGCCTGACCGAGGTCAAGAAGGGTGGTCCCCCCGCTGCCCAGGAGAAACACAAGGCGCGGGGCAAGCTCACCGTCCGTGAGCGACTGGACCTTTTGTTCGACCGCAACACGCCATTCCTGGAGTTCAGCACCCTGGCCGCCAACGGGATGTATGATGACGAAGCCCCGGCGGCCGGGATCATCACCGGAGTGGGCGTGGTGCATGGGCGGGAGGTCCTAGTCGTGGCCAACGACGCCACCGTGAAGGGGGGGACCTACTTCCCGGAGACCATCAAGAAGCACGTCCGGGCCCAGGAGGTCGCCCTGGAGAACCGCCTGCCCTGCATCTACCTGGTGGACTCCGGGGGGATCTTTCTACCCTTGCAGGTGGGCACCTTCCCGGACAAGGAGCATTTCGGCCGCATCTTCTACAACCAGGCCCGGTTCTCGGCCCTCTCCATCCCCCAGATCTCCGTGGTCATGGGCTCCTGCACCGCGGGCGGGGCTTACGTCCCGGCGATGAGCGATGAGACCGTGATCGTCAAGGAGCAGGGCACGATTTTCATCGGTGGACCGCCCCTAGTCAAGGCCGCCACCGGGATGGACTTCACCCCCGAGGAACTGGGCGGCGCGGACGTGCACTGCCGCATCTCCGGGGTCTCGGACCATTATGCCCTGGACGATAGGCACGCCATCGAGATCACCCGCAACATCCTCCAGAACGTCCCTCCGGCCCGGAAGTTCCCCTTGGAGATGATCGAGCCCGAGGACCCCTATTACGATCCCCGGGAGCTCTATGGGGTGGTGCCCCGAGACCTCCGCAAGCCCTACGATATCCGCGAGGTGATCGCCCGGCTTGTGGACGGCAGCCGGTTCCATGAGTTCAAAGAGTTCTACGGGCCCACTTTGGTCACGGGCTTCGCCCGGATTCTGGGTTACCCCGTAGGCATCGTGGGGAACAACGGGGTGCTCTTCTCCGAGAGTTCCCAGAAGGGCGCCCATTTCGTATCGCTGTGCGCGGTGCGCAAGATCCCACTCGTGTTTCTGCAGAACATCACGGGCTTCATCGTAGGCAAGCAATACGAGCATGGGGGGATCGCCAAGGATGGGGCCAAGATGGTTCATGCCGTGTCCACGGCTCAGGTCCCCCGGTTCACGGTGATCGTTGGGAGTTCCAATGGGGCTGGGAACTACGCAATGTGCGGACGGGGTTACCTGCCACGGCTCCTCTTTATGTGGCCCAACTCCAAAATCTCGGTGATGGGCGGGGAACAGGCGGCCTCGGTCCTGCTCCAAGTTAAGATGGAGGCCTTGAAGGCCAAGGGCGCGACGATGAGCGAGGCGGAACAGGAGAAGTTTAAGGCTCCCATCATGGAAAAGTACGAGAAGGAGTCCAGCGCCTATTACAGCACATCGCGGCTCTGGGACGACGGGATCCTGGACCCCCTGGAGACCCGGGAGGTTCTGGCCCTAGGGATCTCCATGGCCCTGAACGCTCCAATCCCGGACCACCAGTTCGGCGTGTTCCGAATGTAGCGATGTCCTACCAGACCATCACCCTCGAGGTTAAAGACCTTATTGTCAGAGTCACCCTGAATCGTCCCGAGGTCCGGAACGCCTTTAACGGCCGCATGCTGGCCGAGCTTCGGGAGGTCTTCCTTGGACTCCGGGAAAGAGGGGACGTTCGGGTGGTGATCTTCACTGGGTCCGGGACTTCTTTCTGCGCCGGGGCGGACCTGAACTGGATGCGCCAAGTCAAGGACTATACTTACGAGGAGAACCTGAAGGACTCCCTGGTACTTGCGGAGTGCCTCTACGCCATCTACTCCTGTCCTAAACCAGTTGTCGGTAGAATCAACGGCCCGGCCATCGGCGGAGGCACGGGCATGGTAGCGGTCTGCGATATAGCCATCGCCTCCAGCGCGGCCCAGTTCAGCTTCAGCGAGGTCAAGATCGGTGTTGTCCCGGCTTGCATCTCCCCCTATGTGGTCCGTAAGATGGGGGAGGGCGTTTGCCGGGAGTTCTTTTTGACCGGGGAGAGACTGACTGCTGAAAAGGCTCAGAAAGCGGGTTTGGTGAACCAGGTGGTCACTCCGGAATCCCTTGATGAGGCCGTCCAAGAACGGGTGGATCAGCTTCTCTCAAGCGGCCCTGAGGCCCTCAAGGTCTGCAAGGACCTCCTGGAAAAGGTCTCCTCCCTTCCCTTTGACGAGGCTCGGACCTACACCGCAGAGGTCATCGCCAGGCTCCGTCAGAGCCCGGAGGCCCAGGAGGGGATGGCTGCTTACTTAGGGAAACGTAAACCATCCTGGACAGATGATACTAAGAACTAGCTATCAATAAATAAGTTAAAGCGTTTTGTTCAAGAAGATTCTAATAGCTAATCGAGGTGAGATCACCCTCCGGGTGATCCGCGCCTGCCGGGAGATGGGAATCAAGACCGTGGCGGTCTACTCCTCTGCAGACCGGGGAGCCCTGCATGTCCAGCAGGCGGATGAAGCGATAGCCATCGGTCCCCCGCCTCCTTTGGAGAGTTACCTGAACATCCCGAAGATCGTGGACGCGGCTAAGCGCACCGGGGCCGAGGCCATTCATCCTGGTTACGGTTTCCTGTCCGAGAATCCCCTGTTCGCCAAAGCTTGCGAGGAGGGCGGCCTGGTCTTCGTCGGCCCGGATTCCAAGGCCCTGGCCCTGGTCGGGGATAAGGTGGCCTCGCGCAAGACCGCGGTTGCAAACCAGGTTCCGATCATCCCGGGAATGATGACCCCGGGAAAAGCATTGGCCGAGTTCCAGGAGACGATTTCGAAAATCGGTTATCCCATCCTGGTCAAGGCCTCGGGCGGGGGAGGGGGAAAGGGAATGCACATCGTCCGTTCTTCGTCCGAGCTCCAGGGCGCGATAGAGACCAGCCAGAGGGAGGCCAAATCCGCCTTCGGGAACGACTCAGTGTACATGGAGAAATACCTGGAGGAGCCCCGCCACGTGGAGTTCCAGGTCCTGGCCGACAAGCACGGGAACGCCGTTCACCTCTTCGAGCGGGAGTGCTCCATCCAGCGCCGGCACCAGAAGATCGTGGAGGAGACCCCCTCGGTAGCCCTGGACGAGGATCTACGCCGTCGGATGGGGGAGACCGCCATCAAGATCGTCCGGGCCACGGGATACACCAACGCCGGGACCGTGGAGTTCCTCCTGGACCGGGACCGTAATTTCTACTTCCTCGAGGTAAATGCCCGCCTCCAGGTGGAGCACCCGGTCACTGAAATGGTGGTCGGGGTGGACCTGGTTAAGCAGCAGCTCGAGGTCGCCTGGGGGGAAACGCTGTCCTTCCGGCAGGAGGACCTGAGCCAACGGGGCCACGCCATCGAGTGCCGGATCTATGCCGAAGACCCTGAGAACGGCTTCCTGCCGAGCCCGGGGAAGATCCTCCTGGTGGAGGAACCTGAGGGTCCGGGCATCCGCTGCGACTCCGGCATCTACTCCGGCTTGGTGGTGACGCCGTTCTACGACCCCATCCTCTCCAAGCTCATCGTCTGGGCCGAAGACCGGGAAAGTTGCCGCTTGCGCATGATTGCGGCCCTGGGGAACTATACCCTTCTGGGGATTGCCACGCCCATCGGCTTCCTGGCCGATGTGCTCAAACACCCGGAATTCGCGGCCGGACGAACCCACACCCATTTCATCGCCAAGCACATGCCAAACTGGAAGCAATCGGAGAAGGAGGACGGCCTTCTGGAAATCGCCCTGATCGCAGGCGCTCTGGTGGGATCGAAGCCAAGGGGTCCCAAGGAGCTCGCCAGAGATGACCAACGACCAACCCCTTGGCAGACCCTCGGAAAGTGGGCGCTCGGAGGCTGTTGATGGAATACGACTTCTTCTTGGATGGCAAGCTCCATAAGGTCTCCCTGGAGGTCAAGGGGGAAAAGCAGGTTGCCGTGGTGGATGGAAAGCGCTTCGAGATCAGTCCCTACCGGGTTTCATCCCAGGCGATCTCCCTGTTGATCGATGGAAAATCCTACTTGGCTCATGTCGCCCGGGACGGGGAGAAGACCTTCGTGGCCATCGGCACAAATCGCTTCCTCCTGGAAGAGCCCAGGCAGGAGAGCGAACGGGCCGGGGTCAAAGGTGGTACTGCGGCCAAGGCTGAGGGCACGATCAAGGCCCCTATGCCCGGGCTGGTGATCAAGGTGAATGTGGCCGAGGGGTCCGAGGTGAACCCCGGGGATGGCCTGGTGGTGGTCGAGGCGATGAAGATGGAGCATGAGATGCGCTCCGGCATGAAGGCCGTGGTGGAGAAGGTCCATGTCAAGCCCGGCCAGCAGGTGGACGCGTTTCAGGTCCTGGTGGAGCTGAAGCCGGTGGAGGGATAGGGATCGGTTTTCGCTAAGGCAAGCGGGACTTTTGGTCCCGCTTTTTTGTTCCTGATGAAGGTCTGGAAGTTTACGCTTAGGGATCGTTCTTTCCTTATCCAATCCCAACGGGTAGTAACCCTGCGAGCCGTGTAGACAGGGTGGAGGGAGTTTGCGTGACCCCCCTGTTTTCCTCTTTCAAACCCTTGCTTTTTCAGGGCGGTTCAGGTATAATATTTTTCAGCCGAAATGCCTTTAAAAAGAAGGAGATCGAAAATGAATAAGATGTGGCTTTCGCTGTGCATCTTGCTGGTCCTAACCGGAGCAGCCTTGGGAGGTCCACCCAGAAACCATGAGGGCAAGTTTTTGACTCCGGAGCAGTTAAAGACCTTTTCGATGCCTGCGGATTCAACACACACCTACGATGTCCGATTTTACCGCCTGGACATCAGCCTGGCCATGACCTCCGGGGCAATGACCGCGCATGAGCTTTTGGGGATGACCTGCCGGGTGGCGAGCCTGGACACCTTCAGCTTAAACATGAACAGCTTGGTCTGTGATTCCGTGAAGCGGGGGCCGACCAGGCTTACCTTCACCACTCCAACCGGAGCGCTCACGATCACCTTGAACAGCACGATGCACAACGGGGACTCCACGGACATCGATATCTTCTACCACCGCAACTCGGGGACAGCCAACCAGGGGTTCTACTGGTACTCCCGAAGCTCGAACGGGGTTGCTAACATATGTTACTCCACCACCGAGCCTTCGGATTCCCGTTACTGGTTTCCGTGCTGGGACGAGCCCTGGGACAAGGCCGAGCGGGGCTGCCAGATCAACGTCACGGTCCCGGACACGTTCCTGGCCTGCTGCAACGGTCTCCTGGACAGCACGTCCTCGAACTCCTCGCTACATACCAAGACCTTCTGGTGGACCGAGGACTATCCGATTTCGACCTACCTCATGGCCTTCTCGGCTTCGAGGTATTGCACCTGGAAGCAGCGCTGGGCCCGCGCCCCGGGGGATACTATCGATGTCAAATACTACATTTGGCCAACGGATTCCAGCCGCTCGGTCAGCGCGTTCGCCAACGTCCCGGACATGCTTTCCTTCTTCAACCGCCCGGATGTCTACGGCCCGTATCCCTTCGAGAAATACGGGATGGATGCAGTCTCCCCCTTTCAGTGGGGAGGGATGGAGAACCAGACCATGACCATGATCATCCGCAGTTGGCTTTCAGGCGATGACGAAGGCATCGCTCATGAATTGTCTCACCAGTGGTGGGGAGACAGGGTGACCTGCTTCACCTGGCCGAACATCTGGCTGAACGAGGGCTTTGCGACCTACTCCGAGGCCCTGTATATGGAGCACCAGCAGGGCCATGCCTACTTCATCAGCGACCTGAACAGCTTCGCCAACGACTACTTTTCCAGCGATGCCGGCTACCGCTTTCCGGTGTACAACCCCCCTTCGGCCTACCTTTTCGACTGGGGCACGATCTACTGCAAGGGGGCCTGGGTCCAGCACATGCTCAGGTATGTGGAGCACGACACCAGCGCCACGCACGGCCTGTTCTTCCAGGCCCTGCGGGCTTACGGGGACAGCCTGAAGTACGGGAACGCTTCGACCGCAGACTACCAGCGGATCCACGAGCGCTTCTACGGAGACACCCTGAATTGGTTCTTCAACGAATGGATCTATCTGGCCGGTTATCCCCAGTACCATGTCAATTGGTACGGGGTCTCCCAGCCTCCGAACTGGCAGATCGTGGTGGACATCTCCCAGAACAATGGCAGCGGCGCTCCGGCGGTGTTCCATATGCCCGTGGAGATGCTGTTCCACCTCACGGGCAAGGATACCCTGGTGCACTACGCGATCACCTCTTCTCCGCAGCGGAACACGTTCCTCGTCTCAGCCCATCCGGATTCTGCAGTTTTTGACCCCAACGACTGGATCTTAAAGAAGGTGACCCTGACCAGTGGTGTGGAGCTGGGTTCGACCGTACCCCTGGCCCAGAGCTTACGGTTAGAGCAGAATGTCCCCAACCCCTTCCGAGGCGAGACTGAAATTTCCTATGTTCTACCGATCGGCGGTCATGCCAAGCTTGCGGTCTATGATGTCCTTGGCCACAGGGTGAGGATTCTTCTCGAAGGTGAGGAGAAGGCCGGAGTCTACAAAATCCAATGGGATGGCCGGGATGACAGCGATGAGACTACTCCCAGCGGAGTCTACCTGTATCGTCTCGAAGCGGGAGACAAAACTTATACCCTAAGGTCTGTAAAGGTCAGGTAATAAGATCGGAAGTAATAGAGATGTAAGCGATCAAAAGGAGGGCTCCCTTCGGGCCCTCCTTTCAAGGCTCATGAATATCTTGTGATCAATGAACCAGCGGAGATGCGATGCTCACCAAAGAACAGCAAGCCTTCCGGGCTGAGATCCGGGATTTCTGCGAGCAGGTCCTCGCTCCTGTAGCCGGGGAGTTCGACAGGGAGGAGAAGTTTCCCCGTGAGATCTTGAGCGTAATGGGAAAGCGGGGGTACTTAGGCATCCCCTATGATAAAAAGTTCGGCGGAGCAGGGAGGGACACGATCTGCTACGCTATCGGCGTGGAGGAGGTTTCCCGAGTCTGCGGGTCCACGGGCCTGACCATGGCCGCTCACACCTCCCTGGGGGCTGCACCGATATACCTTTTCGGAAACGATGAACAGAAGGCCAAGTGGCTGCCCCGCTTGGCTTCCGGTCAGGCCTTGGGGGCCTTTGGGTTGACAGAGCCCGGGGCTGGCTCGGATGCTGGGAGCACTAAAACCACTGCTTTTTTGGACGGTAATCAGTGGATCGTCAACGGTTCAAAATGCTTCATCACCACGGCCGAGGTGGCCGAGCTACTAGTGATCACAGCCGTGACCGAGAAAGGGGTCGGCACCAAGGGGATATCCTCTTTCCTAGTTGAGAAGGGGACCCCCGGCTTCACCATCGCTAAGCGGGAAAACAAAATGGGGGTTAGGGGCTCGATTACCAACGAACTGGCCTTCACAGACTGCCGGATTCCTCAGGGAAACCTCTTGGGCACTCTTGGTCAGGGATTCAAACAGTTCCTGCAGATTTTAGATGGAGGACGCATCTCCATCGCAGCCATGGCTGTGGGCCTTGGCCAGGCTGCCTTGGATTACTCTGCCCGCTATGCCAAGGCTCAATCGTTAGACGGTAAGCCTATGGCAGAGGAGCAGGGCGTTCAGTTTCTATTGGCAGATATCGCTACCGAGATCGAGGCCGCCAGGCTCCTAGTTTACGATGCTGCGGAGAGGAAGGATGCCGGGGTCAAATTCACCAGGCAATCAGCTATGGCCAAGCTTTATGCGGCCACGGTCGCGATGCGGGCCACGACTCAGGCCATGGACATCCTCGGGGAGACCGGAGGTTTAAAGGACCATCCCATGGAACGTTATTTCCGCGACGTAAAGCTCTGCGAGATCGGAGAGGGAACCAGCCAGGTCCAGAAGCTCGTCATCTTCCGGGAGATCCTCAGGGATCTCCCATAATGAGGAAGGGCATTTGAGAGCTACTCGGGAGTTTGAGGGCAAAGTTGCCCTCGTAACCGGCTCCACCGGCGAGGGCATGGGTCGCTCTATCGCCCTGACCTTAGCACGCGAGGGGGTACGCATCGTCCTGAACTATGGCACGGGCCGTCCCGGAAATCGGATGAAGGCTGAAGGACTGATTCGGATCATCCGGGAGATGGACTCTGAGGCCATTGCAGTCAAAGCCGATGTGCGTTACCCCAAGCAGGTGATGGCTATGGTCGAGAGAACCGTGGACCGTTTCGACGCGATCCACATCCTCGTCCTTAACCATTCCGGAGGCTGGGATGAGGGCCAGGACATGGCAATCCTTGATCCCGGAAAGTGGAGGAAAACGGTCTCCGCAGAGTTGGACGGCACCTTTCACTGCCTGCGCTATGTCCTTCCCTTGATGCGGAGGCAGAGATGGGGGAGGGTCATCGGACTCTCCTGGAATGCGGTCCGGACCTGGCACAGGCCACCCTATGACTACACCGTGGGCAAATCCGGGGCCGAGCGGCTTATCTCGATGCTGGTCCGCTCAGAATGGAAATACGGCATCACCCTCAACTCCATCGCTCCGGGGTATCTGGCGGGCTTCCCTTTAAAGGAGGCTCTGGGATCTCTTCGGGACCCGGCGAAATGGGCCAAGCGTTCCCGGGCTACGCCCCAGGATGTGGGCGAGATCGTGGCTTTCCTCTGCTCGGAGAAGGGCCGGTTCCTGACCGGCGGAACCATCGCCCTGGCCGACAATCCGCTGTCTTGACCGGGCCATGGAAGAATCCTTTCTCCCTAAATACGACTGGTGGATGGTCATCGTCATTCTCGGGGTTCTCGGCATGGCAGCCTTCCTGGGCTACTCCTTCATGGTGAAAGCAAACTTGACCTATGAAGGATATTTTCCGATCGTCATCCTTGTTTTCGTCATTGTTTTCATGCTTTTCACGCGCTACACTGTCGCCTCGCGAGAGATCGTCATCCGCTTCGGCCCGTTTCGTTTCCGCTACCCTTATTCGTCCATCGTCAGGGTCGTCCGCTCAGGACCTTTCCAGGGATCTGGTGTGCCCGTATCCGTAAACTTTTCCTTTTCCTCGGATTATCTGGTTGTCCTCCTGAAAACAGGGACGTTCCGCGCGGTCACGATCTCCCCCCGCGACCCAGAGCGTTTCTTGAGGCTTCTCTCCACGCGGGGGGTCAAGGTAGAGGCTCAACGGTCCGGCCTGGGGCCCTTGACCGCGGACCCTTCCCGCCTTGACAAAAGCCCTAAGGGCATGATAAAATGATAAGTGAACTTCTTCACAACCAGCTTATCGCGTAAGGAATCCCGATCTTGCACTTAGGTGACTTTGAGCTCCTCCCTCTCTTGGACGGGGAGTTCCGTCTCGATGGGGGAGTTATGTTCGGAGTCGTGCCCAGGGTACTGTGGGAGAAAGAGCAGGTCCCGGATTCCAAAAACCGCCTCACCCTTGCCATCCGCGCCCTTTTGGTCAAGACCCCTGAAAAGAATTTTCTCATCGACGCCGGAATCGGCGAGAACCTCGCGTCCCGATGGATGGAGAACTACGCCGTGGTTCGCCGGGCCCCCTTGGAGCAGCTTCTCTCCGATCAGGGGGTTAACCCTGAGGACGTGGACGGCGTCCTCCTGACCCACCTGCATTTTGACCATGTAGGGGGGGCGACCCGGCGGGATGCCCAGGGGCGTTTCGTTCCCGCTTTTCCCCGGGCCGTGCATTATCTCCAGAAGGGGGAGCTGGCGGACGCCCTTCAACCCAACGAGAGGACCCGGGCCTCCTACGTAAGGGAGAACCTGGATCCCCTTTTGGAAAAGAAGCTGGTCAGGGAGATCGAGGGGGATGTGACCGTGGCCGAGGGGATACGGTTAATCGTAACCGGAGGGCACACCCGCCATCACCAGGCGGTCCTGCTTCAGAGCCAGGGGAGGACCGCGATTTTTTTCGCGGACCTCGTTCCCACCGCCGTTCATCTGGCCCTGACCTACATCATGGGCCTGGACCTTTATCCCAATGATACGCTGGAGGCTAAGAAGCGTCTTCTGCCCCAGGCCTTCTCCGAGGGCTGGGTCGTGAGCTTCGACCATGATCCCAAACTGGCCCTGGCCAGGCTCACTCTGGAAAACGGGCGTTATCGCGCGGTAAGCGTTGAGGAATAATCAGGTACCAATCGGTTTTTCACAAGATAAACCTTAAATGATTCCTTCAAGAGGAGAAAGTAAATGACCAGAGAGGTTGTGATCGCAAGCGGGGCGAGGACCCCGGTCGGAAAGTTTCTTGGCGGACTGGCCTCGTTCAAGGCCGCTGAGCTTGGGGCCATCGCTATCAAGGAGGCCCTGATCCGGGCCAAGACCGAGCCTGGAGAGGTGGACGAAGTCATTTTCGGCCATGTATGCCAGGGCGGCGTGGGACAGGCCCCAGCCCGGCAGGCCCTGATCAAGGCTGGGATCCCGCCCAGCGTGGGGGCCGTAACCGTGAACAAGGTTTGCGGCTCGGGACTCAAGGCCGTGATGATGGCGGCCCAGGCCATCAAGGCCGAGGACGCCGAGATCATCGTGGCCGGGGGCCAGGAGTCCATGTCCAACGCACCCTATTATTACTTCAACGGGCGGACCGGCCAGAAGTTCGGGAACCAGCAGCTCATGGACGGGCTGATCATGGACGGGCTGTGGTGCTCCTTCAATAACTGCCACATGGGGATGCTCGCGGAGTTCACCGCGGAGAACTCCAAAATTCCGCGGTTCGAGCAGGACGAGTTTGCCTACAAGAGTCAGATGAAGGCCGTGGCCGCGATCAAGGAGGGCAAGTTCCGGGCCGAGATTGTGCCCGTGGTCATCTCCCAGAAGAAGGGCGACCCGATCCGCGTCGATACGGATGAGTCCCCCCGGGCGGACACTACCATAGAGGCCCTGGCCAAACTCAAGCCGGCGTTTAAGCCGGACGGCGGCACGGTCACGGCCGGGAACGCGCCCGGGATGAACGACGGGGGCGCGGCCCTGGTGGTCATGTCCCTGGACGCGGCCAAGAAGAAAGGGATCACCCCCCTGGCCCGGATCGTGGGTTACGCCACTGGCGGGGAGGAACCCAAGCGGCTGTTTTATGCCCCGATCATCGCCGTGCGCAAGGTCCTCGACAAGGTGGGCTGGAAGCTCTCCGAGGTGGATCTGATTGAGGCCAACGAAGCCTTCGCGGTCCAGGCCCTGGCCGACGGTAAGGAGCTGGGTTGGGACTGGAGCCGGGTCAACGTACACGGCGGGGCCGTGGCCATCGGGCATCCTATCGGTGCCTCCGGCGCGAGGGTTTTCATCACCCTGCTTTACGCAATGAAAGACCGCGGAGCCCGGCGGGGCCTGGTGACCATCTGCCTCGGGGGTGGAAACGCTGTGGCCATGGCCGTAGAAAAGATGTAAATTTAAAAAACTACCCTGGAAGGAGGGCAGACCTTGGAGATCAAGAAAATAGGTGTGATCGGTGCCGGAACGATGGGCAACGGCATTGCCCATGTGGCCGCCCAGTCCGGATTCGATGTCGTCCTCGTGGACGTAGACCAGAAGTTCCTGGACAAGGCTCTCGGGACGATCAAGAAGAACCTGGGCCGGCAGGTGGAGAAGGGCAAGCTCACCCAGGAGCAGATGGATGGCACCTTGGGAAAGATCAAGACCGCGGCCTCGCTGGAGGGGATCAAGGACTGCGGGGTCGTGGTCGAGGCCGTCTTCGAGGACCTCAAGGTTAAGAAGGAGATCTTTGTCAAGCTGGACGCTCTCTGTCCCCCGGAGGCCATCCTGGCCACCAATACTTCGACCATCTCGATCACCCAGATCGCGGCCGCCACGAAGCGGCCGGACAAGGTCATCGGGATGCACTTCATGAACCCGGTCCCGGTAATGCAGTTGGTGGAGGTCATCAAGGGCGTGGCGACCTCGGAGGCCACCTACCAGGTCGTGGATGAGTTGGCCAAGAAGATGGGCAAGACCCCGGTCTTGGTGAACGACTACCCGGGGTTCGTGGCCAACCGCGTCCTGCAGCCGATGATCAACGAAGCCTGCTACTGCCTGATGGAGGGCGTAGCCACCCCGGAGGCCATCGACACGGTCATGAAGCTCGGGGCGAATCATCCCATGGGGCCCCTGGCCCTCGCCGACTTGATCGGGCTGGATGTCTGTCTGGCGATTATGGACGTCCTCTACACGGGTTTCTCCGACTCCAAGTACCGTCCCTGCCCGCTATTAAAGAAAATGGTCGCCGCCGGGCATCTCGGACGAAAGACCGGCCAGGGCTTCTACAAATACTAAACCCTTTAGGAGCGACGCTATGCCTTTCGAAGGTTGTCAGAAAATCTGGATGGACGGGAAGTACATCCCGTTCGAAGACTCCAAGGTCCATGTCCTGTCCCACGTGGTGCACTACGGCACCGCGGTGTTCGAGGGCATCCGGGCCTACAAGACCAAGAAGGGAACCGCGGTCTTTCGCCTGGAGGCCCACATTCAGCGGTTGTTTAACTCCGCCAAGATGTACCGCATGCACATCCGCTACCCCAAGGGCCAGACCGGCTTCACGGACGCCGACCGCGCGGCTATGATGACCTGCAGCAGCGACGGGGACCCGGAGTGGATGAAGTTCCCATGGACCGTCGCGGAGGTTTCCAAGGCCTGCTGCGACACGATCCGTGAGAACAAGTTGGACGCCTGCTATATCCGCCCGATCATGTACCGGGGCTTCTCCACCCTGGGCGTGGACCCCTTTACCTGCCCCCTGTCCCTGGCCATCGCGGTCTGGCGCTGGGGCAAGTACCTGGGTCCCGAGGCCCTGGAGAAGGGGGTCTCGGTGTGCGTCTCCTCCTGGGCCCGGATGGCCCCGAACACCCTCCCGGCCCTGTCCAAGTGCGCGGCCAACTACATGGATTCCCAGCTCATGAAGATGGAGGCCTTAGTAAACGGGTACACCGAGGGGATCGCCCTGGATGTGAACGGCTATGTCTCGGAGGGAAGCGGAGAGAACCTGTTCCTGCTTAAAGACGGAAAACTCATGACCCCGCCCCTGGGGGCCTCGGTCTTGCCCGGCATCACCCGGGACTGCATCATCACCTTAGCACGGGAGCTGGGCATTCCGGTGGAGGAGCACCTGATCCCGAGGGAACTCCTCTACATCGCGGACGAGGTCTTCTTCACGGGCACGGCCGCGGAGATCAGCCCGATCTCCTGCGTCGACCGGATCAAGATCGGCACCGGCGCTCGAGGCCCTGTGGCTAAGAAGCTCCAAGACGCTTACTTCGCCACTGTGGAAGGCGAGGTCCCGGATCGGTACCACTGGCTGACTTATATTTAAAGGCCCCTTACCTCCGGCGTCTGAAAGCTGCCCCTGAGAAATTAGGGGCAGCTTTCTTGTTGAGTTAAGGGGGTTAAAATGCCCTTGCACGAACTCGCCTGATATGCTAAAATAACGCATTATGTCAGAGAACGGAACGAACAAGACCCCTCCCAGCCGCTCTGCAGGCCTGGCCCGCTCCGCGGGCACGGTGAGTGCCGGGGTCGCTCTGTCTCGGATCTTCGGGCTCGTCCGGGAACAGACCTTCGCCTACGTGTTCGGGGCCGGCCTGGCCAACGACGCCTTCGTGGTGGCCTTCCGGATCCCGAACCTCCTGCGCGACCTGTTTGCCGAGGGGGCGTTCTCCTCGGCCTTCGTGCCCACCTTCACCGAGGTCAACACCAAGAAGGGGAGGGAGGCGGCGTTCCGGCTGGCCAACAACGCGGCCAACGCCTTGTCTCTGATCCTGGCCGTGATCTCGCTCCTGGGCATCCTGGCCTCCCCCTGGCTGGTCTCTTTATTCGCACCCGGGTTCGCCAAAATCCCGGGCAAGCTTCCCCTGACAATCCACCTGACCCAGATCATGTTTCCGTTCCTGTTGTTCATCGGTCTGGCGGCCCTGGCCATGGGGGTCCTGAACACCTTCCGGCGTTTCGCAATCCCGGCCCTGGCCCCCTGCCTCCTGAATTTGATGATGATCCTCGCCGGGTTCTTTCTCTGCCCGCTTTTCGGGGCTACCCCGGAGAGGCAGATCTACGGCATGGCCATCGGGGCCCTGTTGGGCGGGCTTTTCCAGTTTTTGTTCCAAGTGCCCAGCCTTTTCAAGGAGGGTTTCCGGTTCCTGCCGGTCCTGGACTTCCGGGACCCCGGGGTCAGGCAAATTACCAAGCTCATGCTGCCAGCGGTCATCGGGCTCTCGGCCACGCAGGTGAACATCTTCGTCAATACCCTCTTGGCCTCCTTCTTGAGTCAAGGCAGCGTCTCCTATCTGAACTACAGCAACCGGCTGGTCCAGCTTCCCATCGGGCTGTTCGGGGTGGCCATCGCCACGGTCGTCCTTCCCATTGTGGCCGGGCACGCCGCCCGGGAGAACCTGGAGGAGGTGCGCAAGACCGTGTCCTCAGCCCTGAGGTTGGTCTTCTTCCTGACCCTTCCTGCGGCAGTCGGGCTTGTGGTTCTGGCCAAGCCGATCATCTCTCTCCTCTATGAGCACGGTCGGTTCAAGGCCGTGGACACCATCGGGACGGCAAACGCCCTGGGGCTTTACTGCCTCGGGCTCTTCGCCTATGCCTCGGTGCGCAGCTTAGTGCCGACCTTTTACTCGCTCAAGGACGCGGCAACGCCGGTCAAGGCCAGTTTCGCGGCCGTGAGCACGAACATCGTCCTGAACCTGCTCCTGATGCGCCCGTTGGGCTACCGGGGCCTGGCCCTGGCCACCTCCTGTTCGGCCTTCGTGAACCTGGGGCTGCTGCTGTTTTTCCTGCACCGGAGACTGGGGTCAATGGACTTCCGCAACCTCGCCGGCACCTTCCTCCGGGTCCTGATTGCGGCCCTGGCCATGGGCGGGGCGGCCTGGTTCGCCGCCGGAAGTCTGGGGGGGGTGCGCGTCCCCATGAAAGTCTTTGCGCTGCTGCAGGTCTCGGCCGGCCTGCTCTTCGGGCTGGTGATCTTCGGGACGGTCGCCCGGGTCCTGCACATCGAGGAGCTGAACGTTTTCATCAATGCCTTTATCCGAAGATCCCGGAAAGGGGAGAACCATGGATAGGATGGAACAGAAGAAGATCGTGGAGGCCCTGCTTTTCGCGGCCGATTTCCCGGTGGCCACGAGCCGGCTCAAGGTCCTGGTGGAGGACCTGGAGAGGGAGGAACTGAAGGAGATGGTGGCGGAGCTGAACCGGGAGTACGAGGAGCAGGAGAGGAGCTTCTGGATCCAGGAGGTCGCGGGAGGATACCAGATGGCAACCCGCCCGGGGTTCGCCCGCTGGGTGAAGGAGCTTTACAAGGGCCGGAGAGCGGCCAGGCTGACCCAGCCGGCCCTGGAGACCCTGGCGATCATCGTCTACCGTCAGCCCGTGGGAAGGCCGGACATCGAGGCTATTCGGGGGGTGAACTCGGACAGCGTGATCGCCACGCTCCTGGAGCGGAACCTGGTCACGGTGGTGGGAAAAGACACCACGGTGGGCCGTCCCATCCTCTACGGCACTACCCCGGAGTTCCTGCGCTACTTCGGACTCAAGGACGTATCTGGATTGCCTCCCCTGAGCGAATTAGAGGCCTACCTGGTCTCCAGGGAACAGGCGGCAGAGGCTGAGCCTGTCCCGAAAGACGAAGAAAACAAGCCGGATGATGAGACTGAATAAATACCTGGCTTCCTGCGGGATCGCCTCGCGCAGGAAGGCCGACCTTATCATCAGCTCCGGACGAGTTGTCGTGAATAGCATAACTATTTATGATTTAGGAATATCCGTTGATGAACTTAAAGATAAAGTTGATGTAGATGGCAAGCGTATCAGCCCAGTCGGGAACAAGGTCTATCTCCTTCTGAACAAGCTGCCTGGATATGTCACGACCCGGAGCGATCCCCAGGGAAGGAGGACGGTTTTCTACCTGCTGCCGAACATGAAGGAGAGGCTCTTTTCAGTGGGCCGGCTGGACTACGACGCAGCCGGCCTTCTGCTTTTGACCAACGATGGGGAGCTGGCCAATCGCTTGACGCATCCCGGATACGAGGTCCCCAAGACCTACCGGGCCTGGGTGGAGGGCAGCGTCTCGCAGGATTCCCTCCAGCAGCTTACGCAGGGCGTTACCCTGGAGGACGGGCCGGCAAAGGCCGAGGCTGCAAGCCTCATCCGGAAAGCGGCAGGGGAGTCTGTGATCGAGATCGTGCTCAAGGAGGGACGGAAGCGGGAGGTCAAGCGGCTCTGCCAAGCCATCGGGCATCCGGTCAGGCGGCTGTTGAGGATCGGCCTGGGAAGCCTGAAGCTCGGGGATTTAGAGCCCGGGAAGTGGAGGAAACTGAGTTCAAGGGAAGTTCAGGGGCTTTACCGAAGTCCTAAGGGATAGACTGTAGACAGTAGGCGGTGGATTGGGGACAACGGAAAAAGTCCGTCGAACACGAGGATTTCGTCGTGCAGTCTGGATGGAAACGGGTTCACAGCTTTGCGGTCATTCTGAACGGAGTGAAGACTCTCACGCTCCCGTTTTCTTGGATTACAGGCTCCTAATGATTGCTCCCCTGGCCCAAACGATAGGCGGCTTTGGCCTGCTCTACGGCTGTGACCAGTTGCTCGACCTCGGCGCGTTTCTCCATCGGGATCTTGAGGCCCAGGATTCCGCCGTGTTTGGTGCTGAAATTCAGGGTGCTCTGTCCTCGCAGGCCCGGGACGCAAAGGATGGTCCCGATCAGGGCGGTGTGATAGCGCGCGGACTCTCCACCGCTTCCGTAGCCAAACACTTCGAGGATCCGGCCGTCGAAGGTGAGGATGTGCTCGTCCAACGGGATTTCGGTCATTCTGAGGCTCCTTGCCTTAGGTTATCATGATAGGATACTCCAAGGGGGCCGGGGAAGTCAAGAGGGGCTTTGACGAGCCCTTTTTCTTTGTGGTATGGTTAGAGGTGGAAGACAACTTCAGGTTGGATATTAGTTCAAGTGCCCCCCCCCTAACAAAGGTGGGGAGGGGGAGAGGTATTTTGAAGCGGGTTTCAGCCTTTGACCCTCGGCGAAATTATCCTCTGAGAAATATGTGGTTGACAAGAACCCAAATCATTTGAAACTAGAAAAAGAATCCTTATCCAAGGCGTGAAAAAAAGGCGGCCCGAAGGGTCGCCTTTTGGGTTTACTGGATCAACGGTTCATTTGAAGATGTCCTGGCCGATGTCCAAGGTCTTGCGCCGGAGCAGGTACTGGCAATGGCGGTTCTGGCAGAGGATGGCGTCGATCTTGGGCTTGTATTTGTGCAGGGAGCAGTCGGCGTAGTCCTCGCGTTGCTGCTGCGTGGCCCCGCACTTGAACTCCCAGATGATCGGAACAAGACGGCCTTCGCGGCTCTCGCTGTCCTTCTTTTTTTCGAAGATATCAACCCCGTCGTAGTTCTCCATCGTTCCCTCAAGGGTGGTGATTGCCCGTATTTCTTTATGGATAATCATACCCCAAAATCATTTTGAAATGCAAGGGGTTTTCCCGTTTCGGGCTCCTCCAGGGGTGCTTGATTTTTGCGTGGGTTCATGGTAAAATGTAAGTCCAATGAGATTTCGCCTGGAGACCTTTGGATGCCAGATGAACCGCTACGACTCCGGGGTCGTGGCCTCCCTCCTCGTGGCCGCGGGGCATGTGCAGGTCAAGGACCCGGCCCAGGCCGAGGTCTATCTGATCAACTCCTGCTCGGTCCGGGAACATGCCGAGGAGCGGTTGTTCAAGCGTCTCGCCGAGCTTGCAGCCTGGAAGCGGAGCCGGCCGGAAAGGCGCATCGGGCTCCTGGGCTGTACGGCCCAGGGGATGGGGGAGAGGGCCCTGGAGAAAGCTTCGCACCTGGACCTGATAGCCGGGCCGAAGAGCTACGGTAGGCTCCTCAGCAATATCGAGAGGATGGGCGACAGGGAAGCCGTGGTGGACATAGGGAATGCGGAAAGTGAAATCCAAATTTCAAAACCCCAAATTCAAAATCTGTCCGCGTTCGTGGCCGTTTCCCGGGGATGCGATAACAGGTGCTCCTACTGCATCGTGCCCACGGTCCGGGGGCCGGAGCGCTCCCGCCCTGCCCACGCCGTCCTGAATGAAGTCTGCTCCCTGATCGCCTCGGGGACCAGAGAGGTCGTCCTCTTAGGGCAGAACGTAAACAGCTACCGGGATCCCGGAGCCGTGCCTGCGTACAGCTTTGCAGACCTGCTCAGGCAGGTGGACGAGATCCCCGGGATCGTGCGGGTGGGCTTCCTCACCTCCCATCCCAAGGACCTAAGCGAGGATATTCTTAAGGTCATGGCCGGGTCCCGGCACATCGCGCATCATCTTCACCTCCCGCTCCAGTCCGGCTCGGACAGGATCCTGGCCGCCATGAACCGGCAGTACAGCTATGCCTCCTATCTCGCGAGGGTCGGGAAAGCCCGGGAGATAATGCCCAATCTCAAGCTGACCACGGACCTCATCACCGGCTTCCCCGGGGAGAGCGAGGAGGACTTCGAGGCTACGCTGGCGGCCATCCGGGAGATTCAGTTCGACGAAACGTTCACGTTTTACTACTCCGAGCGGGAGGGTACTCCTGCGGCCTTCCTTCCGGGCCCGGTGCCCCTTGAGGTGCGCAAAGAAAGGCTGGCCCGGATGATCGCCCTCACATCCCACATCGCGTCCGAGGCCGTTGCCCGGCAGGTGGGGAAGGAGGCCTGGGTCTTCGTGGAGGGGCCCAGCCGGAAAGATCGGAACGCTTGCAAGGGAAGGACCCGGGAGAACCGGGAGGTGGTGTTAGAGTCTGACGGCCACAAGCCTGGGGACGTTGTGAAAACGGCCATCCAGGGGTCCTCAGGCCGCATTCTGTTGGGAACTTCCCAAGAGGATAGCTCGGATATTGGATTCAACTCTTGCCCGGCCGGAGCTTTGGCAGGGCACTCCGAAATCCAAAATTCAGAATCCCAAATCGCTAACGAGGTGTGAGATGTGGATCCTGCGCCTTTTATTCGCTGTCATCATCCTCCTGCTTTTGGTCTTCGTGTGCTTCCAGAACGTGCACCAGGATCAGACCGTTTCGGTCGTGCACGTGTTCCAGGAGAACTTCACGGATCAGCCCCTTGGCCTAGTCCTTTTGGTCGCCACGGCTATCGGCATGATCCTGGCCTTCCTGATCTCCCTCTTATCGGAGTTCAAGCTCCGCAGAACGATCTGGATGCAGCGCCGTGAGATCAAGAAGCTCTCCACCGAGATCACGGCCCTGCGCAACCTGCCCCTGGCTAAAGAAAACGAGGAGGCGTCCAAGCCCGCCACCTCCCAGGAAGGGAAAGGGACCACACCGTGAGCGTTTTCCTGGGCCTGGTCTTAGCCGCCTTTGTGGGCGTTCTCCTGGCCTGGATCGTGGGACGGTTCACCGGCCCAAGGGTCAAGGCCCATAGCCCGGGCCTGGCCTCCTACGTGGCCGGGCTCAAGGCCATGGCCTCGGGGGATTGCGAGCTGGCCCAAAAGCACCTGAGAGAAGCCGTGGAGCAGGACTCCTCCAACGTGGACGCCTACATCCGGCTGGGAGACCTCCTCCGGGAAACAGGACAGGTCGAGAAAGCCGTCCAGGTACATCAGAGCCTCACGGTCCGTACCGGGCTGCCTTCAGCGACCCAAGAGGCCGTTCTGGAGAGCCTGGCCAGGGATTTCCTGAAGCTCGAGAAGGAGCACAAGGCCCTGCCCGTATTGGAAGACCTGGTCGTCCTGAGCTCACGGAACCGGTACGGCCTGGAAGCCCTTTCCAGGCTCTACGAGGCCGACAAGAAGTACACCGAGGCCTCCAAGCTCCAGGCCAGGCTTTTCGAGCTGGACGGAGGCCGGGACAAATCAGGTCTGGCCCTGCGCTATGCCTATCTCGGGAAGCTGGCCCTTTCCAAAGGGGACCAGGCCGCGGCCAGGGAGCTCCTGGAACTGGGCCGGGCCATGGACCCCGGATCGGTTCCGGCCAATCTTTACCTCGGAGACCTGAACTACGCCGCGGGATCAACCAAGGAGGCCATCGCCTGCTGGCAGAGGGTCCTGGAGGCCAGCGAGGAGTGGGCCTGGCTTACCTTCGAGCGCCTGGAGGAGGCTTACTACGAGGAGGGCTCGTTCGATGCCATGGCCCAGACTTATGAGGACTTCCTGGCGAAACACCCCAAGCAGGCCCGGGTGCGCGTTGCCCTGGCCAAGATCAAGCTCAAGAAAGGCCAGGTCGAGGAGGCCCTGGAGCAGGCCCGCCTGGCGTTGGAGGAGAACCCGGACTTGCCCGAGGCCCGGGCGGTCCAGGTGGAGAGCCTGGCCCGTTCCGGGGGGCCGGAGATCGCGTTCTCAGATGCCCTGGCTCTGGTGGAGGACCTCCTCGAGAAGGGACGGAGGTTCCAGTGCCGGCAGTGTGGCAGGATCGCCGAAGACCTGGAGTGGCGCTGCCTGAAGTGTGGTTCCTACGGGAGCGCAGCGCTGCTACCATGAGGCTTTGCTTCTTGATCCTCCTTCTGCCTTCTCTGGCCCTAGCCGGGTCCCCAAGCGCATTCGATCAGGGGTTCAAGGCCTATCAGGCCCGGTCCTTTGAGCAGGCCAAGGCTCTTTTTGAGGCCTATCTGAAGACCAACCCTTCCCGCAACCTCAGTCGCACCCTCTTCTATTTAGGCCAGCTGGAAGCGGACGGGCAAAAGTCCAGGAACTATTTTGAGGCCCTGATCTCGAAGTACCCCAAGGATACGCTCACCGTCCGGGCGAACCTGTTTCTTGGACAGCTGGCTTATACCAAGGCGGATTATTCCGAGGCCCGAAAGAGGTTCTCCGTAGTTGTTGCTCAGTTTCCCGGGCTCTCCCTGGCCAGCGAATCCCAGTACTGGCTGGGCGTCTCCTGGCTGGCGGATGGCAAGCCCGAGGAGGCCAGGAGGGAGTTCTACGGCCTGATCAAGGCCTACCCGCAATCAAAGAGAGAGGAATGGGCCAGACTAGGGATCGGGGACAGCTATCTCCGGCAGGGAAACTACGAACGGGGATTGACCGAATACCAGGCCTGCGAATCGAGCTTCCCCTCCGGAGAAACCCTGCCCATCGTCCTGTTTCAGATCGGTCAGTGCTATGAGAAACTGGGAGGGAAGGAGGAAGCTCAAGCTTCCTACCAGAGGGTAATCGAGGTCGCACCCAACGGCTACGAGGCCATCGAAGCCAAGCAGAGGCTTGCGGCGTTGGGTAAGCGCATCGGGGAAGCTCCCCGGCCGGCCTCGGATACATCCAATCCCTCCACGGTCAACAAGCCGGATACGGCCAAAGATATGCGGGATACGCTCTTCGCGGTGGTTAAGCCAGGAAGAGACACAGCCCATCAACCTCATGTATCCGGTCTTTTCCTCCAGGTCGCAGCCTTCACGGATCAGGGAAGCACGACTCCCCTGAAAGAAAGGCTGGCCAAGAGCAGGTATCCGGTGACCACCTCCACCAAGATGGTTAATGGCAAGAAATACTATACGATCCTGGTCGGCCCCTACCCGGGCGAAGAAGAGGCCAGGGCCGCGGAGTTCCGCATCAAAGCGGAGGAGCATATCTCTCCCCTTTGGATCAGGAAGTAGCCGAAGACGGCCCCGTCTCCATCCGCCCTGACATCCTGCTCCCCCTTCAGAGGAACCTTGGTCCACGCCGTCAAAGATAAAACCACCCCGATGATCGCCCAGTACCATCGGATCAAGGGCGAGCACCCTGAGGCCATCCTGCTCTTCCGGGTCGGGGATTTCTACGAGACCTTTTACGAGGACGCCGTGGAGGCCTCCAGGATTTTAGGCATCACCCTCACCTCCCGGAACCACGGCAAAGAAGGGCAGGTGCCTCTGGCCGGCATCCCCTACCATGCCTTGGAGCGCTACCTCGGCCGTCTGCTGCGGGCGGGAAAGAAGGTGGCCATTTGCGACCAGCTGGAGGATGCGCAACTCGCCAAGGGCCTGGTCAGGCGAGGGCTCACCGAGGTCATCACCCCGGGGACCGCCATGCGGCCGTCGCTCCTCGAAGCCAAATCCAATGTCTATCTGGTTAGCCTGGCCCCTGGATCCGGCAGGTTCGGCATGGCTGTGGTGGACCTGACCACAGGCGAGTTCAAGGTGACAGAACTCTCAGAGGCCGAGCTTCGGGACGAGATCCTGCGTCTCTCTCCGGCCGAGGTCCTGCTTCCCGAGAGCCTGGCCAAGGTCGATGGAACCCTCCTTTCCGGGATGGCCTTTGCCCGGACCCCAGTAGAAGACTACCGTTTCTCCCCGGATACAGCTCGCAGGAAGCTTTTGGAGCACTTCCGGACCGCGAACCTGGACGGATTCGGGTGCGAAGGGCTCTCCCTGGCCGTTGGTGCCGCCGGGGCGGCCTTGGAATATCTCAAGGCCACCCAGCTTGGGCTGCTCAAACATCTGGACCGCATCACGACCTACCGGGTCTCGGACTATCTTCTCCTGGACGAGGCCACTCAGCGTAACTTGGAGGTCGTCACCTCCCTGAGGGGGAAGGAGGGGCCGACCCTGCTCTCGGTTCTGGACTGCACCAAGACCGCGATGGGAGCACGCTTGCTCAGGCGATACCTGCTTTCTCCGCTGCGCAACCTCGGGGAGATAGAAAGGAGGCTGGACAGCGTTCAAGTCCTGATCGGGGATCCGTCCCTTTGCTCTGATTTGGAAACCCAGTTGGTCCGGCTGCCAGACTTGGAAAGACTGGCCGGAAGAATAGGAACATTAAGAGTTAACCCAAGGGATTTATTGGCATTATGCTCTTCATTAAAAGTAATTTATGAGCTAAAACAGACCCTGATTTCATCCCTTGATTCTCGTTCGAAGAAGGAAGTTGAACGTCTCGCCCAGTCTTCCATCCTCCTTAATGACCTCTGCCTTGATTTCCTCGAACTTCCCGAGGTCGTGGATCTCCTGACCAGGGCCCTGGAGGAAAATGCGCCCTTGGAGACGAACCAGGGAGGGATCATCAAAAAGGGGTACAGCCCTGAACTGGACGGACTAAAGGCCGGGATTGCGGAAAAGAAGGCCTGGATCGCGGGATTGGAAAAACAGGAGAGAGGGAGGACCGGGATCGGCTCCCTGAAAGTCGGTTTCAACTCCGTTTTCGGGTATTATATCGAGGTCACCAAGCCCAACCTTCGCCTCGTACCCCCGGAGTATGTCCGCAAGCAGACGGTGGCCAACGGAGAGCGCTTCATCACCCAGGAGTTGAAGGAAGCCGAGGAGAAGGTCCTGGGGGCCGAGGAGAAGATCAACCGCCTGGAGCAGATTCTGTTTCATGCCCTGCGAGAAAGGGTGGCCGAGGAGGCCTCGTCCCTGCGCCGCATCGCAGAAGCCATAGCAACCCTGGATGTCCTGGTTTCCTTGGCCAAGGTGGCGAGGGAGAACCGCTATATCCGCCCGGCGGTGAACGACACCACTGTCTTGCGGCTCCGGAACAGCCGCCACCCAGTGGTGGAGCGGGTCGTGGAGCCCGGACGTTTCGTGGCCAATGATGTGCTGGTGGATGCCTTGGAGAACCAAATCCTGATCATCACTGGACCAAACATGGCCGGAAAGTCCACCTATTTGCGACAGATCGCCCTGATCGTGATCATGGCCCAGGCGGGATCGTTTGTGCCCGCGGATGAGGCCGAGATCGGACTGGTGGACCGTATCTTCACCCGCATCGGAGCCTCGGACGACCTGTCCCGAGGCGTCTCCACGTTTCTGGCCGAAATGCAGGAGACAGCCAAGATCCTGAACAGCGCAACCCCCCGTAGCCTGATTTTGTTGGATGAAATAGGAAGAGGGACAGCCACCTTCGATGGCCTGGCCCTGGCCTGGGCCGTGACCGAGGTCCTGCACAACGACCCTGGGATTAAGGCACGCACCCTTTTCGCCACCCACTATCACGAGCTGACGGACCTGGCCCGGGAGCTTTCCGGAATCAAAAACTATAATGCCCAAGTCAAGGAATGGAAGGAGGAGATTACCTTCCTGCACAAGATCGGGGAGGGGAAAAGCGACCGGAGCTACGGGATTCAAGTGGCCCGCCTGGCCGGGATGCCCAAGGCCGTGCTGGAGCGCGCCAAGGAAATTCTGTCGAACTTGGAGCGGGATGAGCTCACTCCTGAGGAGCTCCCCCGCCTGGCCAGGGGAGAGCATGCTCCGCACCAGAGCCTCGTCCAGCAGCTCACCTTTTTCTCCGAGCACCCGGTCCTGGCCGAGCTCCGCCAGATGGAGTTGGAGAAGCTGACCCCTTTGGAGGCTTTGAATCTGCTTGCCTCCCTGAAGAAGAAATCGGCATCGTAAAGCAGTTATCTGAGAACCTATCGAGAAGAAATGGAGGAGGTGAAACGATGGCGTACAAGATCATAGACACCTGCACCGCCTGCGGGCTCTGCGAGTCCGAATGCCCCAACAAGGCGATCAGCGAGGGAGATGGGATTTACATCATCGATCCCGAGCGATGCACGGAGTGCGTAGGATATTTCGATCAGCCCCAGTGTGCCATGGTCTGTCCGGTGGAATCCTGCGTCCCGGACCCGGATCACAAGGAGACCAAGGAGGAGCTTCAGGCGAAGAAGGATCGCCTGTCCGCGGCCAAGTAACCTGATGGAACCTTCCCGCCCTTCCTCCGGGCAGGGCGGGAAGGACTTGTTCTCAAAAGAGGCTTTTTCCGCGGCCTGTAAGAAGTGAATGAAGCCCTTCCTCCGAAGGTGAAGGTGGCAGTGAGGCATGACCTATTTTTGTCAGCCCTCTCTTTAGGCGGGAGAGTTAAAGTGCAGGCCTGAACACAGCCCATTCCGACCCCTGAGGACCATCCCAATTATTATGGATTATCTACTTTCCATCCTGTTGTTTGCCCCCACGATGCTGTTCGCCCTGACCTTCCATGAGTATGCTCATGGCTGGGTGGCCAACCGCCTGGGGGACCCCACGGCCAAGCTCCTGGGGCGCCTGAGCCTGAACCCCCTCGTTCACATCGACCTCTTCGGGACCATCCTCCTGCCTCTGCTTCTGATTATCTCCCGGGCGCCCTTCGTCTTCGGCTGGGCCAAGCCGGTGCCCATTGATCCCTACAACCTCCAGCATCCACGAAAAGATATGATCTGGGTGGGGCTGGCCGGGCCAACGGCCAACTTCATCCTGGCTTTCCTGGCCGGGATGGCGATCCGGCTCCTCGGTCTCCTGGGGATCGGGTTCGGTGGACCCGTAGATTTCATTCTCCTGATCCTGGCCTGTTTCGTCCTCATTAACCTGATCTTCGCCGCCTTCAATCTCATTCCCATTCCTCCCCTGGATGGCTCGCGGATCCTGGCCGGGATTCTGCCCTTGTCCTGGGCTTTGCCCTACATCCGGCTGGAACGATACGGAATGATGATCCTGATCCTACTTTTCGTCCTCGGAAAACCGGTGATCCAGGCCTTCGTCGGTGTCTTCGTCGGGATCTTTGGACCCCTGTTTGCGGGCTATGATATCTGGCCGGCATTGGAGAAGATGCTGTGAACGAGGACTTAGTTCCGATCGGCCAGCTTCCCGCCCGCGGGGCCAAGCTCTTCGGGGAAAAGCCGGCCCTGATGAGGCGCAAGGGAAAGGCGCCCTATGAGCCGGTCTCCTTCCTCGAGCTGTCCGAGAAGGTGGAGAAGCTTGCGGACGGGCTTCTGACCCTGGGGCTTTCCCCCGGCGACCGCGTGGGAATCCTGGGGGAAAATCGGCCGGAATGGGCCATCTCCTATCTCGCCATTCACCGGGCCGGGGGAGTTACCGTTCCGATCGACGCCCATCTCAAGGAACAGGAGCTCAGGCATATCCTGGACGATTCCGAGGCCAAGTATGTTTTCGTCTCCCCGGAGCTCCTGCCGGATATCCAGGATCTGACCTCCCGGCTGAAGGCACTTGAAAAAATAATCTGTTTGGAGACTGTCTCAGAGTCTGGGGTGGAGACCCTTGATGGGTTGATGAAAAAGGGGAAGGGAGGTTCCAAGCCCGAGCGGGGCCTGGATGAACTGGCGGTTATCCTCTATACCTCGGGGACGACCGGATTCTCCAAGGCCGTGATGCTCTCCCACCGGAACATAGTATCCAATGTATCCTCCATGCTGGAGGCCCTCTCACTGAGCCGGGAGGATGTGTTCCTGGGCATCCTTCCCCTGCATCATACCTTCGGGGCCACCGTCGCATTCCTGGTTCCGCTTTATTGGGGGTGCACCGTGGCCTTTGCCCGTTCCCTGAAGCCCCGGGAGATCCTGGAAGATATCCAGGACTCCAAGACTTCGGTCATCCTGTGCGTTCCCCAGCTTTATGAGATGATCCACGCCAGTATCCAGAGGAACCTTCGGGCCAAGCCCCTCCTCACCCGGGCAGCGTTCAAGGCCACCCAGGCCGTCTCCCAGACGGTGAAGATCCTGACCGGAAGAAACCCCAGTTCTCTCCTGTTCCGGTCGGTGCGGAAAAAAGCCGGACTGGACACCATCCGTTACTTCGTCTGCGGAGGCGCCCCCCTCCCTCCCGAGGTGGGCCGCGCGTTCGCGGACCTGGGCTTCACGTTCCTTCAGGGTTATGGACTTACCGAGTCCAGTCCGGTCCTGACCGTGGACCGGCCAGGAAAGTCCAAGCCCGATTCCATCGGATTTCCGCTACCGGGGGTGGAGATCCGGCTGGACAATCCGGACGAGCATGGGGTGGGTGAGCTTATCGCCCGGGGGCCGAACATCATGATGGGATATTACAAAAACTCCCAGGCTACGGCCCTGGCCCTGCGGGACGGTTGGCTCTATACCGGTGACCTGGCGAGAAAAGACAAGGACGGGCGCTACTACATCGCTGGGCGGACCAAGAACCTCATTGTGAGTGCAGCGGGCAAGAACATCTATCCCGAGGAGGTAGAGGCCCAACTCCTGAAGAGCCCGTTCATCACCGAGGTCATGGTGATCGGGGTGGTGAACCCTGAAACAAAGAGGGAGGAGGTCCAGGCCATCATCTACCCCAACTCAGAGACCCTGGACGTCTACGCCAAGGAGCACAACAAAACCCTGACCCCGGAGGACATCCAGCTCCTCATCGGGGAAGAAGTCCAGAAGCAGTGCCTGGGCCTGGCGGACTACAAGCGGGTCAAAAAGTTCCAGCTCCGAGAGGAGGAATTTCCCAAAACGGCCCTCAAAAAGATCAAGCGCTACTTAGTGATGGGAGGGAAGCCGGTAGCCGTCAAAGGCGGAGTGGAACAAGGAAAGGAACTGTGATGGATCAATACAATTTCAACATTTCACATTTGTTCTTTCGGATTCAGAGCGGAACGTGTTCAGGCTGACACTTTAACTTTACGTACCTAAAGAGGGCCGACGAAGCTCTTTTAGTGGATAACGCCTTCTCCCGCCCCCTGAAGGGGAGGGCCTAAAAAGCTCCGCAATCCAGCAGGGGTTTCCGAGGTGTTCACGCCGTATTCACGCCGTGTTCACGCCCTCCCTACATTTCGTTATAGGACAATACCGTTGATTATATTTTTTTATTTATAAATAAGCGCCTGTACGTATAACAGCTTTAACTGACAAAGCGTAACGGCTTCTATAGCAAACTGATACAGCTTCTCAACCTTTTAGGTTGGAAGTCTTTTCAAAGTCTAAAGGGGCCCGCTTCTTAGCGGGTCCCTTTTTTGAGCGGAAAAGGGGAAATATTACAATTTCAGAAGACGGGCAGTGAGGCTGACTTTGGTTGTGCGAAGACGGAGGAAATAGAGGCCGGGTCCAATGGACGAGCCCCTGTCATCACACCCATCCCAAATTACTCGGTGCGTTCCTGGGAAGAACGTGGAATGAACTAGGAAGCGGATTCGGCGGCCATCCAAACCGTAAATATCTAAATTGATGCCCTCCTCTTGACTCAAGGAGAAAGCGATAAGAGACCTGGTCTCGAAAGGGTTGGGGGTGGCGGTAAGACCAATCTCTGGTGAGGAAATAGGTCTATTCCCCTCGGATTCAACTCCGGTGGTGTATGTTGAGTACCAAATATCCCTCAAGCCATACCCGCCAGGACGATCACTTGTGAAATAGAGGGTGCGGTTGTCAAAGGTAATGGAGGGCCGGTCCATACCCCCGCCATTTATGACATCCGTCAAGCGGACCGGATTTCTCCATATCCCGCGGATCCGGTCCGCGTAGTACCCGCCAAAGGTCGAGACGTAGTACATCCGGATGCTGTCCAATCCCTTTGTTGAGAAGTACCAGATGTTAGGAGAACTTTCAAGCCCGCTTGTATTGACGGGGGATCCGAGGTTCGTGGGGGTCTGCCAGACTCCGCTGACCTTGCGGGCCTGCCATATGTCCCACCATCCTTGACCACCAGGGCGATCCAATGAAGCGAAGAAAAGAAGGAGAGAATCACGACCCTCCCACATCATCCAGGGAGTTTCGTCACCGTAGTCGCTACCAATCGGATCACCGACTAATTGAGCAGGTCCCCAGGTCCCAACGGTCGTTTGTTTGCTGAACCAAAGATGATAGGGCCACCCCGAATAGGGGGAAGGACGGTCGGAGGCAAAGATGATCATGGTGTCGCCGATGACCGTGGGGTCGCGTTCGTCATAGGAGCTGTTGATGTTTTCACCCAAGCTAAGAGGGATCTGCCATTGGCCGTTGCGGAATTTGCTCACATAAATGTCGCGGTTTTCAACCGGCCCCCTGGCATAGTAAAGAGAGGTTCCCTCCCTAATGATGAAAGGAGAGTAGTCCTCCTGGGAACTATTGATCACCGAACCCATGTTAATCGGGGTCTGCCAGTCGGAACACACGGCTGAAGCCAGTCCTAAAACCAATAGGAAAAAGCAGAGTTTTAATTTCATAGCACCCTCCTAAATCGATATTTTAGGGAGACAAAAGTCATCGCGTCCAGTGGTGACTCCGAGGTATATCCTTCCTCATCAACGAACCAAAATGAGACGATAGGACTTCGAAGAAGCCATCCCATCAAGCTTCAGGAAGTAAGCGCCATTGGGAGGGGCGGTCGGAGCGATAGCTCCAATTAACAACGGACCCCAGGTTCTCAGGACTTTTCCAGACGCCATCCTTGCGCAAGGCCGTCTAGAGGTCTATGTGACCGGAGACCCCCGGACGCATGGAGGCGAAGTACATCCTGATCTTGTCACATTCAGAGGATGCGGCCGCTGTCATCCCGCCCGTCCCAGGAGACGGTGTGCATCTGACCGTCCCCGGGGCCTTGGACCAGAACTTTCACCGGCCGGCCCTGGAGATCAAATACCTTTAATGCTATCAAGTGGCCCAGCGGAGCAAGGTAGCGTACAAAGGTCTCGCAGGCAAAAGGATTGGGATGGGAAACCACGACGGATCCCTGGGATCTACCCGACTTATCAATGACCGCCGATCCCCCCTTATCCTTGGAAGTTAACCAGATGTCCCAGGAGCCGATCCCACCCTCCCGGTCGTCATCGGAAAAGTAAAGGATGGCATCTTCGTCCTTGCCATCATCAATAAAGCAGGGGCGGTCGGAGCGATAGCTCCAATTGACAACGGACCCCAGGTTCTCAGGACTCTGCCAGACGTCGCCCTTGCGCAAGGCCGTCCAGAGGTCTATGTGACCGGAGCCCCCCGGACGCATGGAGGCGAAGTACATCCTGATCTTGTCACATTCAATGGCATCCTTGTCCGTCACATGGGTTGTCAGGAAGGGGGCCACATCCAGGTAACTCGTGTTGATCGGAGAATCGAGGTTAACCGGGGTTTCCCATTGACCGTTTGAACGGTGTGATTTCCAGATATCCCATTGACCCTGGCCTCCGGCCCTATCCAAAGAGGTAAAGTAGAAGAAAGTGTCTCCATAGTCGATGTAGAAAAACGGGCACTCCTCCCCGCAAGACGAGTTAATCGGCGTGCCCATATCCTCGGCAGGCTGCCAGACGCCGTTGACCTTTCTGGAGCAGTAAAGATGCCAAGGCCAGTAGCCTCCGTAAGAGGAGGGTCTGCTGGAAGTAAAGAAGAGAAGAGTCCCGGTCTCGTCAACCATCGGATCATGCTCGTCGTATTCCGAATTTACAGCAGGCCCCAAACTGACGTGGGTCTGCCAGACCCCATCTACTTTCTCTGCCACCCAGAGGTCATGCTCACCTATCGTACCGGGACGGTCCGAGGCCAAGTACATCGTCTTGCCGTCCTTGGTCAGGAAGGCCGAGTAATCCTGATAGGGGGTGCTGATAGGCGGGCCCACGACCACAGGGGTAGTCCAACCTGCCGAAGCAGAGGACACAAAAAGCATGAGCAGGATGGATGAAGCTAAAGTTGTATTCCGGTTCATGTTAACCTTCTTTCAATGATAACGCCCGGCCTATTTTCTTTTGGAAGAACAGGTCGGGCTCATTGCCTCGAACCAGCCGCATAATTGCCTCAGGGAACAATTTGAGCCTGGCCCTTCTAACCTCTTCATTATATAAATTCCAAAGGAATAAGTCAAGTACTAAATAAAAATATTGAAAATAATTTTCACCCCTTGACTTTTTTCAATTCAATATGATAGAATAACTCCAGAAGAACATCGCGGAATAGGCCAGGCTAAGATGATCTCCTTCGTGACCTTTTAGTCTGCGCCGCGGCATCAAAGCCGACCTATTCTCATGAAAAGAATGGGTCGGTTTGCATTTCTAATGGCAAGGAGGCCAAGATGAAGGCAGAGAGGATTTTCGTAAGCCTTATGATCCTTGGGGTGTGGGCTGTCGCTCCCCTGAAGGCCCAACTCACCTGGAGCCATTTGAGCCCAGGCGGTTCCCTCCCACCGGCAAGGCAAAGCGCGGGCGTCGTGTTCGTCCAAGCCCCGGGAGACACCTACGGAGCGATGTATATCTTCGGGGGATACGGAAACGGGACAAGGTACAATGACATGTACAAACTGAGCTTAAGGCCAGGACAGGAGGTATGGACCCAGATAACCCAGCAGAACCCTTGGCCCAGTGGAAGAACGGGCTTTGTCATGGCTTACGACAGCGCAGGCAACCGGATTATTGGCTACGGCGGGGACGAAGGGAATTACACAGCAAGGGGAGACTGCTGGGCTTTTGACTTGGGCACCTTGCGTTGGCACCAAATAGATACCCTTATAGGATACCATGCACCTGCCCCAAGGGTCGGAGGAGACGCTGCTTTTTTCTCCGGAACACAAAAACTCTACCTTTTCGGGGGGACGTCTTGGAGGTATCCCGATGGATGGTTTTGGGACGATACCTGGCGTCTCGACCCCGTCACAGGTACATGGCAACAGCTGAGTCCGATTGGGAATTATATCCCAAGGGGCAACGGGGTTGCGATCATAGACGAGGTTGATAATCGAATGGTCACATTCGGAGGGATCATGGGGTCAGGTACTTGGGTCAACGAGACATGGACCATCGGACCTCTTGAACAGCCTAACATGACCATCGCGCCACTTTATCCAGGGGGGTCATACCCGCCTGCGATGAGGCATTCGGTAGCCGTTTACGATTCTTCGGGCCCGCGGATGATCCTCTTCAGTGGACAGGATGACGGAGGGTCCCTGCATAACGAGGTCTGGGAATTGCGGCTCTCTCTGGGGTCAGAGCAATGGAATGCCCTTTCTGTGGGGGGAACTCCTCCACCGCAAATGTATGTCGCAACGGCTGTGCTGGATGAGCCCAACCAAAGGATGATCGTGTTCGGGGGAAACACGGGAGGCGGCCAAATCAATGATGTTTACGCTTTAGGACCAATCCTATATGGAATTGAAACTCCGCCTTCCCAAGTCCCCCAACCGATCACCCAAATATTGTCGGTCCACCCGAATCCTTCGATGGAAGAATTCGTCTTTGACTTCTCTTTGAGAAGACCCTCGGAGGTCAAGGTACTGATCTTCGACATCACTGGCCGGCTGGTCAGGACCATAACAAAGAGCGTTATGCAAGCGGGCACGCATCAGGTAGCTTGGGACGGGATCCTGGAGAGTGGTCGTTCCGGGCCAAGCGGGGTGTACTTCTACGAATTCACAACCGGGGATTACACATCCCGAGGCAAGGTCACGAAGACGAAGTAGAAGAAACATTTTCAGTTTAAAAGAAAGGAGGATATCCAGAAAATTGTAAGGTATTTTCATTGCTTGGCTTACCTTTTTTATCTTCAGGCTCGGCATGATGAACTATCTCACAAATTTGGAACTACGGAAATATTGTCTTCCACTGTATTAAAGGGTCATCTTGATCCGCAGAAACCAGTTAGAGAGGTTTTCAACGACCTCCTCTTGTCAAACCGACGCCAATCTTTAGAAAGAGAGGCTCTCGTGAAGAGATGGAGGGAACTGATGGTTCTCGGAATCCTGCTGGGTCTATCCTATTACGTTTGCTGGGCGGGAAACGGAGGACCTGATACCGATGGCTATCGTTGGATAGATTCCAATGAGCCGGGCGGACCGCCCTTTTCATGGGTGGAGATCTCCCCGCGAGCCGGAGGAAGCGGGACTCTCATAGCCCAAGGGGACGACAAGAACAGCGGGTTGCTTCCCATCCTGCCTTCCGGAGGATTTAGCTACCGAGGGAGCGTTTATACTACGCTGGCGGTTTGTTCCAATGGCTGGCTGTCGTTCACCGAGGGGGTGGATTCAAGCTATTCGGGAAGGGTCCCGGACTCCCTACCTCCGAACAACGTCATCGCCCCCCTCTGGACCGATCTTATACCTATCGGTGGGTCTTATGGCAGCGTGTACTACCTTCAAGATACGCTGGCAGGAGAAAACCGAACCATTGTGGAATGGGACAGCGTGGCGGGATTCAACAGCACGACGTACTACAAATTCGAGGTCATCCTCAATGCCCCCAGCACCGCGATCCTTTATCAATACAAATATTCGGGAAACTGGACAGGCACAGCAGCCAGCGTGGGCATTGAAGATACTATTGGGAAGATCGGCCTTTCAGTGGGACAGTCTAACCTGGCAAACCAATATGCCTTAAAATTCTATACCGATATACCCTACAATGTTGGAATTGCCAGAATCGTCCGACCCAATGATATAGAACTTCCCATGACCACCTTGGTTCCCAATGCCTGGGTCAAGAACTTCGGAACCGCGACGGACACCTTTCCAGTTTTCTGCCGAATTGACTCCTCAGCAACTCAAATCTACTTCTCCCAGAGGCAAGTCAGCGGGCTGAGGCCAGGAGACACCCTTCTTGTCAAGTTCGACTTTTGGACCGTGGGACCTGACAGCAACACTTACAACGTAAGCTTCTACACGGCTTTACCTGGAGACCCGGATCCGACCAACGATACCTTAAAAGTTGACGTGCTTAGTAGCCAAGGACAAAGAGGCTGGTTACCGGCCACAAATCTCGGAGACAGCATCAATACTGCTTACGGAGAATTTTCCCCATCGCTCACCGGCGACGAAAACCATCTCTTTTTTTCCTCCGATCGGCCCGGGGGATTCGGACAAGGGGATCTCTTGGAATCCAACAAACTTGGAGGCGTGTGGCAAAAACCGGTGAACCTGGGAGATTCCATCAACACCTCCTACCTGGAAGGGGACCCCTGGATTTCCGCTGACGGAAACCTGCTGGTTTTCAGTTCGGATCGCCCGGGAGGCCAGGGCACCGGTGATCTTTGGATGGCAAAGAAGGTCAATAGTGTTTGGCAAAAGTCCTTCAATATGGGCAATGTCATCAACGGTACCTACGATGATCTCTGTGCCTGGATGTCCGCGGATACTCTCCGCCTATATTTCACTTCTTCCCGTCCGGGTGGCTACGGAAGCTGGGACATCTGGATGTCAAAAAAGGACGGTGGTCAATGGCAAACTCCCTGGAACCTCGGGCCGATTATCAACACACCTGTAAGCGATGCCGCGGCTTTTCTTTCCAACAACGAAAACACCCTGTATTACGAGTCTGGCGCCGACCTATGGACCTCTCAGAACGTTGGAGGACAGTGGCAGCCCAAAGTCAATTTAGGTTCGGACATCAATTCATCCTCTCGGGAAGACCGCCCCTGCCTTTCGTACAGCGGGGCATCGCTTTTCTTCGCCTCTGACCGACTAGGAGGCAAAGGTAGCTGGGACCTTTATAAATCAGAGCAGGGAATTTCAGGAAACGAAAGCGGTACGAACCCCTTTGTTCAAAAAAAAGGTGGCTTCGTCCTTGGACTCCCGAACCCAAATCCATCAAGAGAAAACGTTGGGTTTTCTTTGGAGCTTCCTTCCAAATCTATGGTAGAAGCCTGTATCTTTAGCATCAGTGGATCAAAGATAAAAACTTTAGTCAACGGATCTCTATCTGCAGGCATCCACAAATTTGTATGGGATACGCGGACCGAACGAGGAACAGAAGTAGGAGCAGGCACTTACTTTTTGCAGGTTTCTGCTGGCGGTGAGGAAGCGGTAAGAAAGGTCATCGTCCTGAAATAAATTTCTCATTTCTGGTCGAGCCCATCCCGATTCCCTACCGGGATGGGCTTTTCTTAACCTATTGACTTATCAAGTGATTTATGATATAACTTATTCATGAAAGTGCTCCATGTGGTTACGGCTTTCCCGCGCTGGGAGGGGGATGTGATCACTCCCTGGCTGGTGGAAACACTTAAGTTATTGAAAAAAAAGGGGATAGACGTTAGGGTCTTGACCTCTTCATATAAGGGATTGAAAAGTCAGGTCATCCAAAGCATACCGATCGAAAGATTCCGCTACTTCCTCAAACCTTGGGAGAACCTAACTCACGAGGAGCACGCTCCGGACAGGATGAAAAAGGGGATCCTGTACAAAATCCTTCCTTTTTTTTATGTCTTGGCTGGCTGCCGGGCCGTATACCGGGCAGTAAAACGCGAAAGCATTGACATCGTACACATCCACTGGCCTTTCCCTCATGCCTTGTTCGGGTATATGGCCAAGAGAGCCGGGGCCAAGGTAGTCATGACCTTTTATGGGGTAGAGCTAAGGTGGGTGAAGACTAAGATGCCCTTGTTTCGGTCTTTCCTGAGATGGGGGATCGGGTTCTCGGAGCGGGTCACAGCCATTTCCACATACACGGCCCGGGAGGTCCGGGAACTCGTTCCTAAAGGGAAAGTGCCCATCGAGGTCATACCCTATACCATCTCGATAGCCTCCACACCAAAGCATGGGTCATCTTTTCGCGAGAAGAGACCCATGGTTCTCTACGCAGGAAGGCTTGTGGAAAGAAAGGGGGTGGAATACCTCCTGCGAGCTTTCGCTGAGGTCGTCAAAGAAATCCCGGCGGAACTCGTCATCGTAGGGGAGGGGCCCGAAAAAGAAAGGCTCATGGGGCTTTCCTCTAAGTCCGGATTGGACGGGAAGGCCGTTTTTAAAGGGTGGGTCTCCCAAGAGATCCTGGCGGACCTCTACAGCGAGTGCAACGTATTCGTGCTTCCTGCCATCATAGATTCCAAGGGGGACACCGAAGGGCTGGGGGTTGTTCTATTAGAGGCCATGAGCTATAAGAAACCGGTGATTGCTTCCGACTTGGGCGGGATCACGGATATCGTGAAAGATAGAGAGACAGGCCTTTTGGTCAAAGAGAAGGATGTGCCCGGGCTGGCCTCAGCCCTCCAACAGGTTTTGCAGCAACCGGCTTTAGCCCAACGGTTAGGGGAAGGCGGCTATCAACACCTTTATCGCCAGTTTTCATGGGAGCGAATCATCGGAGCCTGGGAAGCCTTATATAGTTCTTTAACGTAGCCCATGGCCAAGCCCACGATCGGCCTGCTCTGCGACCTTCCCGAGAACTCCGGCATTGGGAAATACGGCAAGAACCTTCAGCGTCTTCTAAAAAATGAGTTCGACATAGAAATCGTTTATTTCAACTACGAAGAGCGCTCTTTGGAGGCTGTCCGAGGGAAGGAGAGAAGGACCTTAGCCCAAACGTACCGCTTTCCCCTTCTCGACAACAAACCCTGGTTCTGGCAAAGGGTAAAAAATCACATTCCAAGGTACGATTTAACACATATCATCAGCCAGAATCTTTCGTTTCTTGTTCCCAGTGATGGAAATGCTCTGGTCACCTGTCATGATATCGCGCCCCTGTTCATTCCTTCGCGCCCGTGGGAACGTTGGGGGAGAAAAAGGCTTTATTCCGGACTGCAGAAGGCGAAGACGATCCTGACAGACTCGGAGTCCACCCGGCAGGATCTCATCGGAACATACAGGCTGGCCTCCGAAAAGTTACAGGTCATCCCCTTGGGAGTCGATCGGAAGGTCTTTCATCCCATTGATAGGAACGAATGCCGAACCAGGATGGGCTTTCCGTTAGATTCTAGAATCATCCTGAACGTATCAATCGACAAATGGCGCAAGAACGTTTCTGGTCTCGTAAAAGCGGTTGCTCTTTTAATTAAGGAGTTCCCCAATATCCTTCTCATCCTCGTTGGTAAACCGACTGCAGCAACTTCATCGCTTATACGAACGTTGGGACTTGACCATAACGTTCAGCCTCGAGGAGCCACCACAGAAGAGGACCTAGCCATTCTATACAACGTTGCAGATGTTCTAGCTTTCCCTTCGTTCTACGAGGGATTTGGTCTTCCCGTCCTGGAGGCAATGGCCTGCGGGATCCCTGTCGTTGCTTCTAATCGCACCTCTGTTCCAGAAATTGTAGGAGATGCAGGGATCCTTTTAGACCCGGAGGAGGTACTGGGGTTAGCTGAAGCGATAAAACGTGTGCTGACAGAACCAAACTTCGCAAATGACCTTTTATCTCGCGGTCTGGACAGAGCAAAACGATTCAGCTGGGAGAAAACTGCAAGGGCCACAGCATCGGTCTATGCCAAAATTCTTTACCATGGACAATCAAAGTCCTAACGGCCAATATTTACGCAAGATAGGCTCGTTTATCATCGTGGCCCTTCTTTGCTTCTTCATGGGGAGGATCTTAGTCCAAAACTGGAGGAACATCCCGTTTGCTGAACTTCATTTCAATGGCTGGTGGATTATTTTATCTCTAATCTGTCTTTTTGCGAGTTTTACTTTATCGGCCCTCATCTGGGTTAAACTGCTAAAAGGGTTGGGTACCAAAGTCGGCCTCGTCAGGGCAATGAAGTCCATTGCACTTTCTCAAGTTGGTCGGTACGCGCCAGGGCGGATCTGGTCATACATAGGGCGGGCCGAATTAGGCAAGGTGTATGCGATTCCAAGAACATCCTCCGCCGTCGGCCTGTTTGTGGAGACAGAATTATTGGTAATTTCGGCTTCCATCGCATTCTTGGGAGGGCTTGCATTTAGTTTCGGTCAATGGAAGGTCGTCGCCCTTCCCCATTCCTTATATTTTCTACTTCTGCTTATCCCTTTTGAAATCGCATTTCTCCACCCGACGGTTACCAAAAGGTTGGCTGGTCCTCTGCTTCGCATTTTTCACCGAGAGGCACCGACGGTTACATTACATTATAAGGTTTTGCTCATGCTTACCTTATTGTATGTGATTGCGTGGTATCTAAGCGGCATAGGGTTCTATTTTATGACCAAAGCGGTTTATCCTATCAAGTGGAGCGCCTGCATTGCGATATCCGCGGCCTATCCTGCGGCATGGCTGGTCGGATTTCTAAGCCTGATTACTCCTAGCGGCTTTGGGGTGCGCGAGGGAATCCTAGTCCTTCTTTTAACCCCACTGATTCCTACGCCCATGGCCATCACCTTGAGCTTTTTAGCACGAATCTGGACAACGGCCTTTGAGGGTATCTGCTTCCTGGCTTTCATTCGCGTCTAAGATGACGAACTCTCAATCCCCTTCACCATCCAAATACGCTTCCTGGGGTGCGTATTTTAACCGTCCGATGACGATCAAAGATATCGTGAAGCGGGTCTTTGCACACTTGGACTACTTGGCGTTCAGTTCCACTCGTTCCTCCCTTGTGGAAATCGGGACCGGCTCGGGAGCTCAGGCGATTGTTTTAAGCTATTATCTTCCTTTTGTCGTCAGTCTTGACAATGATTGGGAAGTGCTTGTCCGGGCAAAACGTGAAAACCAACGCCTTCATGGAAGACTGGTTTTAGTCTGTGCCGATACCCGTTTTCTTCCCTTTAAAAATAATTCGTTCGGGATCTGCATATTGCAGGGTTTCTACGAACATCTAAACGATGACGAGCTGGCCCAGATGGCCCAGGAACAATCCCAGGTTAGTCCTCTCGTTGTAGCCAGCGTACCCTCCAATCTCTATCCTCGCAAAGATTACGGAAACGAACGCCTATTGACCCCTAACCAATGGCGCGAACTCCTAAGGCGTGGACTTTCCTCTAACTCTCTTCGCATCGGTGTCCGGTACTATCATTTTGACCCCGAGGCCTGGCTTTACTCCATTAAAGTATCAAAATGGCTTGGGCATTTTCATGAAATGATCACTATTAAGAAGAATTTCCAAAAATGAGCCCCAAAAAGAAGAAGCCAGCCTATCCTGATGAAGGGAAACAGGCACAGAAGGCAAGGCAAACCCAGGGGTTGAAAGAGAAGAAACCTTGGAGCAAGTTGAAAACTGCTCTGATTCTCACCTCATTATTTGTCATGTTGCCGATCATTTTCTTAGGCAAGTCTTTAATCCCTTCCTCGATGCTCTTCGGCACGGACTTCACGGCCGGGGCCTACATGAGTTACCGGTTCTGTGCTGAGATCCTCTCAAAATATCATACAATTCCCTTATGGCAACCCTATGTCTACGGCGGTGTTCCCTACGTTGAACCTACGGCAGGCTATTTATTCTATCCGCTTTCATGGCTGTTGCGTCCCTTTTGGGGATCTCCAAATACTATTCATACGCTCACCCCGTGGTTTTATTTAATTCACTTCATCCTGGCAGGGCTATTCACCTACCTTTTATTGAGGGAGTTTGGTCTGGGGCGTATCGCCGCTTCTCTTTCGGGTTTCGGCTATATGTTCACTGGCCAGATCGTTTCCTTAATCTATGCTGGACATGATGGTAAAATCGCAGTGAGTTGTCTTTTGCCAGGGTTTTTCTGGTTAGTCCTTAGGGCAGTTCGGCTCGGGCGTTGGCGAGAATACGTATGGGCTGGAGGTTTATTCGGATGCATCCTACTTTCTCCCTCAGCCCAGATGGCTTATTATTCACTTCTGGCTGTTGGCTTGTTTTGGCTGATATTCCTGTTTCTTCGTTGGCGCAAAGAAAAAAAGAAAAGTATTGTAATAAAGGGCTCCGCTGGACTCGCCATTGTGCTTGTACTCGGCATCGGTTTAGCGGCTGTACAGTACATCCCCTTCTACTCCTATATCCCGTATTCTCCTCGTGGGGGAGGAGAGGGGAGGGGCATAGAATTCGCCAAGTCTTGGTCCATGCCTCCGGAGGAGACTCTGGATGCCCTGATTCCTGACTTCTCGGGGATGTCCTTGAGCAATACGCCTTACGATACCTACTGGGGACGGAACTTCTTCAAACTTCATAGCGAGTATTTAGGTGTCCTGCCCGTCCTTCTGGCTATCTTGGGTATCGTCTTGGGTAGGAAGGAGAGATATGTTGTTTTTTTTATCGTCTTATTAGTCCTTGGATTATTATTTGCCTGGGGAGGTTTTACCCCGTTCTTTTATTTATATTATTATTTTCTACCCTATTTCAAGAAGCTCCGGGCAAGCGGGATGGCATTTTTCCTTGTCTCATTCAGCCTGTCATGTCTGGCAGGTTTTGGGGCAGAGATATTGTTAAAGAGGAGAGAGGGGATAAATCCCTCTAAAGGTTCAGAGTCTGGAAACAAGCGTTTGTTCTTGGGACTGGGAATTGCCGCCGGGATTAGTCTCCTTTTTGCACTCCTTGTCTCAGGAGCAAGGGACGGATTGATTCAATTCCTTGGCAACTTTCTCGTCTCGGAGTCGCAGAAATACCAACTGCTTCAGGCCAACTACGATCACTTCGTAAGCGGGACATTCCTAATGGCCTTGTTCTTTGTCCTTCAGGTCGTCCTGCTCTATTTGATGCTGAAGAATAAAATTCCCAAAGCCTGGTGGGCCGGATTAGCTATCGGTCTTATGATTATTGATTTGTGGCGGATCGAGTTCAGATATAGGCAAATCGTGCCCCCACCCCCCCAGTATTTTGAAACCGATGAGGTCGTCCGAGTGATTGAAAAGGATAGCTCGCTCTATCGGGTATTTCCGCTGGAATATGATAAGATGGGAAATTATCTAATGTTCTTTGGAATTCAAAACATCCTAGGCGAACACGGCAATCAGCTTCAGCGCTACAACGAATTTGTGGGAGCAGGCAAGACCAGCATGGTGGATGGCCATAACCTTCGCGATAAGCCCAATATCCTGGACCTACTCAATGTCAAGTACTTGATCGCTGTGAATCGGGCCGAGGATTTCGTAGGGCGGGCAGGGTTCGTGCTCCCACGGCTAAAGTTAATCTCTGATGGGAACTTCAAGGTTTATGAGAACTTGGATGTATTACCTCGAGCCTTCTGCGTCAAACGATACGAAGTGATAAGCGATCCGAATGAAATCCTCAATCGAATCGGCCAGGCAGATTTCAATCCCGGCAGGACAGTCATTTTGGAAGAAGACCCGGGCTTTTCTCTCGCCCCCAAGGACTCGGGCCGAGCCGAGGTCAGGATAACGAGTTACACCCCGAACGAGGTCCGCCTGAGCACCGAGGCCATCGGCACGTCCTTGTTAGTCTTTTGTGAAAACTTTTACCCTTCCTGGAAGTCCTATGTTGACGGGCAACCCTCCAAGCTCTACCGGGCCGATTATACCTTTAGGGCAGTCCCCCTTCCAGCAGGAAGGCACGAGGTGATCTTGCGATTTGAATCGAAACAGTTTCGTCTTGGTTTGACAATCAGTCTGCTGGCCCTTTTAATCCTTGCAGCAGTCACCCTAACATCCATCGTAAAAGGAAAATCTCCAGCGTGAAGCCTCTGGTCATCATTCCGACATACAACGAACACGAAAACATCGAAAAGATAATACCGGCAGTCCTAAACGCCGTTCCCCAAGCCGAAATTCTGATCGTGGACGACAATTCCCAGGACGGAACCGCTGAAACCGTCAGAGCAATGGGTTCAAGCACAGGAAATATCTACCTCCTGTCCAGAGAGAAAAAAATGGGCTTGGGAACAGCCTATGTGACGGGGTTCAAGTGGGCGCTTAAAAGGGATTATAATGTCATCTTTGAGATGGATGCTGATTTTTCCCACGACCCCGAAGCTTTACCTCAGTTTCTACGCGAGATTGAGAAGGCGGACCTGGTCATCGGCTCCAGGTATACCAACGGAGTCAATGTCGTCAACTGGCCAATGAAACGCCTCCTCCTGTCCTTTTTCGCGAATATTTACGCCCGGATCGTGACCGGAGTCCCGGTACGGGATCTGACCAGTGGATTTAAATGTTATCGACGCAAAGTTCTGGAGGCCATCGATCTGGATAAAATCCACTCCAACGGCTACGCCTTCCAGATCGAGATGCACTTTAAGGCTTTTCGCAAGGGGTTTCTGATCCGCGAGATCCCGATCGTTTTCATAGAACGCAGAACAGGAACCTCTAAGATGTCCCACCACATCATCTACGAAGCAGCTTGGATGGTCTGGAAGCTGCGCTTCCTAGGCTTGCTGGGAAGGCTATGAGTTCACAAGGTTGTCCCCAGGTCTCGGCCATCATCGTCAACTACAATGCTAAGGATTTTCTTCCGCGTTGCCTTGCTTCACTGGCCCGCGAAGCTCTAAATGTAGAATTAGAGGTTATTGTGATCGACAACGCCTCCTCGGATGGAAGCGAGGAAACATTGTCACATCCCCCTCTTCCTGTCACTTTTGTCCGCAATTCCAAGAACATCGGTTTAGCTCGGGCCAACAACCAAGGGATTCGCATGTCCCGGGGCCGATTCTTGCTATTTCTAAATCCAGATGTCGAGCTTTTGCCCGGCTCACTTGGACGCTTAGTACAGTTTATTGAGGACCATCCCGACACAGGGATTGTTGGCCCGAAGCTTTTGAATCCGGATTGTAGCTTACAGTACTCTTGTAGGGAATTTTATACCTTGCCCACGTTACTCCTTAGGCGTTCCTTTCTGGGCCAAATATTTCCGGGACGTGCCCTAGTCCAGAGGCACCTCATGGCTTCTTGGGACCATGCCTCTGCCCGTGAGGTGGACTGGCTTCTGGGAGCTTTCCTGATGGTCCGGCGGGAGGCCATTGAAAGTGTAGGCATGATGGACGAACGCTTCTTCTTGTATTTCGAGGATGTAGACTGGTGCTTCAGAATGCGGCGGTCGGGTTGGAAGGTCAACTATCTTCCCACTGCAGAGGCCATTCACCACCATTACCGTCACAGTGCACGAAAGGAGTTCCGTCAGGCCAGAGACACACATATCGGAAGCCTTATCAAATTCATTTCAAAATATGGAGGCCTTATTGGACGACGACCACAGACTCACGCGCCCGATGGAAAGGCACAACCAGCTCGATCGACTCTTGCGCGTCGCTCCTGGGCGACCATTTTTGGCTTTCTGTCATTGGGGGCAGACCTTATCCTCGCCAGCGGGCTCTTCTGGCTTGATTATTTGAGTCGGCTCCTTTTGAAGCCAGCTGTTCTCCCACACTATTTGACCTATATGCGGCTATATTGGCTTACGATCGCCGTGCTCATTTTAAATCTCTTTCTCTCCGGTTACTATCGAAATGCCTCCCGGCTTCCTATCTATCACCAAATTCGTTTTTCGCTACGCGGAGTTTTGTTTTCTGGCTTCTTCGTCTTGGCGGTTCTCTTTTTGGTCAGGGGGTTGATTTACTCAAGGTTATTTCTTATCTTCTTCTGGATCGCGCTGATTCCTACTACTATGTTGGAGCGTTTCCTGTTATACAAAATCAACCTCCGCGCCATGGAGAGAGGCTTTAGCCGAAGAAGGACATGGATATATGGGACTGACAAAACGGGGCAGGAATTTTACGAGCGCTTTTTGGAAAATCCTGAGTTGGGATGTGAAGTGGTGGGATTTTTAAACGATCAGGAGACCCTTCAGGAAGGAAAGTACGGCGGCCTGCCAGTTCACCAAGCCAAGCTTGTGGCTTTAAGACCCCTGCTCCAGAAAGAAGAGGTCGAGCAGATTCTGATACCTGGCTTGGATCCAAAGTCTAATCTTTACTTTCAAGAGTTGATATCTTTCTCGCTTGAAAACGACATCGACTTGAGGCTGGTTCATCCCAGAACGGACTTTCTTGCAACTCAGACAAAGATATTTGATGTCCTTGGAATCTCTCTTGTCGGATGGCGCAGCCCCCTAATGAGACCAATGGCCCAGGTCTGGAAGAGGTGTTTTGATTTTACAGTCGGACTTTTGCTCTTGATTCTTCTGCTGCCTCTTATAACTGGGATCTACCTTCTTCTCAAACTTCAGCGAGTCCCAAAACCGATACCAACCACCATAATTTTAGGAAGGGGGGAACGAGAGGCAAAGGTCCATAACTTTGCGCAAACCAATTGGCTCCTGCGCTACCACTTAACTGCCCTGCCGGGACTCTGGGATGTTCTGCAAGGACGGATTAGCCTAGTCGGCCCTAAACCTGAAAGCCCGCAGGGGGCTACTCAACTTTGCGACTGGGAGCGTAGGCGTTTCAAGGTGGTTCCAGGTCTAACCGGATTGGCTCAAGTGCGAAGCCCATGGACGTTCTCCACTGAGGAACGGGTGCTCCTGGACCTGTACTATATTGAAAACTGGTCTCCTCTTTGGGACATCGAGATTCTGTTAGAGACCCCCGCAGTGGTGTTTTTGGAACGGCCGCATGTTCTTCGACCCAGCGAAAAAAAACGAGAAAGTGCTTGACCCGAGCTTCCCTGAGATGGTAAACTTATGCTACACACAAACGAATTCTCTATGCGTTACATCACATTCTTTTTGATTTCGGCCTTGGTTTTGGCCTCAACTCCTGCATGGACAGCGGTCTCGCCTGGTGGAGAACAGACTGAATCAACGAAGGACAATAACACAGCCGTGATTGTGGCTGTTTCGGCGATCGGCGTCGCCATGATTGGTGGGTTGCTTTGGTGGCACCTTCGCCAGCCCTCGGTATCAGGGGAGGGACCAATCATCCGAAAGCCCCAAGGGAAGGTGCCCTTTTTGTTGGTAGGCGAATTTAAGGATGAAAACCCAGCTGCTCAACAGACCCACTTGTCCAAGAAGGTTCGTAGCCTTCTGTGGGATGCCCTGAAACGTTCCCAGGCTTTCTCCCTCTGCGATTTCGTTCCCCCGGACCTTCCCTTGGATTCGATAGCGGGCCTTTCATGTAAAGTCACAGCCCTGACAAGCTTCTCTCAGGCTGAAGTCTCGGTCTCACAAACAGGGAAAACCCTCTTCTTACAGACCGTCACTTGGTTCGAGGATCGCGAGCTAAAAAAACAGATTATCGGTTTGGTGAATATGATGACAGAGAAGGTTCAATAGATGACTCCGGAAGAGAAAGCGCTGATCATGGATTCTCGAATAATTGATCGAGTCCTCTCGCGTATCGTACATGAGATCTTAGAGAGAACGAAGGGAAGCCAAAATTTGGCTCTGGTTGGGATTCGCACGCGTGGAGCATATCTTGCCGAGCGTCTAGCTAAAAAATTTCGTGAAATTGAAAGCCTTAACCTGCAGGTGGGAGTTCTAGACATCACACTCTATCGCGACGATCTGAGCAGCGTAGCCCATCAGCCCATAGTAAAACCCACCCAACTTCCCTTCGATGTGAAAGGAAAAATCATCGTCTTGGTGGACGATGTCCTGTTTACTGGAAGAACCGTACGCGCAGCCATTGATGAGATCATCGACTTCGGCCGACCCCAGGCGATCCAGCTTGCGGTTCTGGTTGACCGCGGCCACCGCGAGCTTCCTATTCAAGCTGACTATGTGGGCAAAACCGTTCCAACGTCTAAACGAGAAGAAGTTCGCGTTCTCCTCGTGGAAACCGATGGAACCGACCAGGTTAGCATAGAGGAACTAAAACCCAAGTGAACAAACCCTCCACCCCCTGGAAAAGGAAAGACCTCTTGGGCTTAGAGGAATTGACCGTTGAGGAGATCCAACTCATCCTGAACACGGCAGAATCTATGAAAGAGATCCTCCAAAGGCCAATCCGAAAAGTTCCAACCTTGCGCGGGAAAACCGTGGTGAACTTATTCCTCGAGCCCTCAACTCGAACTAGCTCCTCTTTCGATTTGGCAGCTAAAAGACTTTCAGCCGACACCTTGAATCTTTCGGTCAAGACTTCTAGCGTCCAGAAAGGAGAGACCCTTCTGGACACAGTGCGGAACCTCGAGGCTATGAAGCTGGACGTCCTGGTCATCCGGTCCTCCTCAAGCGGTGCTCCCTATTTCTTGGCCCGACGGTTGACGGCTGGAGTGGTGAACGCCGGCGATGGCCTTCACGAACATCCCACTCAAGGGCTCCTCGATTTGCTGACCTTGCGTGAAAGGTTCAGGAGGTTAAGAGGACTCAAAGTACTGATTGTAGGCGACGTCGCCCACTCCAGGGTAGCGCGTTCTAACATCTGGGGTCTTACTAAGGTCGGGGCCGAGGTTTCAATATGCGGCCCTCCTACACTTCTTCCGATGGAAGTAGAGCGTTTCGGGGTCAAGACCTTCACAGACTTGGACAAGGCTCTACGGGAGGCGGATGTCGTTTATGTTTTGAGACTCCAACTGGAACGCCAAGCGCGATATATGATTCCTTCGCTTCGAGAGTATGCCCAGCTCTTCGGGATAACTCGCTTTCGGCTTCGGCAGGCTAGACGCGATATCGTTATCATGCATCCCGGACCGATCAATCGAGGGGTGGAGCTCGATCCAGATGTGGCAGACGGACCCTGGTCTGTGATTCTCGATCAGGTTACAAACGGGGTAGCCATACGCATGGCTGTTCTCTATTTACTGTGTGGCGGAGAGGCTGGCGAAAGTGACTGAGCGTTATCTGTTAACCGGAGGAAGGGTGATCGATCCCGAAGGGGGCAAGAACGAGGAGACGGATCTTCTAATTCAGGAAAATCGCATCGTCAAGATCGGCTCCTTGCGAAAAACTCTGGTCAAGTCTGCTCAAATCATCCGGGCTAAAGGCCTCCTGATTGCGCCTGGACTCGTAGATATGCACGTTCACCTCAGAGAACCTGGACGGGAGGATGAGGAGACGATCGAGAGCGGTTCCAAGGCAGCGGCCCGAGGGGGATTCACAACTGTTTGTTGTATGCCTAATACAGAGCCACCCCTCGACGACCAGGGCAAAATTCGCCTGATCTATGACCGAGCGACTCCCTTTGCCCGCGTATTCCCCTTTGGGGCTATTTCAAAAGGAATTCAGGGGAAAGAATTGACTGAGGTCGGTGATCTCTTCCGTGCCGGTGCTGTGGCCCTATCTGACGATGGTAGTCCAGTTGCTAATGCTGAACTCATGCGTAGGGTTTTAGAATATTCCAGACTCTTTGATCTACCGGTGGTGGATCACTGTGAAGATCCAGCACTATCCTTCGAGGGGGTTATGAATGAAGGTTATACATCCACCCGCCTTGGCCTCCGGGGCATCCCGAATGCTTCAGAGGAGATCATGATAAGCAGAGATCTTCATCTTGCAGCTCTGACTAAAGGCCGATTGCATCTTGCCCACCTCTCTGCGGCCGGTTCCGTGGCTCTCCTTCGTGAGGCTAAGCGAAAAGGACTCGCCGTGACCGGTGAGGTTACTCCTCATCACCTGACTCTTACTGACGATGCTCTATTGTCCTTTGACACCAACGCAAAAGTGAAACCACCGCTCAGGACACGGGCCGATGTGGAGGCCTTGCGCACTGGACTTGCTGATGACACGATCGATGTAATAGCTACAGATCATGCTCCTCATACCTCGGTCGAGAAGGAAGTGGAGTTCGACCTCGCTCCTTTTGGGATGGTAGGTCTTGAAACGGCCTTAGGCATAGTTCTAACTGAGCTTGTGTCTACCGGTCGACTCGGGCTCGCTAAAGCCCTTGCTGCAATGAGCACAAATCCTTCCAAAATCCTAAAGTTTCCCTATGGCCGGGTTGTGGTAGGCGGATTAGCAGATCTTGTTTTTATCGATTTGAAGAAATCTTGGGTTGTGAATCCAGATCAATTCGCTTCCAAATCTAAGAATACACCCTTGGTAGGAAGGCATCTCAAAGGGAAAGCCGTGCATACGTTAGTGAACGGATCTTTCGCTTTGCGCGATGGTCGTTTGGTGGAGCCTAAAGAAGGAAATGATTAGATCCCTTTCCGCCCAAGCCTTTAAAGATCAATTCCTTGGCGGAAAGTATCCCCCTTTACTCCTATGGATAGGGGAGGATGACTATCTAAAAACCGAAGCTTTAGCTTGGTTCAAGAGAAATGCCCCCAAAAACCTAAAGGTAGAGGTTTTTTCGGCAGACGAAGAGTCACCTTCAGAGGTTTTGGCGCGGACTGCCACCCCGTCTCTTTTGGATGCAAACACCCTTCTTGTCTTATTGGAAGTGGAACGATATGGGTCTTCCGAACGGGCTTTTCTGAAACGTTATGCCGAGAAACCTTTATCAGAATTCCATGTGATTCTGGTTGCTTCAGCAGGATTTAGTATCAACGATCCCTTTTTACATAACCTTATGAAGCATGCCGTAGTCGTTGAATTCCAACCTTTGCAGGGGGAGGCCCTTATCTCATGGGCAAAAAATAAAGCTCAGGAGTTCGGCCTTGAGATCGCTGAAAGCGCTTTTGAATCTCTGCTGCCTAATGGCTTTGCTGGGCATCTTAGTTGCCTGGCTTCAGAGATTGAGAAGCTATCTCTACTATCTATTGAGGGCAGAGTCCCGGTCTCTCAAGAAGTAATAGGGGAGGTGCTTAAAGCGGTCTCTCGGGAGGCAAACCCAAATATCTCCCAGCCCTTTAGAAGAGGCCATCTCCGAGAATCTCTGAAAGCTTGGAAACATCAACGACTTTGGGGTGTCAAGCCGGAGGCTACACTCTCAGGGCTTCTTAGTCAGGCAGTAAACTTTCCGGAAGTCGAGGACAACTTAGAAGCACTTTATGCTGTTGATTTGTCTCTGAAGTCCGAAACAATTTCTGACGATGTAATAATGCCCCTAATGATTGCTCAAGTTGTTTGTCCTGCTCTTACGAAAAAGGAGGAAAACCGTTATGGCAGAAGTGATTCGTGACCCAGAAGCCACAGTCGCTTCCCAAGAGGCGGATGTGGCCGAGATCCAACGTCTGAACAAGGAGAGGTTTGAACTTAAGCTCCGGCTTCAGAAACTCGATGAGAAAAAGACCGCTGCCAAGCCCGAGATAGTCGAGAAGGTCCGTCGGGACTACCTTTCAAAGCTTGAGCAAGTTGAGTCTTCCCTGACAGAAAAAAGCTCTGGTCTCAAAAATCAACTCGAACGACTTGAATCCGAGCGCAAGAGTATTCTTGAGAAAAAGGCCACGATCGATGATGACATTGAAGAGCTCGAACTTCGTCATTTGGTGGGTGAATTTGCTGGAGAACTTAAAGAATCCCTTGAGGACGCGAAGCACAGCGACTTAAACGGAATTCTCTCTTCGATCAAGGAGATTGAAGAGAAAATATCGACCATCTCACAGCTCTTGAATCCCGAGGCGCCGCCGCCCACTTTTGAAAAACATGAAGGACCTGTTAAGAAAGTTAAGGCGCCGCCAGAAGAACCGAAAGAAAAGGAAGAAGGTTCTGTTTCTGTGGAAGAGGCTTCCACCGACAAAACGCTTAAATGTCCAACATGTGGTACCCCCAACCGTCACGATAATTGGTACTGTGAGAAGTGTGGAAGGGAGCTTTTGGGAGTCCAGCAGTAGGGGGAGTGGCAAAGTTTCAGAACCTGGGAAGAGCTCAGAGTTTAAAGCTCTTTCTTGGATCTATTGTAATAGACATAATATACATTATCATGGATAGAGAAATTCCAATAAAGGTAGCAAAATGGCTACCTTTATTGGAAAATTCTTATACTGAATTAGGAGTTTCGGGAGGTTTTGGGGCTTCTCCTACTTTCACTTTTGGGCGGATGATCAACCAAACGATGAAAGCAATAATGCCGAAAAGGAAAGTTAGGATAAGCCAGAGTACTGCGTTTTGCCCCCGCGCTTTGGCATCTTTGTACACCCAGATCATAAGCAGGATGCCAATGACGAACCATGCCAGCCAGAAGATCAGGCAACAACTCCCGCCCAAGAGGGCTGCCATGGGGTTCGTTCGTTCCGCGGTCGTTTCTTGAGCCAGAAGTCCAGCAGGAGTGCTCAGCAAGCTGATGAAAGTCCAAAATCTCTTCACAGGGATACCTCCCTTTAGGCCTGGACGGGTTTTTAGAAATTGAACTTCTCTGCGAAGCCCCCCAAGAGCGGCATCTTCCAGTATTTTCCGGTCGCGGACTGGATGATCCCCATGATCGCCATGATCCATACAAAGATGTAGCCCACGACCCCTACGATCCAGCCCAGAATCGGGATCACGAACACGATCGAGACGATGATCTCAGCGATAAGCAGTACTAACCCCTGTTTCGCGTGGTACTTGCAGAACTTATTGTCCTTTTTTGCCAAGAGCGGGATTAGTAAAAGGATCCCGAGGTAGGACAACCAAGCTAAGCCCTTACCGTCTTGGACATCTTGATCAACTGGTGCGTCTGCCAATAGAGTATCCTCCTTTATTCAGGGTTTTAGAGCTTGATTCGTCTGGCATAGTACCAAAGAAGCGGCATCTGCCAGAGGGTGCCACTCCAGGCATTGTAAGCTCCGATTACCGATAATGCGAAACTCCCCACCCCTAAGGCTCCCCAAAAGGCAAAGAAGACGAGCTTATTGACGATGAAATCCAGAAATTCTCCTAAGATAGGAATATGAATCAATATCTGGCCGAAAAAGAAGCGGGTAATTACAAACAAAATCACCCCTCCCACACCAAGAGCTACCTCTGCCGCACACAACACTACGCCCTGCTTGGAATGGTACCTTGTGTACTTGTTATTGGGTTGCAAAAGTAAAGGCAACAGGCAGAGGATCCCAAAATATCCGATCGCAGCCAAAAATGCCCCCTCGGAAACTTCCTGTCGGCTATGCTGTTCGATCGCCATGAGCTTATCTTAACAATAGGTTACCATAAATGGCCTGATTCTGTCAAGAACATAGTGTCTTGATAGAAACAAGAAATGGACGTGATTTCACTCTCAGGCCATCCACTGAGCTTCGTCTTGGTCCTCGTCGAAAGGCCGGATCGTAGCCGGCTCTCCAGGGTAACGCTCTTCCTCATCGAGGGTCAAGATCAAGAAGAAAGTCAAATTCTTTCCACGTACAAGATTTAGAACACTGAGAGGGATGGCCATTTCTAATATCTTTCCAAAGGCACCTTTGCAGGGGGCAAGAATCTGTCCGCTGCGGACCAGAGGCAACTGGAGAGACTTGGGCTCGATGCCTTCCAAAGTGATTTCAAGCCTCTCCTTTTCCTCTGGTCTCAAGCGGACCAGGGACAGGCCCAGATATAAGTTTGCGGCATCGGCTCCATAAAGAAGCTCAGTCAAAAGACCACGGGGATAGGGCATTACTCCACCCCTGCGGAGATCGTAGCGCCCGCTACCCTGCCACTCATAGTAATCCGTGATCTTTCCATCCAAAATGGGATGGATCGCTGCACTTGGCTCTCTTTCCGGACGTCCGCCTGCTCCCTTACCCGGAGGGGCGATCGTTTCGTAGACCTGGGGCGGAGGAGGCAGGCCTACGGCCTCATAGGCCTTGATTACGTGGTTGCGAAACAAGAGATCGAATTCCTCGAGGTTTGTGCTCAGGTGCCTTTCGCTGTACCACCAGAACCAGTCACTTCCCTCCGCCGCGTAAAGCGACTCCCAAGCTTCTCCAGACCAGCTTGCTTCAGAAAGAGCGTTTCGGGCTTCGCCCAAAAGGTTCCAGGCCTTCAAGTGGGCCTCGCTTCCGATCCAGGTCGAAAAGTCATGGTCGATCCAGGATCCGGAATAGAGCTTGGACAGCTTTCGCTGAGATCGGGCCGGGTGGTGGGCCCTGAGGTAGTCTGTAATCCTGACCGTCTGTAAGTCCGGCTCCTGGGCTAAGGCCTGATACAGGGCGAGCAGGAATTCCCTGCCGTCAGAAGAATAGTATTCCCACGCGTTCTCTCCGTCCAGGGCAACCAAGACGAGCGGAGCTTCGATTTTCCCGGCGGTCCGCTGTTGGATGCCTCTGAGGTGTTCCAAAAAGTCCTCTACGGCTTCCTTGGTCGGCCAGCGGGAGTATTCGAATCCGATCCGGTCCGAAAGGGTCGTGTCCCGAAACAGAATCGTCATGTCCCCCTTCTCCAAGGACCAGGGAGCATAAAGCTCCTCGGGACGTACGCTTTCGGCGCCCAAAGACTGCCTCAGGATCCCTTCATCCGTTGCCAACCATTGGAATCCTGCCTGGGAGGCGAGCGGGATGACCTCCTCGCTGACCGCGCCCTCGGATGGCCAGAGCCCGGTCGGCCTCTGTCCAAAGGCCAGTTCCAAAGCGTCCACGGCTTTTTCCAAATGCCAAGACGCGTCTTCGGGATGGCGGAACCGATTAGGAAGGTTGGCCTCGGGCCTACACTCCCGGGCCGCGTCCGTGTCGGTTAAAAGCGGAAGGATAGGGTGGTAGTAGGGGCTGGCCGTGATCTCGATTCTTCCCCGGGCCAGCGCCTCGCGAAACATCGGGAGAATTTGGGTCACCAGCCCCTGTTCTTTTTTCCTGAGCAGGAGCTTGTCCTCTTCAGAGTAACCTTCCTCTTTGTGGAGCAAAGCTCGGAGATCAGGGTCGCGCGAGGCCACCCACGGGTCGAACCACGCGAGCTGGGACCAGACCTGCAGGTCCCGCAGGTCCCCTTCGGTGAACCGTGCGATCGCTTCCCCGAGGTTCATCTCGAGCCTCCTCCCCCGCTTCAGGTAAAGCTCTCGGTATCGGGCATGGGACTCGATCATGGTCCTAGGGTTGGCCTGAAATCCCGCGCGCAACAGAAAGGCCCGCTCCTCATTCGTGAGCGAAGATGCGGGCTTGTAGGCAATCTCTGCGAAAACCTCTTCCACGTCTCCCCTGGCGTAAGCGGAGAGCTGGGAGATAAGGCAGGGAGAGAAGTTGAAGTTAAGCGCAATCCCCGGGACCTCCTCGAGGATCGCGACCATGTCGTAGTAATCCTTGAGGGCGTGAAGCCGGACCCAGGGCAGAAGCCAGCGTCCGGTCAAGGGATCGCGGTAGGTGGGCTGGTGGAGATGCCAGAGAAAGGCGACGGAAAGCGTCACTCTTGGGGTGGAAGCATGGCCAGGGCGACCTTGGCGTCGTAGTTCCGGGACGAAACCGGGTATTTTTCCAAGACCTCCTGGTAGCACTTCCTGGCCTGAGGATAATCTTTCAAGGCCGCGTAACACCTCCCGGCGGAAATCAGGGCCCGTGAGGCGGTCAGAGGATCAGAGGCGAAGTGTCCGGCCATTTCTGTGTAGAGCTTCCCGGCCTCCCGGAGGTCGCCTTTGTCCTCGTAGGAGGCGGCCAGGGCCTCCTCTCCTGCGGCGCGCAACAGGTCGCTTCGCTCCCCTTTCCCGAGGAAGCTCCGGAAGCAGGGGATGGCCTTGTCATAGGCCGCGAGCCTGCGGTAGCAGAGTCCGAGGTACAGCAGGGCCTGGCGGCCCGAGGAAGTGCTTCCGTAGCGCTTGGAGACGTTGTCGAACTGGGCCATGGCCTTCTGGAGGTCCTGGGGATTTGCGGCCTGGATATAGAGCCCTTGGGCGCTGTCGAAGGCAAGTACGGCATCGTCCTCGGAGCGGGCCTGGTTTTGGATGAACATGGCCACCGCCAGGATGATGATGACCACAGCCAGGGCCCCTCCGCCCACGACCTCCAGGTGGTTTTTGGCGTATTCCAAGGCCGTCGTCATGGCCTCCCCGATTTTGTCCTCCTTCATCTCCTGTTTTTTTAGCTTCGCCATCTTTCTTTTCCTAAGGTTTCTATTTTCCCCTCACGCCTCACGATCTTTCTGGTGCCCCTGGCGTGAGTCGAACACGCGGCACGCGGTTTAGGAAACCGCTGCTCTATCCATCTGAGCTACAGGGGCAAGTAAATATAAATCAATTACTTGCAGATTTACTAATAATTGGCAAAATTCGATTTGCTTCCATTTTGCTTCCATTTTTTTCCTCTTTTATACCAATACGCCCTTCCAATGCTGCTATAGCTTGGCGCTTGCTCTCGGGTGCGGAATGGGCATACCGGGATGTCATGGTGATATCGGAATGCCCCAAGAGCTCTTTGACTGTTACCAGGTCCACTCCCCCGGCTACCAAGTGTGATGCGAACGTGTGCCGGAGATCGTGGAAGCGGCACCTATTTATTCCGGCCCTCTGTAAGACATTAAGCCAAGCGTGCTGAAACTTGTGGATCGGTCGGCCCCCAGTCTTATCGCATACAAATACAAACTCCGAGACTGCCTTTTCCTTTAAGCCTCTTAGAACCTCCCAAAGGGCGTTGCTTACGGGGATCTTCCGCACTTTGCCGTTCTTGCTGTGGAGGACCGTGATCACCCGATCCTTGAGGTCTACTTGGTCCCATTTTAGGCCTAAAATCTCACCCAGACGCATCCCTGTGTTCAAGGCGGTCAGAACTATAGGCCTGGAGTATTCCGTGCAGGCCGCCAAAACCTTTGCGATCTCTTCCTGGCTGAGGAAACGATCAGGGATGGGTTCTTCCCTAAAGAGCCTGACATTTTTCATAGGGTTAGCCGTTACGCGGTCCCATGTAATTGCCAAGTTGTACATGTGCTTTAGGAGTGCGATCTCCCGGTTCACTGTGGCAGGTTTGACCTCCCCTACCCGCTTTTTTTTGTAACTTTCGATCAGAAACGGAGAAATGTCGCTGAGTAGTCGGTTGCCAAAGAAGGGCAAGAGGTTCTTGAGCAGGCCTTCATCTCTCTGCCAAGAGCGTTTGTTGGTCTTGGCGTAGTCCAGGTAGACCTTTGCGAAGACGTCGAAGCGTACGTTCCCGCGCTTTCGTATCTGATAGCGTCCCTGAGCGATTGCGGCTTTCCTTACAGCCAAGGCTTCCTTCGCCAACCCCTTTTGAGGCCCAACCCGTTCCATAATACGTCGACCCTGGTAGTAATAGTCGATGTAGTAGTTTTGGTTTCGCTTGATGATGCCCATGTTAAACCACCCCTTCGAGCTTAAAAATTTATAATTTCCTTAAATACCAACCTATAAACTACATTTTACCATTTTTATCTTATCAAAGTCAAGCTTGCGGTATGTCTTCCTGAATGCGATGATAACACCGACTCCTCATCCAGTTTCCCAGAGGCGGCCCCGGAGTGCAGGGAGTTGCGGAGTTTAGGCGTCTTCAAATTTTAGATTTTAGATTTTAGATTGAATGAGATAGAAATGCCTAACTCCCCGAGCCCTTCTGGAAGAATGAACGCAAATCGTACAACCGCTGCAAATATCGTGCGAACATCTGAAGGGATATATACTGATCCTCGCGTGAGACATCTTTTCCCGTCGGATGTCCCGCGTCGTTCCTACTAATACGAAGCAGATCGAGTACCGAGTTGAACGTAAGATTCATACCATCAGCAGGTTCAGGGGGAAGGTCTGCCTTTTTTGGTTCAATTCGCTTTCTGAACTCGTCAAACTTCGCGACGTAAGGCTGGCGTGGATTGTCAAGAACCTCCTGCAGTTTCTTGCCTTCGGCCCCTAAACATTTTACACAAGCCTGAGCCATTTCGAGGAAAGCTGCTTCCGATGCAACGCCTAACATGACAGCCGAGGCAAGATAACACGCGTGAGTATAAGAGCGTACAGCCTCACTTGTGTATCGGAGAACCAAATCGCTCACGCCAGGAACATCCGATTGTAATCGTGCAAGATACATTTCTGGATCGTCTGGGTTAAACTGTTCATCCTTTGCTGATGCGACGCCCTCGTCCGTGAGACCCCATTCCCAATTTTCCGGCGCGGATTGCGAAAAATCAATGTATACGAGGCCTCTTCCAACAAGCTTCCAGAGCGTCTGTGCGATCCGAAATCGACTTGGAGCACTACCCGACGAAAAAGCTTTTATCACTGCTTCTGTGAAATAATACCTCCCTTGCCCAAGTCTCTTATCGACATTCGGCTGAGATAACAGTCTCAAGATTGTGCTTTGAAGAGTGATAGAAGAGTCTGTTGTCATTGATGTTTGCTAATTAAGGTTCAATAATTATATAAGGGCATACAACAAAACTCGGGATACTTTCAACGAGATATAGAATTCTACCTAAGAGCTTAACAGGAATCCCAAAATTAGAGATCAAAACCGAGTCAATTGTTAGCAGAGCTCCAATATTTGAACTGAATGATTCCGGTTGCATTATCAGAGAGAAATGTGTGCCTATCTTTGATTTAACCTCAAAAAGCTTATATGCTGACTCATCTGACCCTTTAGACGTTGCCCACCAACCCATTGTCAACACACCTTCAATCCATGCAGTCTTGGTACCTTCATCATTCTTGAAGTGCTTGGGTTGAAACTTTGGATATTTTACAAGGTCTGTATATATTTCCTGCAGCATTTTGACGGACGTTAGCTTAAATGTTTTCGTCTCCTGACTATGAACCCCAGCACTAAGTACGACGATGCCGCCAGAGGCTTTCATGCCCTCTGTCTTTGAGAATTGTGTTTCAGGAGAGACATGTTTAACCTCCTCATACTTTGAGGATATAAAATCCGCATCAATATAAATCAATTTACTGAGAATTTCTTTATGCTTTACCATATTTACCACCTCGTGAAAAATAAGCTGTGCGCCCTTGAAATCGGCCAGCCGCCATGCTGGGTGATGGTTTTGTCAATGGCGGACATCAGGCGGATGGTTTCGGAGAAAAGGGGCTTGCGGAGTTTAGGCATGCTTCAATTTTAGATTTTGGATTTTAGGTTGCACCTGCATCTTTAAGATGCGATTAAGATATTTCTGAGCTTGGACCTCAAGTTTCGGAACAATGGTTGGAACGGTTAGTAAGCAAGAAATAAGATGAAGACGCACAAGACCTTTCCAGAAAGATAGTTCATGATAAATGTCCTCTCCCATTTTAGTGGGACCTGGGGATTGGGCAGGATATAGTTTTACTGATTGATAGTTTGCATGGACAAAATCGTCCAAGCGCCTGCGATTTTTCTCGTAACCTTTCAGATTTAAACCTTGTTTAAGAGAGTTATTGATCTTATTTACTATCTTCCAATGAGACATATGGTGGCCTTCAAGCCACCGCCTAACAAGCGAAGCATTATTCCCCTCAAAACCAATATGCATCATCAAGTTACAAGCGTCGACCGTGCTCCTGGTAACAATTCCAGCTTGGATGTAGAAACCATTCTCAATCAAAAGGATAACGGCCCTGCAATCATTGACGACTTTCGTGAAATTGATAACCACAACATCTATCGGTCGCTCGTTACATGAATCACCTTGCTCATACAGCCCACGCTTAATATAAACAACTTCAAGAAAATCCAAGATTTGATTATAAAGGTAGATTTCCTTAGGGTTAAAGAATTGATATTTACCTTTCATAACCATTCACGGAGAAGACCTTAGCTTACAGTATGTCAAAACGGTAAATTATACCTGAAGGATTATCAAATCCTGTTTTTCCTGACATCGCTACATTCTCGATTTCCATTTCCACGACGTTTTTCCCCTGACGGAGATAATTAGCTATTGGTATCTCAACAACACCCTCGACTAAAGTAACTCTTCTCAAAAATATACCATTAATATTGATTTTTACATAATCATCTACCGTAAGGGTTAATTTCGCAACAGACAAATAATCGGGACGTTGAGGAAGCTTAAATGTAAAACGATGATAGACAGTTTGACCTCGTTGCGCTTCCTGGTCACTTGGCCTTTCTTTAATCCATACCCATTTAGCACCTGCAATTTTTGGCCAAGTAGGGTAAGGAGGGTCGCATTCGACGGGCTTTATCCAGGGACCATTAGGGGAATCAGAGAACATCCCCATTTCACCACTAACAAGTATTATTGGTACAAAAGCGACAGCCCGAGCTTCTTTATGACCTAAATTCTTCGAGATATAATCCGTTAGAACTATAACTGCTAACGCAAAACCAAATGTTATAATGATGGACCATACTGAACCCACAAAAACAAAAACCCAATAAGAAATGACTATAAGAAGAGAAAGACCGATAAAAAGCTTCCAATTTCTAACTATCCATCGAAATATAACGATAACAATACTTTTTAAATATTCGACAAAGCTACGGAGGCTTATCTTAACCTTACCAGTAATTACTTTATAAAGATAACCGGCTACAGCTAATACTACCGCAGCAATTAAAGCACCAAACGCATTCTCTAACACGTTATTCCAATGAAGTCTCATTTTTATAAACCCTTTATATAGATACCCATGGGCATGCCCGCGGAACTAAACCCTATTACGAACTACGCTTGGCGCACTTCATACTACTACACTCATACATGAGCGAACTCACGGAATACCGCCTTTCGCGTCGATTAAAATTAAAGTTCTCTAGATTAAGTTAATATTCCCTTATATCTCTTGTTATACAACCCCTTTGCTTCAGGCCAATACTCACCTACGAGAGTCCAAAGGTACTTTAATTTCTCCTTGAGATTAAATCTCAAGATATTCTCAATTTCTGAAAAGAAAGCTAATATTAAAGTTATTGCTTGGAAAGCGGAATCCGAACGGAGTTTTTTTAAGTAAGCTTCCTTCTCATCGGGTGCATCGGGCAACAAGCATTCCCCCATTTTGGCGAGGCCCGGGAAACTTAAATGGGCTGCTTGTGAAAACTGTATATAAAACCAATCATCAAGATACTGCAAATGTTCTTTCAGGACAGGCGACGTAACTTTGTTTTTCATGCGACCGGGAGTCGGCCAATGTGCAATTTGTTTGTGGTCTTTTACTTGGTCCGGAGTAATTCCAAAAAGAATGCGTGTCTTTTCCAAATATTTACAATAATCGCTTAACCAAGAAACCCAGTCGGGATCTTCATGATAACGGGCGGAAAATCTATCGTATTCTTCTTTCATCTTCCACCACCCACCTTTGTGGTACAAATCTATCCTCGTTTGCAAATCCTCCGAGATAAATATTAATATAAAGACCTCTTCTAAAAGTAAACGGAGGAGAGGGTGGGCGGAAAGGGAAAACTCAATTTTCTCTGAGTTGTCGGCGCAGAGGAAAAGAATGCTGCTATAGGTGTTTTTTGCAACATAAGCTAACCTTCTGAACAAGGATTGAGCACCATCAATATGATCGAGAGGGAACTCTCGATCAATTTTATTAATAGAACTCAAAATGACGCTTCTTAATTCTTCTTTAATGACCTTATAATTTAAGGACCGCTCTTGTGGGATCGAATCAAAAAAGTCATTCGACATCTTATAAATATCCCCCTTGATTTAAATTGAAGGGATTACATGTTTTTTAAGCAGACCACTGGCTCCCGAGCAAGGAGGGTGCGAAGGATGGAGATATCGGGTAGGCGCAGGGCCTTGGCTATGGCCTTGTCTATTTCAAGTCGAACAGGATCAGTTGCAACGTCAGCGAATGTCTGCAAGGGCTCTCCGGCAAGGTGGTCATAAGCAAAGGCAAGGTCTTTAAGATGCTCTGACGATAGGTTTTCGAGATCGGGCACAGGAAGAACTTCTAAGGTTGGCTTCTTAAACTTGACCCAGGCCCCTTCGGTATCTAACCGATGGATCAAAAATAAGAGCAACCCCAAGGTCGAATTCAGCCAAAGAGTAAGCGCCTTCTCATGGCGAACAGCTTGTCGTTTCCCTTTGAATGTAAAAGTCCACCATACACTCGAAAGGACGGATTCAGACACACGGACGGCAATAAGGCGTGAGGTGTTTAAGCGCATCCGCTCTGAAATAAGTATCTTACCTGCAAGAGGCCAGAGGTCCTCGACCTTCCTTAAATTCCTCCCCTTCTTCGCATGCGGCAAAGGAGCCAAATAGCCGTTGGGCTTCTGAGCCATGGCGTATAGGGTCTTGGCATCATGCCCCCAGAAAGCAGGATACGCCGTAGGCTTCTCGCTAAACGTAAATCCATCGTGAACATCCCTCGCATCCGGCCCAAGCGACCCCAGCCCCCCCAGCGGACACAGCGGCACCTTAGTCGTTTTCTTCTGCCCCGGCAGCCAAAGCACCCCCTGCTCCAGGTGATTCGCCGCCCTAATCAAATCCGCCTGGGCAAACGCACAAGGCAGAATCCAGGTCTGACGCTTCTTCATCTCCGTCCAGGGAACCGACAGCGCCTCCCCGAACTTAACATTCCCCAGCTTAATCTCCAAAGCCCCCTGCCCCTTATTCAAATCCGGGGGTTCGCTTCTTAACAGTTCATGCGCCACCGCATTCGCCTCAAACGAAGTCTCAGGATTGCGCCAGAGATTCAAGACCACCGTGCGATAAGGCTTATCTCGGTCGTCCTCCCCGTCCTTCTGAGCCAACAACAACAACTCGGAAAGGCTCGTGTTCTCGGAGAAGTTCCAGCGCAGGGGGTCGTGGCTCACGATCAGATACTCCAGATGGTAATTCCGGCTCAGAAGCTCGCGGGTCCTACCCCAGGCCACACCGGAGAGAAGCGCCTTGGGCAAGACCAGGGCCTGCCGGCCCCCGGATTTCACATACGGGTCCGCGGTCGCCACAAAAACCGAGCCCAGTCCCGCCGTGATGTTCGCCGAAACGTTCTTGCTTTGAATAAGCTGCTTCAAGACCCGCTGCATCCCCTTTCTCTCCTTCTCCGGGGAAGAGCCGAAAAGCAGGTTCCCGCCCACGCTGCGCGTGAACGGCGGATTCATCACGCAAAGGTCCAGAGCCGGGACCGAGACCTCCTTGAGGTCGGCCATCTCCTTCCCTCTCACTTGCTGGGCCGAATTTGACCCGGAGAAATCCAAGGACAGCGAGACGCGGTTCCCTTTGAGAAACTCGATGCTCCCCAGAAGGTGGTCCGTGGTTCCCAGGGGCAGGCTGTAGAGGTGCATGTGATCAAAGGACACGTCGGGCGTGCGCAGGGCCAGGGTCGAGGCCGTAAGATGAATCGCAGAAGGGAGGACGTCGTAGCCCCAAAGAACATCCTCGGTCAGAAGGGTTTGCAGGAGACCCAAATCAACCTTCTTGCCCTGTGCCGCAGACTC
>Ga0315279_10000739_pt1 | contig 60277 bp, 81 predicted proteins | sample YL17G06_20_MG_FD_203694 | JGI IMG/M metagenome (GOLD analysis project Ga0315279, IMG submission 203694) | Sediment microbial communities from Yellowstone Lake, YNP, Wyoming, USA - YL17G06_20 | ecosystem: Environmental > Aquatic > Freshwater > Lake > Sediment | place: USA: Wyoming | collected...
CGATTCGACTCTAATAGTGTCGCCAATGAAAACTGGAGCCGTGAACCTAACGTTATCCATGCCCAGAAAAGCCAATGCTTCAACAGGTGGGCGCCCTCTCATTCGCAGCGACATTCCAGACGCTATGCCTAGAGTTAACATTCCGTGGGCTATTCTCTGGCCGAAGGGGCTATTCTTCATGTACTCCGCGTTTGTGTGAAGCTCGCTCCAGTCTCCCGAGATGCCAGCAAACATGACTATATCGGCCTCTGTAACCGTTCTACCTGATGAAACAGCCTTTTCGCCTACTTTGAAGTCCTCGAGACAACTTTTTTCAGCGCTCATCCTCAACAATCACCCCACTTGATTTCTGTGACACCTGTTAAATGAATCCTTACAATATTAAATGATACTTCTTTGTTCACAGTCTATTTGCCCTTAAACTTCAGAAACATGTGCTTATTCTTCTCAGAATGCTTAATAAGAGAGTTATATAGCGCGCGCATTTCAATTTGTTAGGATCTCAACTTTTCGATAACGTCAGATACTTCACACAGCGCTCGCGAACAGAGCGATATCACTCACGCCCTATTTATCGGCATTTGATTTTTCGCTGTGAGCCCCTTATGCGTCAAATCTGTTGGCAAACCGAACGGGCACTGGAGTGCACCATTTATCAGCAAAAGAACTCAAGTAAGCGCACTACAATGAAGATGCTATGTCTATGACTCTGAAGAAAATCTAGTCCATTTAGACATGAATGGGCATATTACATTAAACTGGCGTTGTCTGAGTTCGAGAATTCTTAAGAATTAGAAGTGACTATGTGTTGGTGATGATCATGAGGTGTTATTTGGTTGTCGCAGTTCTGGTGATTCTCTTAGCGGGCGGTTTGGGCCGTGTTGCTGGCGCGGCGTTGGATGAGGGTAATGTTTACGCTCATGAGGGTGATTTGGTCGTGGCTGGGAATGAGACGCTCACTTTTGAGAACTGCACGCTGATACAGAATGGGAACATTTTCGTGAGAGAGAATGGCACATTGATTCTGAAGAACTGTGAGTTGGTCTTGAATCAGAGCGGCCTGTATCAGTACCGGTTGGAGGTGCGCGACGGCGGAAGGCTATTTGCAATGGGTGTTAACTTGTCCTCGGAGTATGGTTTTGATCAGTCTTACGGTGACGACTCGGTGGTGAACTTCACTGACTCGGCTTGGGAGCGTTCTACGTGGACGTACGCGTCTGGCGGGTCTTTGTACATGCGGAACGTGTCTGAGCTCGGCCATTTTATGGTGAGCACGGACGCGGTGTTTGACGGCTGCACGGGGTACGGGTTTTTGATGACGATGGAGAACGCTGATGTTGAGGTTTACGGTTCTTACATCGGGATTGCCTACGTTAGGGCGAGGGATTCGGCTGTGAACGTGAGGGGACTGCATGGTGGCGTGGTGGAGTATTTCAACACGTTCAACAACCTGACGGTTAGTGGCGGAATGGTGGCGAACCTTACGATTCTTGATTCGGACGTTCGGTTTGGTTTTGAACCTTACGATTCCAGCTTGGCTGTTTCCGATTGCGACTTGGACGGTTTGGAGATGTACGGCAACTCCAGCGTGTCCGTCGTCGATTCGACGATGATCAGTGTGCACGTGGGAGACGGGGTGAACCTGTCCTTGTACAATGCGAGCGTGCAGAGCTACATTGTCGCGTACGCGAATTCGAGAACGGTGGCTGATCGATCGTACGTTTATCGAGTGGAAGCCTCTGACGAGGCTTACTGCTCGTTCAGCGGGTCGAGCGTATCTTGGATCGAGGCCTTCGAGTCTTCTGTTGTTCGTGTGGCGGATTCAGAACTGTTGAGGTTGAGTGCTTCCCAGAAATCTGCGGTCTCTCTTGTGAACTGCTGTTGTACTCCTGTCCTCAGCGCGTACGATCAGGCCAAGATCTTGGTTAGCTGGTATTTGGACGTTCACGTCGTGGATTCGACGGGACAGAACGTTGGCTCTGCGAACGTCAGGGCTTTTCTGGACGCTGCCTTGGTCCAGTCAGAATTGACGGGTGCTGACGGTTTGGCGAGACTGGTGTTGCTGGGAAAAACGATCAATGCTACTGGAGAGTTTCCGGTTGCGGGGTATTCCGTTAACGCAGCCTATCTGAGCTACTCGAACACGACAACGGTTGACGTGATGGGGAACAGGCAGATCACCTTGACGTTGGGAGGCTTAATCATCCCAGAGTTTCAGACGCATCTTGCGCTTCCACTGCTTATAGTATCGTCGCTTTTAGCGTTTATAGCTCGAAAGAGAAGACTGCGGGGGGCGTAGGTTCCTCAGAGAATTTCGATTTGACTAGGTAGGAGAGGCTCTGAAATCAACTGATAGGCGCGTGCGCTCAATCTCTCGTGCTGCATCAGCCTTTTTCTCTTGATAGACCCTAGCGCGCGCTACGCGGACTGATCAATAGAATATCCGCTTCTTGAAATCTCGTCAAACCCTTATTTCAGCCTTAACTTCATAGTGCTGGGAACGTGCATCAAATCGTGAAAGCAGTGCTCTCGCCTTTTGGGGGACAACCGCAACTTCATAGTCTTTCCCTGCAAAAGCTCGAACTGCCTCTACTGAGTCGAACCACATGACCGTAACGAACTCTACCTCATCCCCAAGATTCCGACGAAAAAGATGAATCCCCCTGTAACCTGCAATCTGACGGTTCTGTATGCCAGTGAATATTTCGCTTTTAAGAAGTGCCTCATAAGCGTCAGCGTTCGCGGGCGTAGTCCAACCATGCCAGACTCGACTAATCATGTTCAGACTCTCCTTCATTATTGGATATTTGAATTATTATTTAGGCTTTCTTCGGAAAGAGGGTAGCCAATGTTAATGATAAGCCGTTCAATCTTTGTTCTAGAGTTTCACTATTTGGACATCAGATAGACACGGAGATATCTCCCGTATTCCCGACTGACATAGATATCTCCAATAAATGGAGGGGTCAAGCCAGCTCTTAAAGACTGATAGAAGTGTCTTCTATTTTCGTTGTTCTCTTTTCTTCATTTCATTATAGTAATATTCAAACCACTCATACATGGTTGGGTCATCGAATTCTTTCCTAGCACCCTCTGCAATCAGTTTAGCTCCTTTTTCCCATAGTGCTGCCCCCCCGATGAGTTCATCAATCAGATTGATGTCTACGAGTTTTCTGTGACAGAGAACACCCAGCTGCTCATAGAACCCAAATACCATGTGTAATGCCGCTGAGAACGGACCAGAAGAGAAAGAACCATACTTTTTCTTGAAATCTTCGTAGTCCACAAACTTCATGCCCCGTACTTGAAGATTTGCGTCTTGAAACTCTTTGTTAAGTAAGAGTGAAGTGAGCCTAGTAACAACATCCAAGTCTCTAGTTCTGGTTTGATGCCTAATCTGTACAATGTAGTAGATAGCTGCTGCAAACACACCTGATGAAGCAATAGCTATAGAAACTGTCTGTAACAATAGTATGTCAACCATTATTGACACCTATCACGGTTGTTTTGTTTCGGTTCGGCTATAACTTTTCCGCAATCTCAAAACTGGCTTAAAAAGACTGATAGAGAATACTTCTGTTGACTCAAAATGAGTAATTCCAAACTAGTAAGATGCCAAAGATGCGGAAAACCTTTGGGTTATGTGACTGTGTTGGTAAAGGGTCTAACACCGTTTCAGCAGCCTATTCAAGGCGTCAAAATAGTTGCTATTTGCATGGAATGTTTCCAAAAGAAAAAGTAGTCAACGGGTCAAACTGGCTTAGAAAGGCTGATAGAAGAACCTCCTATCTCTTTTTGGTTTCCTTTCTCCTTCTCTCATTTTCGGCATCTTTTGCCTCTGCCATTACCACAACGTCTTTTATGCTCGTTGGTCTGTTAGTAGCCTTGAGAACTAACCTTTCTCTCCATCCGCATTCACGGCATTCATATTTTGGTGGAGTCCACCCCATATGAGCCGACATATCTCCAGTCATCGAGCCGACTCTTCGGACCAATGGGCTTTTGCATTTCGGACAGACTTGAATATCAACATACTTCTTTTCCTTCTCCAGCTCTTCCAAGCCTTTCATTAGCTCTGGAAATAACTCACTCTCAGCTCTTTCAGTCTCTAAGGAACTAAGATGCCTTTTCTTTTTCCTCTTTTTCTTCTCTTGCTCTTGTTCCGACATTAAAGGCACTACTATGGAATGCTTACAGAAAATAAATAGGCATACTGGTTAGTAAGTGTTCAGCTATGACTTTTCCGCAGAACCAAAACTGGCTTTCTTCAAGCGGTTTTTGTCAGTAGCGCGCGCTGGTCATGACCCCTCCAGTTTGAAATCCAATTCCTTAGGACACGTTTTGCTCGTCGTTATTATTGACTCAAACCCGAGCTTTCTCCAGAACCCCTCAGCTTCCTTATTGCCGATAACGTATCTCACAGTCAAGTCTTCAGCCTTGTTTAAGTTAAAGAATTTACAGAGTTCCTCCATCAAGCGTCTTCCAACGCCCTTTCTTCTAAACTGCTTCACGACGTACATAAGCGAGACTTGACCAACAGTTCTTGGTACATGGTCACTTCTGCTCGTAACTTCGCCTCGTACATACCCTATTACCTCATCATCTGCTTCAGCGAGCAATATCTGAACGCTGCCGTTCGCCATGTCAGTCTCAACTTTCTGTCTGATGAGCTTCTTTCCCTCTTCAGTTATTCGCCAAATCAAAGGGTTGGATTTCTCAACGTGCTCCTGCAACAACAATCCTAGCTCAACGATTCTCTCCACATCCGAGGAAGCTGCTCTTCTAATCGTGAGATTATCCATAGGACTTCCTGTACAGGGTTCGGGATAAAACTTTACCCAACCAACCAACCAACTTGGATTCGTGGTACGCTGCGTTATGAGCTGTGGTTGGAAGTCAAGAGGTATAGCGTGCAGTGACGTGTGCTAAAGCACTTCACTTTCTGTAAGCAGTATCACAGTAAGCGTCTGGTGTGGGTATTAATAATAATAATAGTAATAGTTAGTAATTAGTAATTCTATAGCCTCTTTTTTCAAAAAGCAGGTGGAAAAGAGGGTAGGAACAAATATTAATCATTCAACGCACATCATTAATTAACTTGTTCCCATGCATAGTTAAGTTTAAATACTAGTATGCTACACAATAGAGCTTTGGGGGAGGAAGGGATGAGGAAAGAGAGAGGTGAAACTGCGCTCATGGAAACCCACAATGACGGAAAGGAAGAAAGAAAGGAAGAAACATGGCGAAGAGGAAAAAGCCAAAACGAAAAGCTTCCCGAAAGGGAAGGCTCAATACGGTCAAGAAGCTATTGCAGGACAAGAATGTCCGTGACCTCATCATACAGATAATCCGAATAATCATAGGACGATGAAAAGGTAAGAAAGTTGACGACCGAATTGAGCGTTGGCAGGGAAGTAGTGTCAACCCTCGCTGAATGTTTAGAAGCTATTGGTCACCCGACCCGCTTAGGAATCGTTCAGTATTGTTTTCAGCCTCATACGTTCACAGAGATAATTCTTAAACTAAAATTGAATCCAGCCTCTTTCAAATTTCATGTGAAGGTTTTGATGAACTGCAATCTAATCGAGAAAGTGGAAAGAGGCGTATATGAGACTACTCAATTGGGTAAGCTTGTACTTGAGCTTGTAAATAAAGCTAACAATCTTTCATCGCTCAGAATGTGACTATCTATCGCAAACATTCATGGAGTTGTCTAGATTGTGCTTTCTAGTTTTAAACTCAAGATTTAAATAATCTAGTAATTGAAATGTACAAGAGGAAATATGGGCACTGAACTTAGAAAACTGTTGGATAAAGCTAAGGGTACTCCGGAACACGTCATCGCAATTCTTCTAGACATAAGAGGCTTTACGCCCTTCTGTGAAAAAACTGGGGAGTCTCTGGATGTGGCAAATTTCCTGAAAAGAGTCTACATTAGAATTATAGATGACTACTTTCCTAAGGCTTCGTTCTACAAACCAACTGGAGACGGGCTTCTTATTGTCATTCCAATCAACAAAGAACCTCTAAAGGACGCAGTAGTCAATATAATGGAGAAGTGTCTAAATCTTCTACAGAACTTTGGGAGACTGTGTGAAGGTGACGACATGATATATTTCCCTACGCCCGATAAGGTCGGAATAGGGATGTCCAGAGGAACTGCATGTTGCATATCTTCTAGTGGAACGATATTGGACTATTCAGGAAAAGTCATCAATCTTGCCTCTAGGCTTAATGACTTTGCCAGACCCTGTGGCATAGTGTTTGACTCGAAACTTGGATTGAGTCTTCTCCCAAAAGACGTGCAAGAGTTGTTTTTGTGTGAAAACGTATATGTAAGAGGCATCGCTGAGGATAAGCCCATAGCTATTTGTTTCGCCAAGCAATATACGATTATACCACCTTCTCGCAAACAACCGCTGAAAGAACCACAATGGTCGGTAGAAACTTTCGGAGATACATACAAGGGAATTAAGGAAGCAATCTCGTCTAGGACTAAGTATTTTACGACACACTTAAAACATAAACCGCTCGATGAAAAGCAAATACACATAGAGCTAAGGTACGATATTGGCGGATCGATCAGTCGATCATATTATGCGATGGACACGGCGAGTGAAGGTGTGAGCTATTTGAAGCGGGGCATAAAGCACTACGTGTATATCGACCTTTCGGTACTGATAAAAATGCTAGATAAAGATGGACTTGAAGACGATACAAAACTCAGGTTTGAGGTCATTTATCCCATTGCTCCAAATGGTGTGTAGAACGCATATTTAGCTCTTTGAGGCTCTTTTCCATTTCTGGGCAGAATTCATAAAAGGAGACTTTTCTAGGCACGGAATAACCTATGAGAGCTAGGATAGCCTCTATTCTCTAGAGGAAGGAGAGATTGAAGACTAAAACGCTAAAGATAGCCCTAGATAGCTTCGGCTCTTTTCTTGGGAGAGAAAAAGGCTGCCTAGTTGTGAGAAATAGAGAAGGAAAGGCTAGAAGGTATCCTCTTTTTGAGAACTCCATAGCGGAGATACAAGTGGCTAGTGGGAATACCGTCAGTGCAGGAGCGTTGGCTACCTGTGCATTCTGGAACATAGACCTGATAGTGCAAACGCAATGGGGCAATCCGATAGCGGTACTGAAGAGCCTTAACGATGATGACCACGTAAAGACTAGGATATGCCAGTATCAAGCATTGGCAAACGGTAAAGGATTAGAAACTGCAAAACAGATTGTACTGGCTAAGATAAGAGGTCAGAACGAGCTACTGAAGAAGTACGGTCTAAGGTGGCTTGACTACTATCCGTATTCTCAAGCGGTCAAGTCTACTAGCGGAAAGGATATGCAACACGTTAGAGCTAGGCTTATGAGCTATGAAGGCAAGTTTTCTGAACAGTATTTCAGACAAGTCTTCCAACTGTTTAACGAAGCGTTCAGACCAGAACGTAGAAAGACGTTCAAAGCCTACGATGGTCTTAACAATATTTTTAACGTGGCATACCGAGTGCTTTCTTGGAAAGTTCACCTAGCTCTGATAAAGGCTAAACTGGAACCTTATCTCGGATTCTTGCACGGCATACAGTTCGGACTGCCTAGCTTAGTGTGTGACTTTGAGGATTTGTACCGATACTTGGTGGACGATTTCCTGATAGGATTCTGCCAAACAGTTAAGGCAAAGGACTTCGTGTTGAAGAATGAAGATTATTCTACGAATCGAAAAGGCAAGAGAGAGTATCTGAACAAAGACAAGAATCGAGAGCTTGTGAACGGACTGAACAAGTATTTCGAGAGCAAGGTCACTGTTCCAAGGATAAAACGAGGAAATAGGCAAGAGATTGAAACACTAATCAACGAAGAAGCTCTGCTGTTTGCCATGTATTTGAGAAACGAAAGGAAGAAGTGGACGCCTAGACTTTCTCTATATTGACGGTCACTGTTATGACTGCTTTTCTTCCAGATTGTATCAAGCGGTTTACTGCATCTGCCCAAGCATCGTTCACGTCTTTGTGGGTTGTGCTCACAACCGTTCCGTCAATTTCTATTTTTATATGACTTATTTCATTAAATTGCATGAACTCTCACCCCCCATACAACCAATGCTAGCACTTTCGTGTCGCTTGAATTTAAATTTTTTCTTTTTGCTGTGAAATCGCAACAAAACCTGATCAAAAATAAAAAAGATTATCTATCCACACTCTCTCCAGTCAACTGTCATGCATTTCTCGATTAGTGCTTCTTCTTATGCCTCTTAGCAAGCGATCTTTCTGCATTAATTCTCGTTATCTCTAGGTCTCTTGCAAGAGATGGATCAAGTTCCGTTTCAGTTAGATAAAACTTTACCCCCAAAACCCCAAAACCCAAAACCACGACGACGCGCGAACTTATTCTCTCGATCAATAGCACACCAAAATCTACTTATCGCTTTGGGAACAGTATTTTTCTAGGAATAAAAGTGGGAAGGTGTGAGGTCTGCGGAGCAGAAGTCGAGCTTCCTTTCCAGTGCAACTACTGCAAGAAATACTTCTGTGAAGCTCACAGGCTTCTTGAGAATCATAATTGCCCAAACGCACCACCCCGAACTCCATTAGGAAGCTATCAAGCCAAACAAATGTTGGCGAGTACTGACAAAAGGAGAGAGGTCAAAACTGCAATCGAGAACATGCCTCTTATGGTCGGGGGTAAGACGAAAACATACGGCAACAGATTCCACCATCATTTTGACGTTCCTGTCGAGGTCTATTCAGATGAGGGATACCGTAAGAAGTTGAATCACGCCAAAACACTTAACGAAGTAGACCATATCGTTCACGATTATTACAAGCACCATCGAAAAGAGATAGAAAGATGACCAGCAAATTGACTTCTTGAAGTTGAACACGACTGAGTGAGTCAAAGATCGATTGACCATCCAAACTCTCCTATGGCGACCGAAAAACATGTATAGCCCGCGCTCAAGGACGAGGCTTTATCGTAGATGGTGTTCTAGACGGGCTGCCGTCTTTCCATTTTTGGTATCTTTTCGCTATGATAACAAGTATCAGCATTCCAATCACCGTACTTAAGACATAGACCAACGTTTCTCTCGCAACGGAGACGGCAAACTGTTCAATGGGAGATATTATGTCAGTTGGTGGGGGTATTGTCTGCGAGGTAGTCGTTGCTATTTCCCATGTGGTTACCGTGTGCCATGTCGCCGTTGCTTCTGATGTTTCCACGAAGGCGAAGTTTCTGCCATAAGGCACCAACAGTAAGAGAAGGGATGATGCGACTAGTACGCCCTTGAGTTTCATTTTTATCGGCTTAAATGCATTAGGGGGTAGGGAGGCTTATTTCTGTTTTCTGACACTTTTATGTTAAATCGATCGATCTACACACATTCTTAGTCTTAACTCCTCATTCTCCAGGAGGGTAAAGTTCTATCCAACCAACACAAAAGTAATATTGCGTCACAAACGAGCTATAGATACGGCGAAGTCCTTGTCAATGGATTATTCGGTCTATGAAGGGATGACGGCATCAGAAAAGCAAGTTGCCGATTACTTGAAGGAGCTGCAACTTTGGTGGCATTATGAATCTCCAGTATTCCTCAAGGACGAAAAAAGAGAGACCGAGAGTCTGGACGCCCGACTTTCATATTCCAAAGTTGGGTATGTACGTGGAAGTCTGTGGTTCAGAAAGTCTCCGAGAACAGTATCAATACAGGGAGAAGATCTACAAGAAAAACAGTTACAGTGTTATTTTTCTGCACCTCTACAAAGAAAGAGAAAGATGGAAAAGTTTTCTATTGAAGCGGATAGTCCAACTCGAGAATTCAAGACACTTAGAAGTGATGAAAATTCTTGAGTCAAGGATCTAGTGTCTGGGATAAAACTTTACCCCAAACCAAACCTTCAAAGACTTCCGACATAGGCGTAGGTTTTTGGCACACCCATCGCATTGAGCGTAGCATGACGACAATAGCCGTCAACAAGCTGATAGTCTTCTCTTCTCACAATCAAAGGCGAGAGAACCACACCCCCAAGCTCTATAGATTGCCGAAGTTCTGAACTTCTCCTCTCTAGGCTTTTTGAAAAGACATAGCCTCTCCTAGGGTCAACATAGTTCATAATATCGGGATTCAATTTGATTTGAGTTACACCCATCACTTCCAAGTGCCATTTTCGTTTTCGAAGAGTCTCCAGCCACAGGTCATCTTCTGGTTCTCTATACTCACTTCTAGCGTCTGTTTCCCACTCTTTGCGAATTTCTGTATTGATAAAATCGTAGATTGCATCTACGTCCTCAATCACCCAATAGCTTATTCCTTCAAGTCTCCGAATAGGCGTATTCAAGACAGCTCGCCTTCTATGTTCTCTACCTTATCTCATCTGCAGTTTCTCCAGTTCAGCTATAACTTTTCCGCAAAAAGCGCGCGCGTAATACGAATTCCCATTTGCACCATGAGTCTTTAGAATGCTTATCCGGCGGGCAGACCAGGCAGTTCACTTCAACCTTCGGGTTCAACGTCTTCGCAAAACCCTTCAAATAGCCAAACCGCACCCGTTTGCACGGAAACTCACCCAACCCCTTGCTCAAACGGGTCTCCTGCGTCCTACACCTACCTATGCCCAAAACGGCATGATTGTTCTTCACTTCTATGGTTTTGAAAGGTTGATCCAAAGCCCAGCTCGTCTTCTGCAGAAGATCCATAATCGTGGCAACGTCAGGATTCTCAGCCGCACCAAACATCTTCTGCAAACCCCTAGCCTCAATAGCAGCCATACTCTCCCAAACACCAGCATCAATCTCGGTCGCCCCTTCAGTCCCGAATTTCTTCTCTATACCCAAGAAATACAGGCCGTCGACTCTCCATAGGTTTCTGATCTGCAGAAAGAAATAATCAAGCAGCTTCTCCTTCGGTATTTCTGCCAGCATCTTCCTGTCCTCAACACTTCCCGGCGGATATTCACTCATGCTCAAACACCAAGCTTAAAAGCCAAATACCCTAGCTAATCTTTTAAACCTAACCAGAAAAAACAGAAAAACCAAACAGGCGAACACCCTTGTCAACCTTGCTCGACTCGATCATTCTGGGCATAATACAGGGCATCGCCGAATGGTTGCCCATATCGAGCACCGGCCACCTCAGACTCGCCGAACACTTTCTGAACCTGTCCATACCGATACTCTTCGACGTCACCCTCCACATAGGCACGTTAGTCGTCATCTTCGTCTTCTTCAGAAAAGACATCAAAAACATCCTCACAGCACTAGCACACCTGGACTTCAAATCAGAAAACGGCCAACTCATCCCCCTCATAATCATAGGCACGATACCCACCGCACTCATCGGCCTAGCCTTCAGCGACACAATCGAATCCACCTTCCGAACCGTCCTGCCAATCGCCACGGCACTGGTAATCTGCGGCACCCTCCTCTACACCTCAAAACTCGCAAGGGAAAAAACCGACAAAATCACCATTCCAGAAGCCATCGTATTCGGCGTCGCACAAGGCATAGCCATAATCCCAGGCCTCTCACGCAGCGGAACCACGATCGCCGTCGCCCTCATCCTAGGCCTAAAACGCGAAAAAGCCTTCAGATTCTCCTTCCTCCTCTCAATCCCAGCCATAATCGGAGCCCTCGGACTGACCCTCTACAAAGAACACGCCGCACTAGCACAGTCAGGATTCGGCCTAACAGAAATCCTCATAGGCGCAACAATCGCCATGATCGTAGGCTACATCGCAATAAATGTCCTACACAAAGCCATCGAAAACAAGAAATTCCACCTCTTCGCCCTCTACTGCTGGCTCTTCGGCGCAACCCTGATCGTCATTGGCTTACTCGGTTTCTAACCACTTAGGCTTGCCAGACAGAAACTCCGTCAAAAACACGGTGAACTCCTTATTCTTCTCATAAACTCCAACGACTTCTTCGTTCACAAACACCTTGAACCCTTTCTTCAACACCTGCGAAATCTGCTCCGCTACCCCCGCACTTCTCCCCCCGTCCCTCAACTTCTCCCTCAACAACACACACGCATCAGTAAACTTCCTCCGCACCAGAACAACCCATCTTCCATCCTCAACGTAAGGCCCAGAAACCGTGCCCGCCTTGCCAACATACTTCTCAACAAACCTCTCGCACTCCCTCCCCTTGTCCAAAGGCGGTCCCAAATGCCTCCTAACCGGCCCAACACAGCAATCCTCAAGCTCGAACACAAACACGTTCAAACCCTCCTCATCACTCCACGGAAGATCACGCAAAACAACAAAATCACTCAACTCAACCAGCTTCCGCAAAGAACGCTGCGACTTGTACAGCTGACCCCACAAAATGTCAGGAACCGCGTCAACCCTCTCGAACGTCACGAAAACAATCTTTGACCCTCGCCTCTTCAACTCCAGCCTCATCCTGCTTGCAGTCAAAGGAACTGTCGGAGGCGGATAGAAGAACCGTGGGCTCGGCCTCTTCACAAACGCTTGCGCAGCGGCTATGAACGTGTAAAGTCTCTCTTTGCGCACGGCGGACGCCACGTTCCTCGCCCTGTCAACAGGATCAACAACCACCAGAGGCTCATCGAACAACAGGTCAACCTCATTCTGCCTGTTCTTGTAGAATCCCTCAATATCCATAACCATTCGGTGCTTATGTTGTGAGAAGGCCTTAACCGTGTTCAAGAACGACCCGTAATGCAAGACCAGCAGTTCGCACAGGTATCCGCTCAACCCTCCAATCTTGATCTCAGCCCCGTAGACGCCAATTCCCTTCATGAACTTCTTCAACAACCGCACCTGACCACGCATCTTCGCGTCTAAACGCTTGTTGATGTAATCCGTGTGAAACGGCGTCCTGTCCGTCGCACTCAACCATTCGCCACGCTTCGTGGCGTAGCAAGGGACAATGTTCACTCTGGTACTATCGACAAAAGCTTCAAGGTACGGGTGCTCGGCAAACCGTTCGACCTGCTTCGAACCCTTCGTCGCTAGCCTAGCAATCTTCAAACAGATGTCACCCAAAGAGTTTCGAGGGATCGAAGTGGGAACCCGCATGAAAACGTCCACATCCGGCTCACGACTCAACCACGTGTCCTTCGCAACCGAACCCTCAACACGCACCTTCGCCTCCACACCCAACTTCTTGGATACCGAAGCAACTCTATTCTCCAGCTTATTGACTAACGCGCCTATCTCTACACGTTCTTTCGCTTTCGGCGTCACTTGCTTCAAAACGTCTGAAAGAACCTGTTCCATCTTCTCCCGCATGAAAACGTCCTTCTATTCATCCCTGCGGACAAAACTCCCTAAGCGTCGAATAAACCGGACCCCTCGGCGTCAACTCACTCTTCTTAAGCCGCAAACACGCAGCCCTAACCACCCCAAACTCATATCCGCCATTTTCCTCGATGAAACTGGCAAGCTCAGCCTTATTCTTCCCAGACCTGACACGCGCAATCGTCAAGTGCGGACTGAAACCCTTCGAATCCGGCGCAAACCCCAAACCACGAAGATGAGGCTCCAACTGACCGAAAATGCTCCTCAACTGGTCAGCACCCTCAGTTATTCCCGCCCACACAACCCGCGGGTACCGCACGTCCGGAAAAGCGCCTACCCCACAAATCTTCACGTCAAACGGAGTGAACTGCACTTTTTTCATTCCGTCAAAGATCTTCTCAACCGTGCCCAACAAGACATTTCCAAGGAACCTCATCGTTATGTGAATGTTCTGGGGCTCAACAACCTTCAAGTCCGCCCCAGTCTTCACCAACAAACCCTGCACGTCTGTCAACCTCTTCATAACCTGTTCGCTGTCAATGTCAAAAGCCAAAAAACTCCTAATCAATTCAGACATGACCTTTCCTTCGAACTTGTTTCACATGTTCCTTCATAAATGCTTTTGTCTCAACGGTCCTGCGAACTCTTCGGGTGTTAAGTGGTTTTGGGAAGGGGTTGTGAAGTTGCAGAGCTTCTACAGATGGATATTTCGCACATCGTGTTCATCTGGTAGTAATTCCTGGAATACGCACGAAAATTCTCTTTATGAGGCCGCGCACGCTCGAACAAGACTAGCTGCGACGAATCACTCACCAGAGCATGACTTTTGAAGAACACCCCGAAGAACCAGCGAAGGAATGTCTTAAATCCTTTTAACGTAAGAAGACTATCTGTTAAACACACAACACGTTGGAGAAGGACAAGAAAGAATGAAAGCCGAAAAACTAGTACTCGGCTTGACAGGCATGCCGGGATCAGGAAAATCCGTAGTCGTCAAAGTCGCAAAAATCCTCGGCTACGACTGCGTCGCCATGGGCGACGTGGTCCGAGAAGAAGCAAAGGTAAGAGGTTTAGAACCAACCCCAGAAAACATCGGGCACGTAATGCTCCAACTCCGCCACATGGAAGGAACAGGCGCCATAGCCACCAGATCCATCCCAAGAATAGAGAAGACAAAGACGCAGAAGGTAATCGTGGACGGTATAAGAAGCCTACCCGAAGTCGAAGAGTTCAAGAAACACTTCCAAAAATTCAAACTAATGGCCATCCACGCCTCCCCCGAAACAAGGTTCAAACGACTCTACCACCGCCGAAGAAGCGACGACGAGCCAGACTGGGACGTATTTTATGAAAGAGACATACGCGAGCTAAGCGTCGGACTAGGCGGCGCCATAGCCCTGGCCGAATACGTCATAGTGAACGAGGGCCCAGTCGCAGTAACGAAAGCCACGATCAAGGCAGTCCTGAGGAAAGTCGAACAGAAATGGACGAAATAACCGTTCACGTCGAAGCCGAAGTCAACCCGACAGAATCAGAAGAGAAAGTAAAACAAGCCATCCAAAAAGTCTTCGGAAACATTCCCACGCAAACAAAACCACTCCGCAAAGGAAGCCTCCTCACAGGAGAAGCCGAAGGAAAAGACGCGCTCACAAATTTTCACGATCTGCTACGTCGAGAGCACATCCGCAGCGCCGCCAGACCCGTTCTGTTCGACGGAATAGAGAAGAAAACCATCAACTTCTGCCTAAACAAACAAGTCGCCTACGTCGGACACATATCCTTCTCCAAAGAAGTCGCCGAATCCCCCTTAGGACCGATAAAAGTCAAGATAACATGCGAAGACCCAAGAAAACTCGTCGAATGGCTCGCTTCCAGAATCGCGTAGACGGTGCAGAACCATGAGTGAAAGAGCCTCAGTAACCAACCGCGGCGCCGTCCTCCTGGGAAAGAGCGTTGCGTGCGACGCCTTCGAAGAAACCAAACCCCTAAGAATCGTCACCCACGCCCACGCCGACCACATGTCAGGCCTAAGCCAGAGCCTCAGAAAATGCGAAAAAGTCCTCATGACCAAAGCCACAAAAGACATGATAGACGTCATGCGCACCCCCCTCTTCCTCATGAGCGGCCTAGTCGAAACATTAGATTACGGCAAAACCATACAGTACGAGGACGAAAGAATCACATTCTTCAAAGCCGACCATATACTAGGCGCAGCCCAAGTCCTAGTTGAAGACGCTGAAGGAAAGAGAATCGTCTTCACAGGAGACTTCAGAATCGAAGACACCCCCGTACTCTACTCAGACGTCCTCGTCATCGAAGCCACCTACGGAAGCCCCATGTGCAGACGCAGCTTCGGAGTAGATATCAAAACCTCACTCGTCAACCTAGTCGAAAAAGGACTCCATCACGGCACGGTCTACGTCTTCGGCTACCACGGAAAACTCCAAGAAATCATGCAAATCCTCCACAAAGCAGGCGTAAAAGCCCCATTCATAGCTCCAGAAAAAGTCTTCCACGTCTCAAAAGTCTGCGAAAAACACGGCATGAACCTAGGACACCTGATGCTGTCAACAGAAAAAGAGGCAAGAGAACTACTGGAAACCAACTCGCCATGCATAGCCTTCTACCACATGGAATCCACAAACAAAGTCGGCCAAAACCACTTCCGCATCTGCGTAAGCGGCTGGGAATTCGATTCAGCCATCCGCCACACCGGCGAAAACGAGTACCTCGTCGCCTTAAGCGACCACTCAGACTTCAACGGCCTGCTCGAATACGTCAGACGCTCAAAACCGGAACTCGTCATAACAGACAACTTCCGCGTCAGCAACGCCGAACCCTTGGCAAGAGAAATCCGCAAACGCTTCGGCATCTCTGCATTCGCCCTCCCAAAGAGATAATCTCTTCTCGTTCAGGATTCATCGTCAACTGCAATGTCAAAGGCGTCCAGTTCTGAATACTGGATTACTGGAAAAGAAGATCTCGGGCGCGGCGCGCTAGGCTGACTGATCTACTATTTAGTGCTGTGCAGTATTGGAATATTAGGCTCATGAGGAGAATGGTAAAACCCCTTGAAAGGAGAAAGGAGAACTTTATCATCCTCCCCAATCATCCAATAATACATGGTCTTTTGAAACATATGGAGTTTTCTTCAGTAGACACCATTGAAAAAACAAAGAATTGCCCTGGAAAGGGAATGAAACTTGACGATTCTGGACGTAAAAAGCTTTACACCCTTTCAATAGACAAAATTGAAATAACGCCGATCACAAAAGCCCGATCTTCACCGAATCTATCAGCGTGTCGGAGACTCCAACAGCTCAAATGAAGGCTTGTTCGTGTTCAGACGCACACGACAGCCGATCGGCACCGTTATCTTGTCGTCCGTGTGGCCAACCGGAACATTAGCCACTATAGGAAAATCGTAACCTTCACAGTTTCGGAGCACTATATCTTCCAGCGTCTCAACATCCACTTCATACGATTCTGCAGGACTCCCGACGATCAATCCATTTATCGAATCGAAAACCCCCGCCAACCTGAAGTGAGCCAACATCGCGTCTATCCTGTACAGCTCATCGTTAATTTCCTCGATGAAAAGAATAGAATCCCTCCAGTCCGGCTCATACCGCGTACCGATGAGCGGTTGGATACTCCTCTGATGACCCCCAAACAACCTGCCCTCAACAACTCCACTCTCTCGCAGAATCCTCATGCCATCTCCTACAGGGAACGTGTAAGGAATACTGAGATCTTCACTCACCATGGGCCAGAAGTTCTCTTCACAAAACCGTGTCAAAGATCCGGTCCCAAACTCCACTCCATTAGGTCCATGGAACGTAGGCACACGTGCGACCTGCGATATGGCGTTCAAAACAATGGCCGGATTGCTCAGTCCAGTAACGATTTTCGGATCTGAAGCGATCGCCTCATAGTCGATCAGAGGAAGAAGATGCACTGCGCCAGCTCCTCCCATGGACGTCACAATCATCCTAACGTCAGAGTCATGAAGCATAAGGTTAAAATCGTCCGCCCTTTGCCTGTCCGTTCCCGCCAAGAATCCAAACTTGGCCAAAGCGTTGGGACCGACTTTCACAGAATAACCTCGCTTCTCAAAGTATCTCTTCATGTTGTCAACTGCTTCAGGCGTTGCTGGAGAAGAAGTTGAGACGATCCCTACCGTCTCCCCAAGCCGCAATCTCTTCGGCGCATTCATAGAATTGACTAGAGCAAATCTACATAAATTCTTAACTAGCGCGTTCGTTCACCATGATAGGGCATCTGCTGGTTATTGGACTCCGCATTCTGCAACGTGATCAAGGCCACAAGCCGGTGATGTAAATCCGGAAATGTCTTGATGTTAATCTTCCAACGCGCCACGCCCAAGCGTGTTAAAGTCTTTTTCTTAGCAGATAGTAGACTGAGACGGCAATCACGACAACTGCCCAAACGATCCATGCTTCTGTAGGCAATGAAAACATCAGAATGATACAGCTGGCCAAGCCAAGAGAAGGAATCAACGGGTAAAATGGAGCCTTAAACGTTTTTAGGTTAGGGATTTTCTTTCTGAGTCTTATCGCCGAAAAGTGCAGAACAACATGGGTGGACAAGATTGAAAAACTCGTTATCGCCGCGGTTTGTCTCAGATCTGCAACAAAGGCCAGAACAGCCATCAGCGCTCCCGTGATAAGGATTGAAACGTACGGGGTTCCGAGTTTCGGGTGGATGGTTGCCAAAGATTTTGGAAGCTGTCCTTTTCTCGCCATCGCGAATGAGACTCTGGACAAACCGATGAGGTTTGTCAAAAGGACGCTAGCAGTGGCAACCAAGGCCCCAAAGGAAATAGTCGCAATCAACGTGAAGTTTCCTGTCGCTCTTGCAGCATCGGTAAGTGGCGACCCAGACCCTGCCAAGATTCTATAGTCTTGCAGACCCGTTGCGACAAGGCCTGTCACAACATACAGAACCACAGAGATAATCAGCGCAAGCAGAATCGCCAGCGGCAACGTTCTCTTAGGGTTCTTTACCTCTTCGCCGAGCGCTGCTATCCTTCCGAAACCCAAATACGCGAAAAAAATGAAGCCAGCTCCTTGAAGGATTCCAACAAAGCCATTCGGTGCAAACTGTGAATAATTATGCGAATTCACTTGAAAAACTCCGAAACCAACGAACAGACAGAGGATCACGATTTTTATCAGAACCAAAATGTTGTTGACCATGGCAGAATGTTTTGTCCCGATCAGGTTCAAAACCGTCAAAACCAATGCAGCTGAAACCGCAATAACTTTCAAAGAAAAAAACGGGAACATCGCCACAAAATAACTTGCCAACCCCAAGCTCACCGCTGCTCCAGCCACTGTCTGGCCGAAAAGCCACAGACAACCCGAAATGAACGCCACAAATGGAGAAATCATCTCATAAGCAAACTCGTATGTACCTCCCTGCTTTGGAATTGCCGAACCCAGTTCAGCAAAGCTAAGCGCGGTGAACAAGGCAACAGTTCCCGCGATAGCCATCGAAATGATAACCGCTGGCCCCGCATAGCCTACGGCGATACCCAGTACAACGAAGATTCCGGCACCGATTATCGCTCCGATGCCAATTGATGTAGCATCCAAAAGACTTAGAGTCCTCTTTAACTCTACCATTTTCCTCACGACAAATCTGAAAACGTCAGCATTTATAACAGATTCTGTAACCCAGCTTCAGCGCGATAGGTGCAGTCTATAGAGGACAATCAATGTTTTCTTTCAAAAAACAGAAAAAAAAGTGGAGGTTGCGAATGACTTCACCACCAAGGCCGGTAGCAAATCCTGTCACTCCACCAAAAATGATCCATCCATGCGCCTGTAAGAGTTTTTCAGAACGGGAATTCAATAATCCGGATATCGCCAAAACTTAAAAAGCATAAAAACCAGCATGGTTCAAGTTACTGATAGGAGAAAAGGGCGATATGGGTAAATCATCTCTGATTTCAGGCTTCTACAAGCTAACCCCCAAAGAACGGTTGAGACTAATCAAAGAATTTGCCGATTTGACCGATGAAGAGGCTGATCAACTACAGAACACCGGTTCCCTACCCTTAGACTTGGCTGATCGAATGATAGAAAACGTCATCGGCATAACTCCAATGCCCATGGGCATAGGCGTCAACTTTCTCATAAACAACCGCGACTACCTCATTCCGATGGCAATTGAAGAGCCCTCGGTCGTGGCAGCGGCAAGCTATGCCGCGAAAATGGCGAGAGACGGCGGAGGCTTTCACACCAGCAGCACACCGCCAATAATGATCGGACAGATACAAGTCACAAACGTCAAAGACCCCTACGCTGCCAGAATGCGTGTTTTGCAGTCAAAAGAAGATGTCCTGAAGAGAGCGAATGAACAGGACCCAGTGCTAGTTTCAGCCGGCGGAGGGGCAAGAGATCTAGACGCAAAAATCATCAACACAACCCGAGGACCCATGGTCATAGTAGAATTGCAAGTGGACTGCCGTGACGCCATGGGCGCCAACGCCGTCAACACCATGGCCGAAGCAGTGGCTCCCATGATCGAACGATTAACAGGCGGACGCGTCTACTTGCGAATAATTTCTAATTTGGCCACGAAACGTCTGGTTAGAGCTTGGTGTGTCGTGCCAGAGAAATCGGTTGGAGGAGGGGAGGTCGTAGACGGCATCGTGAACGCCTGCGCTTTCGCCGTTGCAGACCCCTACAGAGCCGCAACTCACAACAAGGGCATCCTTAACGGCATAATAGCCGTGATACTCGCCACCTGCAACGATCACCGCGCAATCGAGGCCGGAGCCCATGCCTACGCAGCCAGAAACGGCCAGTACACATCACTCTCAACATGGGAAAAGAACGAAAACGGCGACCTAGTCGGTTCCCTTGAGCTGCCCATGGCTGTGGGCCTGATTGGCGGAGCCGTCAGAACGCACCCAATAGCGAAGATAGCCGTGAAAATCCTTGGAGTGAAGACGGCCAATGAATTCGGCGAAGTCTGTGCAGCCGTAGGGCTCGCTCAAAACCTCGGCGCATTACGCGCTCTATCTCACGAAGGGATTCAACGCGGTCACATGTCACTTCACGCAAGAAACATAGCCGTCACAGCCGGAGCAACCGGAGAACTGATCGACCTAGTCGCCGCGAAGATGGTTGAAGAACACAGAATCCGTGTGGACAAGGCAAAAGAACTGATAGAACAGTACAAGTTAACACGCAAAATCTAAAAGCCCAAGCCAACCGCTTCTAAGAGCGGCGATACGATGAAGATAGTACCTGGGCCCGCCTCAAAGCAATTAGGCGAAAAAATAGGCGAATTTCTGAAAGCAGAAGTGGTGCCAGTCTTCTTCAAGACTTTTCCAGACGGCGAATCCTACATCAGGTTTGAGACAGAATCGTTGTACGGCGCAGATGTGGTGATAGTGCAAACCACAAGCCCGCCCCAAGACCAGCGACTCATCCAACTCATGTTAATGGCAGACACCGCCAAAGACATGAACGCAAAAAGCATAACTGCCGTAGTTCCGTACTTCGCCTACAGCCGACAGGACAAACGCTTCCTAGCCGGCGAGGCCTTCAGCATTAAAACGATCGTGAAACTGCTTGAAGACTGCGGAGTGACCAAGATAATAACCGTAAACGCCCACAACCCAGGAGTGTTGAAGAACTTCAAAATTCCCGTCGACGACCTGTCCGCAGTTTCCCTCTTGGCAGAACACTTCAAGACAAGCGGTTCGGTGAAGAATCCTCTCTCACTGTCCCTCGGCAAAAAAGCCCTGAACGTAGCAGCGGAAGCGGATAGCGTGCTGCACGGCGGCTTCGACTATGTTTCAACCAAGAGGGACGTACGAACCGGAAACGTCACCCTCGAAGAAAGAGAGCTGCCTGTCAAGAACCGCGACGTGATAGTTTTCGACGACATAATAAGCAGCGGCGGAACGATGGCGAAAGCCGTGAAACTCGTGAAAGACAAAGGCGCAAGAAAGGTCTTCGCGGCCTGCGTACATCCCTTATTGATCGGCGATTCTCAGAAGAGAATTCTCGAAAACGGGGCTGAACAGATAGTTGGCACGGACTGCGTTCCGAGCCCAGTGAGCAAGGTCTCAATCGCTCCGCTGATAGGCAGGGTGCTGTCTCAAAAAGGAGCTTAGGCGTGGCCAACCTTTTCTTTTTTCTTTCTGGAGAGCACGAAAACCTTCCAACCTCAGAACTGAAGGCGATTCTTGAAACCGAAGGCTGCGCCTACGAGATTTCGGAAAAACTTGACCAGATTTTGCGGCTCAGCGCCGACTTGGGCTGCCTGGACGCCGTAAAACACAGAGCAGCCTTCACAAGACTCTGCGCGCTAGAACTGTTCGACTGCGACGCCAAAACAACCAGCATCGTTAAAGCTGTTCGCTCTGCAGGCATAAGCAACATCCTGAAAAAAGGTGAAAGCTTTGCAGTGCGCGTGAAACACGTGAAGACTTTTGGCTCAAACATTAACGGAATGATTCTAGAGGGAAAGCTCGGTGCCCTCATTCATGACAGCATCTCGGGAACAAAGGTGAATTTGAAGATTCCTGACAAGACTTTCATCGGGATTTTGACAAGTGACCGGTTTGTTTTTGGGCTGAAGCTCGCCGAGATTGCAGCCAAACCATTCGTTGAACGGGGTCCCAGAAGAAAACCGTTTTTCCATCCGTCAGCGATGCAGGCGAAGCTCGCGCGATGCATGGTGAACTTGGCTAGGCCGAAGACCGGAGACTTGGTTCTTGACCCGTTCTGTGGCACAGGCGGTATTTTGATCGAGGCGGCGTTCATTGGTTGCCGAGTTCTAGGCTTGGATGTCCAACGACGCATGGCGAGAGGAACCCGCAAAAACTTCGCGCATTTCAAAGTAGAGCCTGAAGGAGTGATCGTCGGGGACGCCCGCAGCCTGCCCGTTAAAAAGATCGACCGCATGGTAACCGATCCTCCCTACGGCAGATCCACCATAACCTTCAAGCGGACCACAGCGCAGCTTGTTCAGCAAGTCTTAGTAGCGGTTCACAGTCTACTCGATAAGGGACAACGAGTCTGCATGGCCGCACCCAGAACGTTGACCGTTGAGACAATAGGCACTGCCTTGGGTTACAAGCATATAGAGTCGCACTTCGTTTATGTCCACAGAACCCTAACAAGAGAGATAGTGGTGTTCGAAAAGGTGTAGCCCCATGAGTTTGAAAGTGATTTTCCTTGGTACTGCTGCAGGCGTTCCAACGCCCAAAAGAAGCTTGCCTGCAATACTAGTCCAACGCGAAGGCGAACAGCTGATGCTCGATTGTGGTGAAGGCGTTCAGAGGCAGATGCTTACAGCCAGGTGCAGTCTCAACAAGAAAATGAAGGTTTTCATAACACACATGCACGGCGACCATGTTCTAGGGCTCCCAGGGATGCTGCAGACTATGGCACTGCAAAACAGAGAAAGAAAACTTGACGTTTACGGGCCGCCCCGAATCAGAGATTTCCTGCAAGGGATCCGAGAAACAGTGCCGTTCGTCCTAACCTTTCCAGTTGAAGTCCACGAGATAGAGCGGGCAGGCGTTGTTTGTGGCGAAGACGAATACAGCGTGCACGCGGTTCCCTCGAAACACGTGATTCCAAGCTTTGCGTACGCGTACATCGAGAAACCAAGACCAGGAGAATTCTACCCGAGCAAGGCGGAGGCTCTAGGCGTGCCAGAGGGCCCTTTGTGGTCAGAGCTTCAACGTGGACAGAAAGTTAAGCTGAGGAACGGACGCGTCATAAAACCGGAAGACGTGACGGGCTCCCCTAGACAGGGCAGAAAGATCGTTTATACTGGTGACACCAGAGCCTTCAAGGCTCTTGAGAAGTTTGCAGCCGGCGCAGACCTGCTGATACACGACTCTACCTTAGGCGAAGAGCTGGCTGCAAGAGCAAAGGAATACGGGCACTCAACCCCTGATCAAGCAGCTGGGACGGCAAAAAAAGCAGGGGTCAAGAAGCTGGTTCTAACGCACATAAGCCAAAGATACGAAGACACGAGCACATGGTTAAGGCAAGCAAAGAAAATCTTCAAGAACACCGTGGTCGCAGAAGACTTCACGACAATACAAATTCCGCTGCTGCGCACGTAACTACAACTACGCCAGTAACTGCTTCAATTTTTCTATACTTTCCCAAACGTGCTCGAAAGACTCGACAATTATGATTCTGTTGTATGATGCTTTTTTCAGAAGGTTTGCGAAGCGTTTCCAGTCAATGTTGCCGTAGCCTATGCCTAAGTGCTGATCCCATCTTCCAAGATTGTCGTGCGCGTGAATGTGCACGATCTTGTCTGGAAAACTCGCAATGAAACTCTCAACTTCTCCGCTAAGATTTGCATGTCCAGTGTCCAGAACCAAACCTATGTCATCGTTGATTTCATCGTAAAACCTCTTGAAATCATCAACATCCTTCAGAAGGAATCGATCCATAACGTTTTCAACGGCCGCTTCCACGCCATAATCGTTTGCAAATCCGAAAAGCAACCTCACGTTTTCCAAATTCCTTTTCCAATCTACCCCCGGATAAAACATGCTTGTGGCTGTTTCCAGTCCGGGATGAAAAATCCATGTTTTAGCGCCTAAAGCAGCGGTATTTACTATTGATTTCTTAAGCATTCTCAATGTGGCATTCAACAAGGGCTTTGACGACAACGCTATGTTTATGCCCGCAAAAGGCGCGTGCACAGTGTATTTCAGGCCGTACGACTCGCCTATGCTCTTTAACACCGAGACTCTTCGCCTATTCAGCGCGTGAAGACCGTCATCAGTTAGTTCCACGCATGCAGTTCTTGTTTTGGGGATCTGTTCCATCATTTTCTCGAAAGGCTCGCTTAGACAGTAAAGCATTGATATACCAAGTTCAGGTTTGGTCATAATCCGACGCCAGCCAACATGTTCATTCAACAGGCGACTAACAAGCTAAACACCTTCTGAAAAAGCTTTTTGCACCTTCGCAGCTTCTCTCGAATGTTTGGCTGTGCTTGCCGTTGCGCGTGATGAACTCTAAAAACGTAAAGGCCCCAGACCGGTTCTTGAATATAGATCTATCACACATAATTCTTTAATACGTATTTGGAGTTCAGTTTAGCGCGCGCGCTGCCCATTCTGCACGAACGAGTCGTACTATGCCTTGAATCAATATTAGCAGACCTGCAAGCAGGGACATGATGAAGCCGATGACGGCTCTTTTGGTTTCAGTTGATCCTTGAATTTTCTTATCAGCTCGACAAAGTCGAGCATAAGATATTAAAGGGTTTTTCTCTAGTTTCATTTCTCGCTGAGCCTTCCGTCGCGTATAGCATAGATCTTGTCGCACTCATTCGAAACTAGAGTGTCGTGAGTGACTATCAAAAAGGTCTGATTATTTTTTTTGTTAAGTTCTTTCACGAGTTCCATAAAGGCCACGGCGTTTTCGGAGTCAAGGTCGCCTGTGGGCTCGTCTGCCAAGACGAGTGTCGGATCGTTAACCAAGGCTCGTGCGATGGCCACTCTCTGTTGTTCTCCGCCGCTCAGCTCGTCGGGTTTGTGGTCGGCTCGTTGTTTCATGCCTACGATTTCTAACAGATCATCGACTCTTTTCTCTCTTATTTGCTTGGGCTTCTTGGCTAGGATCAATGGAAGTTCTACATTTTCTGAAGCGGTCAGCGTTGGGAACAAGTTATAGAATTGAAACACAAAGCCAATCTTTTCCAGCCTGAATCGTGTGATTTGGGATTCGCCGAATTTGGTTATATCGGTGTCACCGATGACGACGTTTCCGCTGGTAGGTCGGTCAACGCCGCCGATTATGTTCAGGAGTGTCGTCTTACCCGAGCCGGAAGGTCCCATGACGCACACAACCTGTGCCTTGGAGATTTGCAGGCTAACGTCCTTGAGCGCGACTACTTCGATGTTCTTTCGCTTGTAGATCTTTGACAAGTTGATTGTTTGAACTATGTTTTCAACCATGTCTCAAGGCCTCCACAGGTTTCATGCGAGCAGCCCTCCAGGCAGGATACAGCCCTGCCAAGACTCCTGTCGCCAGACCTAAGGACATGCTTATGAGGAGGTTTGTCGGGGTGAGGACTGGGGAGATTCTAGCAGTGGCTCTGCCTGCGACTGCGGGTAGGGCTCGCACTGACAGTTCCGCGAGGATGAATGAAGACAGGCTGCCTACTGCTGCTCCGGCAGCTGCACCTAGACATCCGAGTATTACCGCTTCGATGATGAACATTCTTAAAACGGTGTTTTCGCTCGCCCCGATGGCTTTCAGGGTTCCTATCTCTCTTGTTCTTTCAACGACGGAGATGAGCATCGTGTTAATCACTCCAAAGCTTCCTGCGACGAGTGCCACTATTCCCAGCGCTGCGAAGAACAGGGTGAGGGTGTTGAGAAGCTGTGACGCTTGTGCTGCAACATTGGAAATGGTCACTACACGAACATCCGGGAAGAGGCCCGAAATCTCGCTTGAGACGGCGTCAATGTTGTTAGGGTCGTCTACCTTGACCAGAATGGAAGTGACTTGTCCTGAACTGTCCGTCAAATTCTGTAAGACGCCGATTGGAACATATATTCCTCTGTCAGTCAGAGTCACGCCGGTTTCATACGTGCCAATAACAGTCAGCGTGTAATTGTTGGAATTGTAGGGTGGTCGTCCTTGGACCAAGACGTGATCATTCAGGGAAGTGTTGAATAGTTGCTGCAATCCTATTCCGAGAACCGCTACTTGATTGTCGGTTTGAGCTATCTCTCTCCCCTGCACGATGTTTAAGCCCGTTGATACTTTGTCGTAGGTCGCGGGGTCTATGCCCCATATGGGAGCCAATGTGCCGTTGACTAACACGACTTCTGTCGACTGGGGGGAGACCGCGTAAACGTTAGGTGTTCTCGCGATGTCGTTGACCATGGATTCGTTGAGGGTGGCTGAGCTGCCTAGGAGGAAAGTCTGTCGCGCGTTGGTGATCGTGGAATTGTAGACGGTTACGTCAACTCCGCCCAGACTGCGGATCGAAGACTTAACTTGCACATCGATCCCAGCGACAAGAGAAAGCAAGACCAGAATCAAAGCAACTCCGACAGCGATTCCAGCGACGGTCAAGCCTGTTCTGAGCTTGCGGCGGGAAAGATTTCTCCAGGCCATTACAACGAGCGACATGCATTATTCTCCTTCTTGACGAAGTATCTCTGGTCTGCTAGTAGTGCTTCTGATCTTTGTAAGTTGTTCAAACATGCTATTCACCAATCCTGCCCCGCTGAGTGCTTGTTACGCTTTGCTGACCTGCCGAGAAAATCTCTTTCGGGCCTGAAACAGATAGTAAATCTGCAGAATAGCTATCAGTAGCCAAACGACCAAGACGACCGCAGATACTAATCTTAGTTCCCAGCTCTGAACGTAAAGGTTTACAAGCAAGAGAATGACGAAGAGAACAACGGTGATTATCTGAACCAATCTCAACGATATGATTCTGTTTCTTGGATTCCACGCTCCGCCTCTTGCAGATCGCATTTCTTCCATTTGCTTCAACCTTTCCTCCGAAAGATAGTACTTCCCGTTTACTTCAACGAAAACGCCTGAGCGACCCAATCGCCTCTTCATCGCCTCCCCAAATCTCGGAGGAAGGGCAAGCTCTTCCGGTGTCATCGCCTCATCAGGACTGAGAGCTCCTTTTTGGCGAAACTTCTCGACGATGTCGTAGAACCATTTTTGGATCTGTTCACGGCTTCCGAACATGGCATTCCAGCTGTGAAGACACTGTGCTTATTACTCGTCTCCGGTCTGTTCTAGACCTCTCAGGACTCTTGACGCGAATTCTCTCATCGCATCTGCTTTGACCATGGCGATTCCTCGCCTATTTTTGCCTGCTACGACGAGCAATAGATCTCCTGGCTTTATGTTGAAGTCTTTTCGGGCTTCGGCTGGAATGACGACTTGGCCCCTATCTCCGACTTTTACCGTGCCATAGATAGATATGCCTTCACTATTTTCACTCATGGTTAATCCACTTTTCACATATTTCACATAATTCATACTACTTAAAAAGCATAATGCATGAGTCGTATATGTGCGGTGAAGCAGTTGCTGGTGTTATTCGATCGATATCACGTGTTTTTCAGACAGGTCTTTCTTGCAGAACTGGCGCGCGTTAACATCAGCTCTTCCCCTTCTTTTTCTGCTTTTTCGCTTTGATTCATGCTATCACTTTAACTTGGGGGCTTCAAGATAAGCCCAGCGGGTGAGCTGGACGCGCGCGGATCCCAATCTTAGTGAATAAGAAACTCTACTCACAAAAATCATAAGAGAAAATGACAGGATAGGAAAAAGGGATTGTGTGGGTGATGTCTCTATTAGCCTAGGATTCAACTCCCATCTCCTGCACTTCACTAGTTCTAGGACCAAAAAGCGCGCGCGTGATGCAGCCACAAGCATCACAAATCTGCGCAATGCCATTCCTCTTGCCAGCAGCTTTCTTGTCATGAACTTTCTCAAACTATTCAGATGGGGTAAGCCAGAATTAAACTGCTGCGTGACCCAACGGTCAAAGTGGGCTGGTGCGCGAACCAGCAATACGCGTCTGAAAAACAACCAAGGGGACTACCGCTCTTCAATGCTCTCCTACCATGCAGAATCAAACATCCGCCGAGGGCCCGTGCAAGAGCCCGCGCTTTCGCCCCGTTTCAACTCCTAGTTGAAGAACCCTCAACATACGAGTAACATGGCGAGCTAAAAAAATACGGGGGGACTACGACTGATAAAGCCTATCCTACCCTTTATCAGGAACATACAGCACGGGCCCGCACACCACCACAAACCATCAAGCTCACTTCACGCCTCTCATACCTTCACGACTATCATCAAAACAAGCGCAGCATCCTACAATTTACCACTCATCACGTAAGCATCTTCCCCGTCAGCATAGTAACCACGGATCGTTCGAGTAACCTCCAACCCCAACTTCTTGTAAAGACGGACCGCCTCCTCGTTCGTAACCCGAACTTCCAAGTAACACTGCTTCACCCCATACACTCGCATGCCCTCCATAGCCTTAACAACCAAAGCCCCCCCCACACCCCTACGCCTGCATTCAGGCATAACGGCAACAGACACAACATGCCCCTTCTTAAGCAAACCGCCCAGACCAAAACCCGACAACCCCACCTCGATCCGACACATGATGTAACCCACCACCTCACCACCCACCTCCGCGACAATGAAAGTCTCGGAAAACCTACGAGCCAAATCAACGAAAAAGAAATCAGTGTAATTCTCAGGAAGGCAAACCTGATTGATCCGCGTCACAGCTTCCAAGTCGCCCGTGCTGAATTTCCGGAGTTTGAACGTATCCTGCAAGCTGCCCGACTCCCAGTCCCAAACCGTAAATTTCACAGTACCTTAAACGTCTTCCTATTTAACCACTCGTCAAAACACCCTGCTCCTCGGACGCCTTAACCTCAGGCAACGTAAAGTTCCCATAGGGCAAAGCCCAGACTTTCCCGTTCTTGCCAACGACGTTCAAAGCCTCATTCAAAGCGTCATTCACGGCTCTCGCCGTCTTCAGCCTAAAAACATTCACAGCATAGTAATCCGGCATCGACGAAACCAAAATGATCTGAGCCTTCTGCATGGCCTTCAAATAAAAATAGGCCTTGTACCCTCCTATGACAAAATTCCGCCTGATCTCCCTCTCAACCGTCTTCAAATCGTTGAACTTAACCATCCAATCGTAGAAATCCTGGTTCCCATGACCCTCCGGCAGTTCAGCCACCAAGATTATCACCCCGCCCCGCTTGACAACTTCCAAGGCGTTGTCCACACCCTTGTAGGCTTGAAAGAGGTTCACGTCCGCCGGGTCTCCACCCGGACTGACAACAACAACATCCGCTCGACGGTCCACCTGCACACGATACATCTCATCAACAGCCTTAACCCCCTCCGAGAAAACTCGCTCCAAACTGCCCGCAAACGCCTTCACAACCTCTCGTCTACTGTTGACCACAACGTTCAAGACAAAATCAACTTTCGCCATTCCAGCAGCCTCAACCATGTCCTCATGAACGGGATTTCCATTCAGAACGCCCACCTTCGCATTCGGTTCCAAGAGCATCGCATGATTATGTTTTATCGTTTCCTCACCCGCAATTCCAGGCAAAACGCTCTTCCTCCCACCCCCATAACCGGCATAATAGTGCAAACACACATCCCCGGTCAGGACCCTTACGTCCGCCTCGGTAAAAACGCGGTTCAAGTAAACCTTCGTTCCATGCTTCTGAGTTGTCCCCACATAAACCACGTCTTGTGACTTGCAGTCATGACTCAGCGTTTTCACACGGCTAAGAACAGCCTCACCAAGCAAACTCACAGCTTCTTCAGGCTTGACGGCCCTATGCGTCCCACAAGCAAAAATGATCGCAACATTCTCGTCCCTGACCCCCGCTGCACCAAGTTCATCAAGTACCAGAGGAACCATCAAACTTGTTGGAGCCGGCCTCGTGGCGTCATCCACAACAACTACCACTTTGCTCTCTGGCTTGGCAATTTCGCTTAACCTCCTGGAACCCAACGGCTCCTTCAGTGCCCTTTCAACTTCAGCTCTTGCGTCTGGCACGCCGGCTTTCTCCCGAGGGTCAATTGAACCAAGGAAATTTCGGGTTGGAACTCTAACACAGACTTCTGATTTGCCGTAAGGAAGCCATGCATCAACCATAGAATATCACTCGATTATTCAAACACACAAACGGGAATTATTAAGCCTTGTCAAAAAAGAACAGTCTCTACGAACATAAAAGACAGAAAAGGTTTAATGCATGCTACCTGCTTGTTAAGGCAAGTTCGAGGTGACTACCGTGAAGACATACTTGACAATTTGGTTCAGCAGCGAGGGCGCAGGCCCCGTTGAAGTTGTCGAAAGACTCCGTTCCTTAGGCTTCAAGCCCATGAGAGGCTACCACGACCACATTTACGACTGGAACAGGAAAATCGAGCTTGAAGACATACTTCAACTCACGGACAAAATTCACGAAACGCTGAAAGGTCTGAACGTCTTGTACAAAATAGAGACGGAGTGAAAGCAAACCTTCTCAACCTGCCTGTTCTCCACCGTTTTAGCTGACTTCGAACACCACGCTGAACACAGTAAGTGCACGTTTCTGCACCTTAGATTGAATCTGACAAAACAACAGACTCGCATCACTGGTAGAAACTTCTTTAAAACACAAGGGCACTAATTATCACCACTGAGGAATCAACCATGTCAATTGGAAAAACTCCTTCAAAAAACGAGGTTCTATTCGTATGGTTTAACCGGTACGCCGGAGTGACTCTTAAGACTCCCTCGAAAACATTAGTGATAGACCCTGTGGACGTTAAACCCCGCGATTTCAAAGCCGTCGACGCCATCTTGATAACCCACGAACACTACGACCACTTAGACCAATCTTTGGTTTCAGAATTCCACAAACTCACACAGTGTCCCGTAATAGCTGACCCAACGTCAGTTAAGAAACTGCGGAATACAATTCCCCCAGAAAAACTGCAAGAGACTCGCCCTGGCTCTGAAGTCAAATTTGGCGACGTTTCGGTGAAGACTGAGTCTTGTAACCATCCGCCGGCTGCTACTCCGGTCTCCTTCGTTATTACAAGTGAAGACGGCCTGAAAATCTTCCACACCGCAGACAGTTTACCGTTTCCAGAAATGACAGTCATAAGCGAACGGGAAAAATTAGACGTCGTCTTCTGCACGGTGGGGATTGCACCGGGCACTTCACCTGAAACAGGCGTTGACATTGCAAGACTGACAAAACCCAAGGTGGCTGTCCCTTATCATACTGGTTCGCCAGCAGACCAGAAGAAATTTGCTGAGCTGCTGAAGAAAGAACTGCCCAAGATAACTTGCTTGATCCCTGAAACTGGCAAGATTTATCAGGTTTCTAAAAGGACGTGAGAAATTGCCGACAAGAAAGAGTAGTGAAGATGTCAAAGTTGAGATCTGCAAGATCCTGAACAGAATAGGTGCGCTCAAGTTCGGAGCTTTCAAGCTCACGAGCGGAAAGTTGAGCCCATACTACATAGACCTTCGCATAGTTCCGAGCTTTCCAGACGCTTTTCATGAGATCTGCGATTTCTACGTGAACTTCATAAGAAGTGAGGTTGGTGCGGGCGACTTTGAAAGGGTCGCGGGGATTCCGGTCGCGGGCATACCGTTTGCTGCTTTGATTGCTTACAGCTTGAAGAAACCGTTTCTGTACGCTCGAAAGGGTGTGCGTCTCCATGGAAGGGAGAGAAGGATAGAAGGAGTTATCGCACCTGGAGACCGCGTTTTGCTGATTGATGATCTGATCACGACCGGACTTTCGCTACGAAAGGCTGCAAAGGCCATCATGGCCGAAGGCGGAGTAGTCGCTGACGCTGTTGTACTTCTGGACCGATTGGAGGGCGGAAAAGAGAAGCTTGCAGAGAGAGGAATAAAGCTTCACGCGCTGCTGAACATCACGGAAACGGCTGAGACGCTGCACGAACTTGGGACCATAGACGAAGATCAGCTGAAAACTATCTTTAAGCAGGTTAAAAAGAAGTAGAAAAGGCAAAAAACAAAAAGTGCCAGGAAGGATCAGTCATAAAAAATTAAGGCTTGATCCTCCAGTATTTTGTGAAGCTTGTGCACCGCATCGTAGACGTCTTGTTCTTTCTTTGCCCCTGTGCAGACCATTTTTCCAGAGTTGAAGATCAGGGTGGCTGTTTTGGGTCTTTTGAGCCTGTATACTAGACCGGGGAATTGTTCGGGACGGTATTCGACTCCTGGATAGCTTTTGACGACGGCGTTAAGGTCGACTTTTTGGTTTAGCGTGGCTGAGGCGACGACGTTTTCAATGTTTATTGTGGCTTTGCTCTTAGGCATGAAGTTTCACTTCTTACCAGTGAAGTGCTTATATACCCTTTATAAAGCCTTAGGTCGGATAACTCGGCCTTTAGGTAGGATACTTTGTCTCATGCTTTCAGGCTTCCGAACCTTTTGGGTCTTCTGTAGTAGCTGATGTGAGTTCCCCCGACGGTGCGTTCATCGTATTTTTGGTATCCCGATTCCCCGTACTTCTTAATTTCTTCGTCCGTAGTGGCCGTTACGACCTCAAAGTCCTGGTTAAGGTTAAACTCTACTCTGGCCACGTATTTACTTACGTTCTCGAGTTTTTTCAGTCCCAGTTTTCGTTGGATCGTGAACGCGTTTCCGTTGGTCAACCATGCTAGCATAGTGCCGCCCCAGTGCCGAAAGCTGTTTGGCTTGATGCTCAATATCCGCGGGTTCTGAGTGTTGTGAGCTACTCTCTTCCTCAGTTTCTTGAACGTGCCATACATCGTTGCGTAAGTCATGGGAAACACGAGCTTCGACTTCCTGGGCAACGTGTTGATCATGGCTATGAGACGGGGGGTGACTTCGAGTTCTCGCGGCCGGTGGTCTTTTACGGGCTTGTTTATGGCTATGGCGCAGCGGCGCTGATCGATGTCTATCCATCGCAGGCCTAATCCTTCGGAAGGGTCAGCCCAGATTTCTTTCAGTGTCTGAAGGTAGGTTCTCATTCGTTGGCTTCTTGTCGCGTTGATCAGGGCGTCAAGCTCGGTCTCGTCAGGCAGAAAGAAGACGTACTCTTCCTGGTGGTAGGTCGGCATGAGCCAGCTTAAGCCCGCCATTCTTGTGAATGCATCGTAAGCGTAGGTGCACAGCATCTTCGTCCCGTCTTTCCATTTCTTCTTTGCGATGGCTTCTTTTACGGCCTCAGGATCGTAGACGTTGCACTTCGAGTTTAGGAGCATGCGGATGAAATGGACGTAATGGGAGTTTTCATCGTATCCTTCTTTGTCTAAGTAGACGCCGAACTGCAGTAGTAAGCCTTTGGCGGTCGTCTTATCGATTTCTCTAAGGCCACCAACAGGCTTGGTTTCGCTTCTTCGCGGAACTTCCTTTTCCTGGATTTCCGCTGCCAAGTTTTTCGTCTCCGTTACGCATATTTGGCGATTACTAAGTGTGTTAGCGCTGCCTTTTAATGACTTCGTATCAACCCTCTGAAGCCTTTCAGACGTGCTCAACCCTCTCTGAACATCATCAGAGTCAGAGAACCGGAATCCGCAGTTTCGACAAAACCACCGCTGGATCCTCTCCCCGAAGAGAGAATACCGAAGGCCATCGCGCCAAACCTTGTTAGAGCCGCATTGTGGGCATAGAGGGCTGGCGCCGGCGGAGCGACCCATGCGCTCCGACTTACCGAGGTTAGAACCGACTTCTCTGCCAAATATGCTTCTCGCTGCTCCACCTTGTGTAAGTCCAGCCATTCCCTCGCCACAAGTCTGGTCACCGGGAAAATCTTCAGCCAAAAATAGATCACCTGGCTAGAGTATTCCCTCTTCAATTTTGAGTTCGCGTGGAAAATCAGACGCGAAAGCGTTCTTAATCTGTCTTAGAAGTTCCAGGTCCTTACACATCATCTCTAAGTAATTTGCATATTTGTTGCCTCGCTTCTGAAAATAAACGATCAGATCCTTGTCGGGATCGATAATGATCTTGTGACAACGCCCAAATGTATCCCACTCGATCCTTCCCGCTTTCACAACAAACCTTGCAACTATGTTGTTCAGTAAATCATTCGTTCTCCGAGCATGATGACGAACCGAAAACAGAACACCATACTTAGAATAAACAGCCAAAAATAGGTCACCTAAATGAAGAGCCCTAGTCGGCTTGTTCCTGACCCATTAGTGTACTTTTCCCTTAATGGCAGACCGATTTTCAGAATATCCTGCAATATGACCTCTTTCGGAGCTCCACTCTTCTTGCTCAATCGCTCAAGAATAGCATCTTGCTCGCACGAGTTCAAATCCCGCCATTCAAGAATGAAAACTCTCTCTTCCCCTACGCCTTCGAGCCTCGCAGGTTGCGTGATGATGCTACGGACTGGCACTTCGCCATCTGGAAAGATATCACCCCAAACCTTCTTACCCTCATCATTCAAACTCGCCCACGTTTTATATTGCCTCAATCATTCTTCCTCCTCTGGCTCATCTTCCTCCTCTCCAGGCACAGGCCCATCATAACTGGGGCAATTCCAACAGTCAGGGCTACCGTACTTGTGGTCACATATAGCGCAGTAACCAATGTCGTCAATCTCATCGTCTTCAAAAGTCAATTCACAAGTCCTCCTGAACTTCACGGTTTCGAGGCGGAACGAAGGGCAAGCCAAGGGCAGCGAAGACTTCCTCTTCCGTTCTTGCTGCTATCACGTTGCCATTTTTGATGAGGCCACGACTGTACTCGAGGCGCATGCCCCTTTGAATGGCCAAGTTGCACAAGGAAATATTGTATTCTCGGCTGCCGGTTCTGACCAACAGCAGTATGCCGTAGGTTTCAGGCGAGGCACGATACAGGTCTAGTTGAACGTGTCCACGGCCTTTCTTGCTTGCGAAAGGTATGTGGAACCTGGCTATTTTGGGTCCTTGCTGTGCAGTTACCGCGTCAAATTCATGCCGGATCGTCTTGATGATTTGAAGCCAACTATCAAGATTCACAGAAACGGGTCTCGGCTCCAAAACAACATCTATATCATTGATTAGAGGCCTGAATCTTCTGATGCTTCCGGCGATCTGAACTCGCTGACACATGGGCTCGATTGTCGTTAAGACTTTGAAAGCTAAAGGCTCAACCTCGCTTCGCTCAAGATTCTGCAGAACATTGACTGTGGTTGGAAAGTCTCCGATCAAAGTGGCCTGCTTCTCTTCCTTTGCGGTCATGTTTTGACTTCCTCAAATTCAATACATTGACAATAAGGGCAGCACGCAATTTCAACGATCACGCGGGTTGGAGCGTCTGGCGAGAAGGTTGGGGGCGGCCGCTTCTCAATGCTTATCCTGGCCAGTACATGGAAGGTTTTGAGGCATTCAGGGTTCTTACACTTCCACATCAACGATCAACCTCTTTGATTCGGTCCTTGGCTCCGGGATAGGTCCAGTACTCCCAGCCGCCATTCGATGTCTCTTCACGTTGCAGAGTCTTCTTCTGAATCATACTCTCCAACGCCTCATTCAAGGCCTTCGTGTTAACCTGAACACCATAAGTCCGAGTGATTTCCTTCCCTATAGCGATAACGCGCCTCTTTTCATCGAAGAAACCATGAAGTGTAAGAGTAATCAGACGACCTTCATGTGTGGATTCGTCAGTCTCCAGAATCGGACGCTCAATCTTGTGATGAATCTCAGGAATAGTCTCAGTAACAACAACTTTGCCAGGTACGTCGCCATCAGTAGGTATCTGCGTAGGTATAGCAGTAGGTATTTTTTCCTCAACCCGGTGAATGTTGTCATAGATGTTCTGTACGTTTATCGCCATGCGTAGCCAAGATCGCAACTCATCGTAGACCTTCAGGTCCTTTTCAGCCTGATCCAAACGCTGCTTGTACTGTTTCTCCTTAAGCTCAAACCACTCTATCTTCTTAGCACTTTCAGCCAATTGCTCACCCAAAAAGGCAAGCCTTTTCCGAACATCCTCAGGAACCACGTTCAAGCTAGGGGTCGCGACCCCTACATCCTTATCTTGCTGAAGCATTTCCTTGACTGACATCTTGATCTTCGCCTTCGCCTCGAGCTCCTCATTTTCCCTCTTCAACCGCACAATCTCCTTCTCTTGCCGTTTCACAACTGATTCTTCGTCTTTCTTGGCCGCTATCGCTTTGGAGATTTCGTCACGTAGGCCTCCGAGGGCCCTCGAGAGATCTGCCGTAAAGGGCTTGGGCTCGATGAGCGGAGTGTCGGCGCCATGAGGACAGATCCGTTTCCGAACCGGGATCGTGTCGACGCCGCCCTTGTGCGAGACGACGAAAGAGCCCGTGGGCAACTTCATGATCTGCTCTTCCGTGATGGGTAGATGAAGTTTCTTGACGACGTACATGATGCCGGTCTTCGGGTCCAGATCCGCTGGGCTCGTGAACTTGCCGAAAAGGTTGATGTTACACTGGCTCAGGGGGCTCTTGTGCAGGTCCGCGGGGCGCTGGCTGATGAGAATCGGGAAGATGCCGATTTTGCGGCCGTGCTTGGCGATCAAGCTTACTCTGGAGAGGCTTGGTTTGCTCATTTGATCCCAGCTTTGAGGAGCCCAAATATCTGCTTCCTCGAGCACCAAGAACAAGACCCGGCGGTACTTCTGCTCGAGGCGATAAAGATTCCACAAAAAGCTAGAGACAAAATGGAGCTGCTCAACTTCGTCTTCAATGTCGCTGACGTTGACTATGAGGCTTATGCCTTTCTCCAATGCAGCCAAAACATACTCATGAGCGAAAGCGGGTTCGAGCGGAAGATCCTGGTAGGGCCCTCCGATCACTACGATATTGTTGTATCTCGCTTTCAACGTGTGCCATTCCGGTATGGGCTCGATGATGATTACTTGCGCGTGATTATCCAGGACGTCTTCAACGAGGTCGGCTGCTGCGTTGCTCTTGCCATGGCCACTCATCGCTAATATACTAATGCGTAGGCCTTCACGCTTGTAAACATCAGTGTCGATTGCAAAATCGGAGCTCAAACGCAACTTCAAATAAAAACCTCCATTCCTTCGAGAAAGTTGAGCAACACATCAGCATGACAAGGTTTGTCCAGGGGGCACCAACAAGCCAAATCCTTACCTTTCAATGAGTCAAGAAAATGCGGATCTTCTATCAACTTTTGAGAAAGCCACAATCCGTACATCCTAATGGCGTTCTCTCTATCCATTCCCTTAATCTTCAAACTAAATGACGTCACTTTGTAGGGATTTCCATATTTAGTCGGTCTTCCAACATAAACCGTGTTGGGAGGCATTCGCCAGCCCTTGGTCCTTTTCCGTTGAACCCGCTTCAAACAGCAACCTCCGTTCTAGGGGTCATGCCCCTCAAAGGGTCAGGTGCAGCAACTAAGATGGGAAGTGTCTTCTGTCCCTTCAACGGAGGTACTTGAGGCACATGCCTTTCAGTCAAATGATGTGTGCTCGTGTAGTAACGTGGGCCGAGGAACTTGGGCCACCGATAAACAAAGTAAGGGTTTCTCTTGCCACGATAATAATAGCACTGGTCATCTGAACGTTCTTCGCCAGGCTGCAGATCTGAGAATTGTGGATACTCCGTTTGGAAATCTTCAACTCGAGTGTAATCAACGTTTGAGATCCAACGGTTCTGACGCCAACACTGAGGATCCACAAAACCACAGTTCGGACAGATCTTCAAGAAGAAACCTCCCTAATCTTCCTCAAGAAGAGCCCTTTTTGCTTCATCTGCGGCAAGCGATTCCTTCGGGTTGTCGGTCGTCTGGATCGTGTCAGCTTCCAAAGGCTCCTCCGGATGAAGATCATGAATCAGTTCCTCAGCAGTCTTGGCCTTTTTCAACCGCTTAGACTCGATTCCGAGTTTGCCTTGAAACGCGTTCTCGATGAGTTGCTTCACTTCTTCCACATGATCGGAAGAGTGTGTGTCGACAGCGGACTTTTCGCCGGTCCGGTATTCGTGCTCTTCAGCCCTGAATCCTCTCCATAATGCGTTGCTATGCCACGAGACAGATACCGATTTACCATAGGAAGAGAAGTCGAACCCAAACTGCGCCCCATCCAGCTTTCCCGAGACTTTGAGGCTTGCGATATCTACTTTCGGCACGATTTCCTTTGCCCTTTCCACAAAAACCTCAACCAACTCTCTTACTGTGTGAGCGCAGCGGATCGTCTTCTGCCTTATGGGTTCCGATTTGCCGTCCAGCCCCTTCTGTGTGGATACTTCAGGCTCATAGAGTCGCTTGCCAGTTTCCAGGTTCCAGTCATCCAAGCAACTGCTACATGTTACCCATGGCAAACCCTTATGGCAGACACGTTTGGGAGAACCTTTCCTGCATTTGGGGCATTTCGGAAACTTCGCTGTTTGCAACGCTTCTGCAAGAGCCCTTTCCTCTTCACGCGCTTTCTTGACACGTGCCGTCTGCTCCTGCATTTCCTTCACGCCCCACTGACGATATGAACGGTCTCGGTCATACTGCTGAAAGACTTGTTTCTGGTCTTTAGGCTCCAAGGTCGCCAATGCTTCAAGGTGACTGGGCGTGATTATGCCACGTGGCATAATCTTAGCCTTCGCAACGATCTGAGCGTCAATTTTTAGGAGGCTCAAGCGGTGGCTGACGGTCGACTGGTCCACACCGTACTTGCCGGCGATCTTGGCCTGCGATAGCTTAGGCACCTCCGTTTTGAAGAGCAACGCTTCTTTGAAAGGGTCGATGTTGCCGCGTTCCCGGTTGCGCCGGTAACAGAGAGCCTTAGCATCATCCTCACTGATTTCCCGGATCTCACAGCGGATCTCCTTCCAGCCGAGCTCCTTGGCAGCCCGCCACCGGTGCTCACCATCAACAATAATGTACGTGTCAGCAGTCGAACCCTCTTTGTGATCCTGTGCCTTGAAGAAAAACTTCTTAGGGGAGATGAGAAGCGGGTCGATGCCAGTGGCGCCGTGAATGTGCATATCCTGTTTGAGGGCATCATATTCTTCTTTTTGTATTACGTTAGGATTCCATGGGTTACGGTCGATCTTATCAACTGCAACAGATTTTATGTCACTAATTGGCAAGCTTAGTTTGCCCTCCTCTTGTGTTCATGTCGCCTGCGTACGCGCAATTGCCTTCGATGCAAGGGACAAAGCTTCCGCCCATCCCTCGCATGAGCTTCTGAACCGCGTGCAACGGTGCGATTTCCAAAACTGCAAAAGTAAGACACAAGATAGTTGACCATGATCACGTTTCTCCTTCCTGCAGAGAGTACTTTTGGCAGAGCTTCCGCATTGCTGAAAGCAGAATCAACGCGTTACCGTCGTCAGCCCTTTTGAATGCCACGAGAAATGCGTAGAGAAAGCCGCCCTTCGCCGGGCTCGATTCATTGATTGCAATTCGCTTGTACCTAGCTATTTCCCTATTCCGTCGGTTGTTGAGGGCCAAGGAACTGTGTGATTCGGTTGCGTGAAGGGGAGAAAGGAGAGAAGAAACTCCACTGCTTTCAAAATCCTTCTGCCGAACCATTCCACATCCCCAGCCATCATTTCTCCTTTTTCTGGACTCTCTCAAGTCGAAGGCGAATCGCCTCCGCAACGAAAGATGCGATGCTTCGGTAACGCTTGTCTTCGGCAACATAGTTTTCAACGTCGTCGACAAGCTCCTTCGGAAGGCTTACACTGCGGTAACCTTCTTGCATATACCACACCGATACTCCATTCAACTGTTTGGTTTTAAAGCGTTGTGGTACACATGAAGTATATAGTCACGGTAACGAAACGCGTAGGTTCCAGCAATTTTTATATGTTGATGTTTAATTTATGCAGTATGGGTACAGTATGCCAGAAGGAAAGTACAGAGGGATCAGCCTCTCAAAAGAAACGATTGCAGCGATAGAAAAGTTCATCGATGAAAATCCAGAAGCTGGGTACACCAGCATTGCAGATTTCATTAGCGACGCCATCCGAGAACGCTTCGAGCAGCTAGGAGTATACCCTGGAAGAATCTCACTCATAGACGTAGATCCCAACGAGTTAGGAGCCTTGCTTTACGACAAAGACCTACGCAGAACAGTTCAGGTGTATATGCATCACGAAGGGATCCAGTGCGGCGAATGCAATACGGGGAACTGCAAACACGTCAAGTTTGCGTTGAAGGTTCCTGAAGTCCAAGAATTGATTCAGAAAAAGAAGAAAGAAGGCTGGAAACTCCCTGATCTCTAGGATAGGATGTTGACCTTTCCCTGTTTAATCTTCAGAAGCAGCTTCGTCAATGTCTTCATATCCCTTCAAAACACAGAAAAAAAGGGAAATTGCTTAAGCATTTAGACTTGTTCTGCCCATGTGTCAAAACTGTAGCCATGCCCAACGGGAGCGGAGCCTTCAAAGTAATACCTGAATTGCGTGACAACATTGTAGCCGGGTCCAACATCAAAGCCGCCTCCTGGGCCAAAAGTGCCCACAAGTATGTCGCGCCCGCCCACAGTCTGCACGGTTAGCGGTAGGTCCTGCCATGCTAAGCCGTCCCAGTATTGTGTCTTCACGTCCGTCGTAGTGAGGCTTATGTCAGTGTAGATCCGGAATATCAGCGTGATCTTGTAGGTGGCTACGCCGACGTTCTGGAGGCCTATCCCAGTCTGATACCATACTCCACGGTTAAGTGTGCCTCCTGGCGTGTTTGAATCCCACCACAGTACCAAGTTTGAGCCTGACTCTTGAACCGTCCAAGATGCTGTGAGAGTGTTGCTTAAGATCAGATTAGCGAACACAATTGATAAGGTGGCCGCAAGAGCAACTGCAATGACAATCATGGCTGCCTTTTTCACTAACATTTTTTCTTCTCCTTTATTTTATACGCGGAAATCCATGAAAAGTTCGATTTCCGCGCCCAACTGTTAGATCAATTCAGCTTTTAAAACTTTGCAAAAAAAACGGTAGACCAGCAGAAATTCCATGGAAGAACAACGCTTAAGAGGCTTCAGATCCATGTTTTAGGCTGAGTCAAATGCCTATTTTTAAGAGAAAACACCTCAGCAAGATCCTGACTGGGGAGAAGACGCAGACAAGACGCACGCACAAGCTAGAATGGAAGATAGGGAGGACCTACTCTGTCCGGGACCGTTGGTTCGAGAAACCAAAAGGCCACATTAGGATAACGCGCAAGTTCAAACAGAAACTTGGAGAGATCACGCTCCTCGATATCCGAAAAGAAGGATTCGCAACCATGGAGGACTTCAAAAGAGGTTGGGAAGAGATCTATGGCTCGGGATCCTGGAATCCGGAACAGGTCGTCACGGTTTATGAGTTTATCCTCTCCAATCCGGTTGAAGAGGGAATGGACAAAAGACCATAGTATCTAGTTTTTGAGTCCGACTTGAAGAGACGGGCGTTGCCAGAAAAGATAGGCCTTCACTTGGAGCAGCATGCCGACGACCTTGATCAGTTTCGCCATGTCCTGCAGGTTTGCCGCATTAATTCCCTGAACGTAAGCTTCCTTCGTGCCGTAAGGCAGATGCCTGTCACCTCCGATATCCCTCTGAAGCCGCGGATGATTATTCTCCTTAAAGGCTTGCTTCAAAATGGCCATTTTCTTTAGACTCAACCTCTGCAAACGTCCCATCACGTACCTCTCACTGCCCAAAAGTTTAGAGTTAAAACCGAACCCTTCCAGCACATCCGCGATCTTCAATGCCTCCTTCCCAGGAGTCGAAAAAATAACGCGTTGCATTCCAGCCTTCTCTGCGAAAGGATTGTATCGAGCCATAACCGCCACCATCTCCACATAAAGCGTGCCCACCTTGGCCAAAGTGTCTCGAATCAGTCTAGAGCCCAAGCTTATGCTTCGATACTTCGGGTGAATCACGATCCGGCTGATGATACTTACATTCTTGTTGAGGTCCTTGACACTCATTTTTGGCAAGACAAGGTTTCGGCCGAAACAGGCGATCGGCGGATAATTGTAGAGTATTACGCCACAGAGCTCGTACCCCCTGCGCATACAGAACACCTCTCTCGTTGCCCCGCACCTATGACTTCGATAGTGGAAACCACTCAACCTCCGCCAATCATCCAAGAGCCCAGGGCGGATCTCCATTTCCCGGACCAAGCTACATTCAGCACTGGGCTCGTTTGAGAAATATTCGACGCTAATCTCCTTGCCGAAACGCTTGTGAATACATACACTGGGATGGAGGTCCTCCTGCAGGTCCGTATGCGTCGTTGCCGCTAGAACCGCCTTTCCGCTTTCCCGGGCCAGTTTCTGAAGGTTAAACGCCACGATCTTCGCCGTATCACGATCAAGCGTACTTGCAAACTCATCCAAAACCCACCATTGCTTCTTGCTCTCCATCAGTTTCGCTATGCGGTAACGGTATTTCTGGCCATCACTCAGCTGATCGTAGGTGCGCAGGAAGAGGAAAGCATCGTTGAGGCCTACTTTACAAAGGAGATTAAGCGCCTCTTCAATTGACTTGCCCAAGGTTTCAATCAACGGCCTCTTAGAATTGATCTGCAGACCGGCTATGTCGACTGCTTCTTCGCCGAGATCCTTCTGGAGGGCTCGCAGTAGAACGCTCTTGCCGCTACCACTATCGCCAGTGATGTAGACGACGTCTCGAGGCCCTATTTTCAATTCGACATTATCTAAGACTACGAATTTTTCACCTTGGTCCAAACCCAGGCCGAAGGCTTCAGCAACGGCGACAGTTCTGGGCGTGAGTTTGGCGGCGGTCTCGTAAGCAATGTTAAAGGTGAATTTGCCAGCGTTCTTATCATAGATGCGTCGTAATTGGTGAATTTTGAAGAATTCCCTACGATGTCTCATTGTCCATTCAAACCCCTAGGAATCATGCTTCTTTTATGATTAAAGGCAGATCGCCTAAACGACACGAAACGAGCCCAGAGAGATAAGTGAAACTGAAGCCTTACCTGCCCACACCAGTAGCCTGCCTCTGCCTCACTTTCTTTCGAACCCTTTCCAACTTCGATTTCCCAACACGCATACTATCCACTGACCCGTTAGATTTGACGAAAAAGATAGAAAAGAAACGAGAAAAGAGGGAGAGTATAGAACGTTATTCTAGGCTGTTGCAGGAGGTCCCGGTCCTGATGCCTGGTTCACTTGCCTTACCAAGCTCAACTTTTTGGCAATTATCTCAGCGAGTTTCCAGATGTACCATGTCAAGAAACCGTTGGCTAGCCATGTCTGCACCATTGCGTAAGTCCAGCCTCCATACAACGTCAAGAACCCGATTACAAGGCTGATCAATGCTGTGAAGACAAAATTCTCAAGCTTGAATGCTTCAGGCGGAGTCTTTGATAGGTACCCAGCAATGCATGTTGCCAACGCCACTATAATCGCTATTGGCGTGGCTTTCACTCCGGTCCAGACTCCGTAGATCCACTCGTATGGCACTTCAGGCCCGACCTGTCCCTCCGCAACGCCATCCTGCGCGAAAACAGGCACTGCCAAGCAAAGTACCACCATAGCCAAGATAACTACGAGAACTGCTCTCTTCATCCTATCACCTCCCCTGAAGCAACGAGTTCAGCGTGACGTTTCAGACCCTAAGCCCGATGGCCGATCAAGACGCCTGTAACAGTGCCGATCAACCCAGTGATCGCAGCGAAGACCTCGCTATTCCACACATGCAAGACCGCAAGATGAGAAACCTCTAGCCCGGTGAGACAAAGAGTCATGCCGATCGCAAACTTCACGAGCAAAACAAGTTTTGCGTTAGGCTCAACAAGAGCGATCTGACCTCTTCGAGTCTTGGAGTGTATTTTCCGCGTTAGTGCCCGTTTGATAAAGTCATCCATGATGATTCCTTATTCTTTGCTTTCTGGAAGAGAAGGTCCTACGTCCGCCCTCCAAGAAACTGCGAAGAAGAAGCCTGGCCTCTTCTCGTTCTATATGGTTCTTCACGATTACTATCACATTCATGCTCCAGTCGAGAGGTATCGCGGTGTAATCTAGATCGTAGAGGCCATCAGCGTAACGGAAGTTATTTTGTGCAATGATGATGTGCTTCTTTTTGTCACCCAACACGCCAATGTATATGCCCCAGCTCACAACCGGGACGTCGACGCTCGTGCCGCACGCCAAGCTTTTCCCGACACTTGCGTCGCCCCACTCAACACGAACAAGATCGCCTACGCTAAGCTTCTTGATTTCATCAGCAACTTTACGCTTCATTGACTTTCACGATCCAAATCATTAATACATTCGAGTTCTCGCGATCCGAAACCTAGCGCGCACCTGCCTAGACCTCATGCAACGCGACACTGAAATGACGCAGGTTAACCGTGCCCGTAAGCTCAAGTGTCAACAGAACGCTCAAGACGTTGACGTTGCAGCTTATGGGACGTCTCGGGTCATCGCTGCTGAAGCTGATCGCAGTTCCGGCGCTAGCGATTCCCATGAGATAGTTGACGGCACTATCGGCCCAAGCGATGTCTTTCTCCACGCAATCCACGCTCCAATCACGCGTGCCGCCGTAAACCACTACCTGCCGACGACAGACCTGATTCTGCCAGAGATCATACTGCAACCCGATAACGCCCAACGACTCGCGGAGCCCGACTAGGTTCAAAGTTTTTGTGCCAAGCGTTATCGTCGTCAAACTAGTCAGTGCCTCACTAAATCGGTCTGATGTCGACGCCTACGATGCTCACGCAGCCCCCCAACCCGTACACGTAGGTTTCGACCTCTGTGAAATTCACAGTTTGGAACGTGTAGCTGTCAGCCAGAATGCCGGTTCCCGACGCAACGTGATAATAGTCACAGATGTCTCCGAAGCTTACCGCCCTGACAAGCCCGGTGACAACATTTGTGCCAGCATCAACGAAGAGAGGCTCTAGAGTCAGATACAATGTGCTTCCCTGAGGAAAATTGAATGTGACGGGACGATGCTTCTGCTCCTTCACAGTCAGGATCCAAGGGCAAGCTATGATGCTGATGTTAACAACGGTGTTCGCGTTTCGCTTGGAGACGGCGACTGTGTGCTGGACTCCCACAGTTAAGGGCACGTAATATTTTGCGCTCGCGTTGCCCTTGCTGTCAACGTCCTGGTTGCGCTCGGATGCATTGACTTGCTGGGCGTCGACCGTGACCGAAACGCCGTTCGTGAGCGTCTCACCGATGTTCTCGAAGTTCGTCTGGCCGCTCGGTGTGGAGCCAAAAAGGTTGATCGCGAAAACAGCTTCTTTTAAATCGCCGATCGCTGTTTTTCTGGCTGCAACGGTCAAAGCTACTGAATTCGAATATGTTACATTCGCAAGGCCTACGGAATCCGTAAGCTTGGCAAAACCGCACTGAAGATTTTTCAGGTTCAACGTGTTTGCCGAAAGGCACCCTTCAACCAGGATCGCGTAGGTTCCGGCGGCGAGCCAGACTAGAAAGCCATACTTGGTATAAACGCCAGCACTGTAAAGATGCTTGACGCCCCATGCGTAGAGGCTGCCGCCGATCTTCACACGGCAGAAAGCACCGTTACTATTGTTAGTGTCAAGCTGGAGATGAACAGCGAGAAGCCCATCCTCGGCGAGCGTGATATTCCCATAATTATGCAATGTCGCCCAGGAGCTGCTTGTAATTGAGTAAACTGTCGGATCGTTGACAAGATTCAGTTCGCTTTTAACCTTGCGAACCTGCTCAGTTGGAAACATTAGTACACCCTAACTCATGTTACCCTACCCAGCTTTCAGCGACACCATAGCCGGGACTAGATGCGCCCGGAGCAACAGTACCCGTAGCCACACCCGCAGCTGGGCTAATCTCACCGGCGCCTCCGAACCTCAATCGCTTCTGCGTTTGCGGAGCTCCCGGACTCGAAGCTTCAACCACCACGTTCTTCAATTGCTGAGACACGATATTGGCAGCCAGCGCAGCGGTCTGCCTGTCCGCGCTACCAGCAACGTGAACGAGCGGTCCTGTAATGTTAATCGTCGTTGAGGGACCTGCACCGGCAGCAGGCAAGGACAAACCCGCAAACGATATGACGCCGGGAATCGCCTCAGTCGCGTAGACTCCCATCTGCCCAAACAAGCCGCCGACGACACGAGTTGTGGCCTGAGCTTGATTAACCATGCGTTGCATCAGATCGGTCCACACGCTTCCGCCGACAAGCTCTTCATTCAGCCGTTTCAGCTTTGCTTCCATGCCTCTGGCCATTTCTTCAACGTCTCCACCGATTGAGTTAACCGCTGTCTTCGCAGCATCTTCCATCTTCCCGAAAACGTCAGGAACCTTGGCCAGAGCCTCTTCCATTTTCTTCGTGTTATCAAGGATCGATTCGACGCTGTGACCCAGGATTCTTGAGGCTTCATCCCATGTTAAGTGCCACCTGGCAGCGAACATGCTGATCACGGACTTGACGATATCCGTTTTCTCAGTTAAGGACCGAGTCTGATCATTAAAAACCTCGGTTACAGCGTGGCCGCTCGTTTCGACGCTGCGCTTGTACTCATCACTAGCCTTGACAACAGTGTTAAAGTAGATCTCTGCGACATCCAACTGCTTCTTAGTCTTTTCAGCCAGCTTCTCAGCAACCTCCATCTCAGATTTTAAAGCAGCAATGTGCTCGTTGACAGCATCTGTATTCTTGGCAAACATGTTGCCTTCCTGCTCAATCGAGGTGCCCAAGAGCCCGTACAACTTGTTCAAATTCTCCGTGTTCTTGTTAAGTTGTGTGAGATGCTCTTCCTGGGTCTCAAGCTCTTTCTTCAGTTCACTGCATGCTGACGTTAACCCCTCATACTTCCTGCTCAAATCACTGACACTCGTGACCGTTAACTTGAGGAGCGAATCGGTCTTCTCCAGCGTCTTACAAATCTCCTCATGCTCTTTCCGGAATTTTTCCGCTTCGGCCGAGGCAGTCGTGAAGTTCTGCCACGCCATGTAGACGACGCCTGCAACGGCGGCGATGCCCATCATCGCTATGCCTGCAGGGCCCGTGAGCATGTCGAACGCTTTCCCAGCTAGGCCAGACGCGCCTTCCAGCCCTTTGAAAGCGTCCTGGGCACTCTTTACCATCGTAATCATCGACGGGATAACGGTCAACGTTGCCAGTATCATCGTCTGGTTAACGTTGTTCTGAGCTAGCCCCGCCCTTTCAACCGCAACCCTCTGTGCTTCCTGCGCAAGCGCCAGCTTGTCTGAAGCATCCTTCGCATTCGTACTGTCGACGCCGAACCGGGAAAGAGCCAGGTTATACGCAGTCTGGGCCTTCTCAACCGCTTCATTGCTTCTCTGCACAATCAGGTTCGCCTTGTCAAGTCTTACGTTAGCCTCTTCCACGCGGTCAACAGCCATGTACAATGCCATGCCCGCAGTAGCCATGTTGTTGAAGCTCAGCGCAGTATCCCTGACTGAAACGTCAACTTTCCGAGTCTGCTTTGTTAATGCTTCACCGCTTGTCTCCACACGGCCTAGAGCGGCAGCTGTGTTTTCGCCAACCTTCTGAATAACACTCGAAGCCTCATCAAAGGCTTTAAGGTGTATTTCAACGTCGCCGCTGCTCATTCACCCACCACTTACTCCACTCAACCAAAAACAACAGCTGAAAACGGGACAGTTCAGCCACATCTTCCAGCCTGTAACCCTTGTACTCGTGGACTACGTAGCCTATCAGCTGCGCGTCTTCACAGCAGTCGATCCATTCTGCTATTTCTTCGGCGGTTGCAAAAAACCCGAGCTCTGTGTTAAAATCGTCAATAGCTTAGTAGCAGTGTCCATCGGCAGATTGCGGACATCCTCTTCCGTGAGATCCGGGTATCCTTTCTTCAGCATGCGATATAGTATCATTACGCTCCGGTCTTCGTTTGACTTTGCCTGTGCTCCTATCTCAAGCAGATCGTTCATGCTGAGAACGCCGTATTTGATCGTGCCTAGCTCAGGGTCCTCGATAGAGAGGACGGCCTTGGCAGTCTTCACCACGTCTTTGGGGTTGAAAACCTTCGCTTTCAACCTCTTCTTCTTGTCGTACTCGTCAAGCTTCTCCGCGTATTCTTGAACGTTTCCCATAACAAATCACCGTGAAAAAAGGAAAGAAAGAGAAGGCCTTAGTAGGTGCTAGTTTGGAAGTCGTTGCCTTCGCCGGTCACTTTCTCGGCTATGATGCCGTTCTGGTCCGCCTTGAAATCCCACAGGTTTAGGACGACGTTTTTGATCGTGATCTTCGGCTTCCCTGTCGTCGTGCCGGCCGGGCCGATCTCGAAATCTACCGCTGTACCGCCAAGCACCTGGGAAGCGTAAGTGTTATCGATGTAGAGCTTGTCACAGCCAACCTTGAAGCTTTTGTTGCCAGCTGCAAGGATGCTTGCTTTATCACTCTGGAAAACATACTGTTTCAGGATATCCGCACTAATGCTGCAGGTTATACCGGTGGCGAAGCCTATTGGAGTCGCATCCATCTTGATGACCGCGTTACGGCCTATGATCGGTGTTGCACTCATTTCCATTTCTCACCTCTTTTACGCTAGATTACCAAGAAAATTGGCGAGAACCATATTCAGAAACTCGCCTTTGTGAGCTTCGAAATATTCAGCCGGAAAAGCTCCTTCTAGGTTGAAATCCCACTGGACCCGACAGAGCTCCAGACAATCACCATACGTCAGGTTTCCAAGCTGCTTCTGCGTTTCTTCAGTTGCAAGGAGAAAAGCATACCCGAGCCACTGACGGTAATACCGATCATTCTCGCCGAAGTAAAGCAAGATCCTCCTCGTCAGCAGGAGCAGCAACATGAAGTTCTTATCCTTCAAGCCCTTGATCGTCTGGTAGGGCACGTCATCGAAGCGTCCAGCGTATACTTCAACCCGATAGGCTTTCAGAATTCTTTGAAAAACATGCTCTGCCATCCGCGTCTGAGGAAAAGTCGGCTCAGCTTCAGGAACAAGCCTGTTCAGCATTCGAACCGCTAGGTTCACAAACTTTTTCGTTAAGTGCATCTTGAGCTCGCGGTGCACTAGAGCAGCCCCCCATGCATAGCAGCAAGCGCAGCGTTTTCAAGCTCTTCCCACATTTCTGGCGTGTGCATGCGCACGGCCGACGTCATGAAGAGCCTAGCTTGCATCCTACTTGTACCCCACTCCACAAAAGCCGCGTACGGAGCCCGGGCAATAAGCCTAAAAGTCCACTTCCCAGTCTGCTCGAGCGCCATAGTGCTACGCAGATAGCCAGTTCGGACCCGAACAAGCCTCTCCGCCGTGTCGAGCATGCGCTCTCCAACCATGTGGACCGCGCTTTGCACGCCCTTATCCAAAGCCTCCGGCCAGAGCTCACAAAGATTCCGAGCTAGATCCGCTGCATATTTCACTTCAACCTTAATGGCAGCACTCATCGGAAGCACCTATCCTTGCAGGCCTTCTTGCTCCTCTGATTGAACTTGATACACCTTCTACATTTCCTATTCAAGTTCGTGGCTGCCTAACTCTTGATTTGGAAACTCCTGCAGCTGATCTGAATCGAGACCCGAACAAGATCGGGCCCTTCAACCTGGTAGGGCTCTCGGGTGACAGGAGCGTCAGCGAGCCCAGGCATGTTCAGCTCATTAGCATGGATTATGCGCTCAACCTCTTTGCGCACGTTTTCGCGGACTGTGACAGCATCATCAACCGTGCCTATCACTTTCACGATCAGGTCGACGATAACGTGCTCAGTCTTGAGCCAAGCCTCACGCGACAAAGGCACTGTCGTACTAGGGCCCGTGGGACTATAACAGCTGATAACAAAGTTCTTGGAGACCTTCGCAAAATCCAACGTCTCGACGCGAGTGTCAACCCAGTAAATGTCATTCACGCCTGGAGAGACTAGGCTCCACTGTGCCTGCAGGGTCTGCATGATAAGCTTACTCGTCTCCGTCAACGGGACTTCTCCACAAGTCTGTCAATCAACTTTTTCAGTTCGCAGGACTGGCAAGCAGCATAGTCAGGCGCGCGGCAACCTCCACAAACAAGCTTGCTCAGCCTCTTCAAATCCGCAATCGTCACTTTTGCCCCGCCCCTAGAAAAGCACTGGAGAACGAATCCCCAAAGGAGATGCGAATTGCAAGCTCTCTAAGGGCTTCGGGAAAACAATGATAGGATTCAGAATGAAGAGATGACTTCAACATCATACCCGTTATCGAGGAGCTGCTGAAACTCAGCACTTGTCAAAACAGTTTTGGCGCCATTCACTTTCGCAACGATATAGTTGCCCTTGCCCAAAACCTTGCTCAAGGATTGATGAGTCCTCCCCTCACGGTCTATATTCTGTTTGCCACATTATGGGGTATCCAGACCCAGAAACAGCGTTGATCACATTATTCAAGTCTAACGCTTGGACTTCATGCACCAGGACATGACCGACTTCTGTGGCTCCACTTGTGAATCTAAGTCGGACATATCTAGCTTGACAGAAAACCAAATTATCGAACAGGTCTACTTCAGTGGTGCTAGTGATCCCCATCGCTGCACTATTACTTACCTGATAATAATTCGAGCCATCCACACTATACCACCAAAGACCCGTGACACTGCTTGTACTGCTGTAAAGACCGACTTTAGCTAAGAGCGTCACATCGTAGGTTGCACCCATGTCCCATTGAACTGTCCCTATTTGTGCCGCACCAGAAACGGTGGTATTTCCTTCTGCACCAACTGTGGAAAAATCGTTATCCGTGGCAAGGGTCAGATCCGGCGCCACACCCCATCCCGTTGCAGTTCCAACAACACCACTAAGACGGTTCACACGGGTGTCTACTTCATAGAATCCGATTTGGAAGTGTGTAGAGTTTTTCGATATTACTGTTGGTTGAAGCAAAGAAGATGTCGAATTAAGGTAACTAGACCCATCAACCCAAACGTGAATGCTTGTAGGAGTACCGTCCAAGCCGTGAGGGATCCATGTTCCGTTTATGCATGATCCTATTGAACCGCTATTTTCTGTGGTAAACCCCACGTTCTGTTGAACTAGAGGATGCTGTGAGCCGAAGGTTAAGACATTGGTATAGGTTCCGACGAAAGTGTTATCCTTGATTTCTGTATCGTTCGCATTGGCATTGGAACTGTCAATCCCGTAAGTCACGGCTTGCCCAGTGGCATCAAAATAATTGTTCGATATTTTAGTGCCAACAGAGGGGCCAACAAGAATCATTCCTAGTGCCGCCGCATGATAACTTCTGAAGGTATTACTTTCAATTTGAATGCCATTAGTATGGTATGTAGAGTTATTCTTGATGGCTACATCTTCAAACTGAAAATAATTACCGAAGATTTGTATATTCACATATCCTTTGAAGCCATCAAACAATATCGGATTTAGACAGTAGGAAAAGATGTTGTTGCTAATAATCATGCCTTGCGCTCCTCTCGGATTAATACAGGCATTCCCTAATTCTTCATTGAAGATGTTGCCTTCTATGATTGTACACTGATGTGGATAATCGCCTGAAGCATAATCGCATTTTATTCCACCACCATTGCCCGCAAATTGACACCCAGTTATCATAGCATGCGGAAACTCGTTAGTTTTTTGTGATTGGTATAGGTAGATTCCATAATCGTCGCTAAGTTCAAATTGACAACGACTAATGTGATGATCCCATCCGCAAGTCAACTTGACTGCATTACCTTTCCATCCGCGGAACCAAATATCATAGAGCGTGATATCGGCAGACACTATTGAATTAGTTTGGTTGATAGCACATGTCACAACTGCTTGATTACCTTTATTCCCCTCTAACTTCATATGCGCAAAATATGGAAGACACAAACCTCCCTCGATTCTGAACATATCACAATTGGCATTATCGGCCAAACGCAAAACTGTAGAAGCCATGCCGTTGCCTTCTCCCACAATATGAACTGTCTTAGTTAGAACAATCGTATTCGTGATGTTATACGTTCCTGCTGGGACGAAAATTTCTTTGTCTGCGCCATTGTCTGCTGCATTTTGAAATACTGCGCTCGTGTTTGTACTGTAGGCCATCAGTTTACTGTCGTTGCCTCTGGCCCAACAGATCACGCCCTCAATGGTCGTGATAAGATTGAATCCCCGTCCCAAGGGCGAATAACTGCTACCAACGGGCGTTTCAAGAGCAGATGTGATATTCCCATAATTCATCCAATCTGCGATCTGCATAGCAACCACGCTTTGCAGATAATTCTCTTGAGTTGGAGAAATCAAGTGCAAATTAGCCGATATGCTGAGCGCGAGTGTTGTGATAAACATCAATAGGAAAGCCTTAGTCTTCTTATCCCAAAAACCGTTATTCTGAGCCATTTAACTCACCTTACACCTAATACTATGACTAATAATGTCTGCATTACTCAGATGCAACGTGAAATGCGTCAGCGTCTTATCGGTGATCCATAGTGAGCGGCCTTCCAAATTGTCCTGAGGTTCAGGATATATATTTTGCGGAATCCGGCCGAGCCCATGTTCAACGGTAACTTCTTCGGACCCCGCTGGGACCGTCACATCCACATAAACTGAGCTTTCGCCGCCCCTGAACACGCACGGGCCAGTGAGTCCTCCCCGTGTTGGCACTTCACTGGCTGCGCTTGCTTCCGCCACTTTTACTGCACTCGTCAAGTTTACTATTTGCTTAGTCAAGTCCTCCTTGAAGCCCGAGATCGTTCGCTGAATAGCTTCTGCATAGGGGCCGCTGCGAGCAACACGCAAATCACCTAAGAAGTAGTCGAAAGCTCCGACCAAGGCTCCGCCGCTTGACACGACCAGGATATGCATGCATGCAAGATCAAGTGCTGCAAGTTTCGCAACTGAGTATTTTGGATCGGAAGGACTGAGATCCATGCCGATTAGCGCATTGATGTAGGTGTTTGCGTGGTCAACGTGTGCTTGAAAGCTGCTTTCGGCTATGTTGATGCCATAAACCGAGTAGACATGATTCGCTGCATCATACGTAGCATTCAAGTGCGCTTGAACATCGGCAAGGGCAATGTAGGCCACAGTCATCACGCATCAACCTTCCTACTTCTTTGCACAAGCTCCATGACTGCTATGCGATTCAGGATCGCCGTGTTAATGTCTTCGAGGATGATGTTCTGCATCCACTCTGGCATACGCAGGATCCGCGCCCCGATTTTATCCCAAGTCTGCACCCACTTCTTACGCAATTTCATGGCGCGAGTGAGATCCTCCGCGATCTCTTTTGCCCCGGACACTTCAACCACTCCCGACAATAACGATCGTGAAACTGAAACTCGTGATGGTGGAAACGGCAGGATCCACCCTTAAAGTAAAGGTCACCGGAACAAATCCGCCAGTCGGAATCACGCCTCCTCCATAATCCCAAGTGACTGAAATGACACCTGAAGCGTTAGGAGGGCTCCATTCTTCAGTATACATGCTTAAAGTTATGGGCACGTTACTCTCATTTTTTACGTACCCTGAAAAATTCTTGTTTTCACCAGCCTCAACGATGCCCCAATCAATCTGCGTGACTGTAACCGTGAAATTGACGTCTTTGAAAACGCCTACACCCACCACTTTCAAAGAAGCCACATTAGAGATCCGATGCGTCCACTGCATAACAGCGAACGTGAGAACTGAACCGGCACACAGGCCAGCTATAACGGCTAATGCAAGAAAACCAGCCAGCTTACTTGACATTTCAGACCACTCCTTGCTCCTTCAATCTTTGAAGAGCATACTCAACTGCGTGAGTTCTGTTCGCAAACCGTTTCTTCTTTATCATCTCCTCTATCCAAGAGAGCAGCTCTTCGTCCAACGCCATGCTAGTCTTAACTTTGTTGCCCATATTCATTGCTCACAGCAATTCTGAGCGGGAAGAGGAGAGATGGCATCAAAACAAAAAAGTGGAAACTAGCTAGAATGAAGATCCTAGCGGATCAAAGCTCAAGTTGAGGCTAATCCGGTAACCTTGAAAATTGCTTCTCCGCAAGTCACGACAGGGCTGTACCTGGTTGTCAAGCTCACGTCGACAGCGTCAAACTCTTTCTTAACGTCAATGTCGGTTAGGAGCGGGCGTTTGATGACGAAGAACCCCATGGGCGCGTAGGCCGCGCTCAGGTTTTGGCCACTGCTTAGAATGTAAGCGTTGCCTACGTTGACTACTGGGCTCACTTTGACTGCCATGCCGTAAATGTATCCGATGAGGCCAGACTGCATGACCGTTTCTCCGTACTGCATGTGCAAGCTGAACTGAGGCAAGTACATGACGTCTCTAGCGTTTATGGGGTTGAGCAGTATGTTGTCCGGGATGAAACTGTAGCTTTCGATCTTCGATTTGGCATTCAAAATGTCCTTGGTGCCGAGCCCACCCGAAATGGTGAACTCGGTTCCTGTGGCGCCGAGACTCGTGCCTGAACCCGCACTGCTGTTTCCAGCAGCCAAGTCGATCACTGTCATGCAATCCTTGTCAATCGTGTATGCCATACGCCTTGCCAGACGTCGCAGTTGATCCTCGATCACCGGGATGTACAGATCTTCGATGTTTTCTCGACTGACACGCTGACGCTGACCCTTCTTGTAAGGCGGGACGGTTACGGTGCTGTAAGGCGTGAAATCCATCGGAATTTCAGAGCCCTCGGCAATCTCGCTGATCGCTGCGCTCCGAGAACCGCTCTGCTTCACAAAGGTCGCGGTCTTCCCTGCGACCAATGGGAACTCTGGAAACAGCTGCTTCACGACAAGAGCCGGCATCGTCAACTCAATGATCTTCTTGTGCAAGGCTGGATACGCGACTGCGCCAGTGTCAACCCACGTTAAAGCGTCTCTGAAAAGACTCATTCAAAACACCTTTCTAAGGAATCAAGAGTTGCACGTAGACCGTGTCGCCGTCTACCGCTGCTGCACTGATGGCCTTGCCAACGATCATTCGGCTCTTGTTGATGGCGAGCGCGATGCCTGCGCTTGAGATTAAGTCAGTATCGACCACGTCTGCCAATGCTGCAACCTTGCCGTTTGCCGCTGATACAACAAGATCGCCCACTGCAATCGCGGCTGAAGCGATAGCACGGACAATGCCTCTGCATGCAACGCTGATCTTCTTGCCTGAAAGAGCCTTGGTCACGGTTATCCCACAGCACTGCTTGACCTGACCTGTTGTTGCCTTCACTTGGAAAGCCATGCCCGTGCCAGCACTGAACTGCACCGCCTTTCCGACGTCGAGATCTTCAGCAGCTTGGTAAGTCACTACGAACGCGTCGCTGACAAGCGGATTCGTCCCTTCATATGTTGGAGTACTCATACAAAATCACCATTTCAAAACGTGCGCGCTATTGGAACCCAATCAGTTTCTTGTGAGCCTTCAGCAGATCCTTGTACCAGTCAAAGTTTCCGAGGGCGTCTTTGTTGATCTCGTCGACAGCAACAATGCCCTGACCAGTCGGCTTCTGATCCTGAGGCGACGCTTGCGATTGAGCTTGTGGTGCAGGTGAAGTGACCGAAGGACTTGCAGGAGCACTCGCTCCGGCGCTCGCAGTAGCGTTAGAAGTGGCTTTCTGGCCAGCCTCTTCGCTCACCTTTTTCGCTGCCCCGCCATTCTCAGCCCTCTTCGCCAGCTCTGCCTCGAGATCCGCGATCCTACCCTTGAAAGCCTCAATCTGCTTTTGAAGCTGAGTCAACTGCTGCATGAATTCTTCATACGTATGCTGTTTTGGCGCCGTTTCTCCTGGCGCCGTGTTGACAACTCCCTGTGCTTGATGCGGAGAAGCCTTCTCATCTGCTTTAGCAGACAAAGGCTTCACCTCCTCTTTCTCATGTTTGTTTTCAGGTCCTTGCGGCTCTCGCCTAGAACCCACATCATCACCTTCAACAAGTGATCCTAAAGCGGGATTCGAACCCGCGCCCTTCATGGCAGCATCCCACTGAGCGTCATTCATCGCAGCGAAGAACCCGACGGGTCTAAACTCCGTCTTCTCGTAAGCTGGAGAAGCAACGATACTGAGCTCCCGAACCCTCGGCTTGTGCACGATCTCCCAAGCGCCAGAACACAAGTGAACAAGAATTCCCTCATTCCGTGAAGGCTGCTTGCACTTGCTGCAGACGACATCGTCACTGTCAACTTGAACGCTCACGTGGCTCACGTATTGGCGTCGGATCTTGTCAATCAGCTTCTCTTCTCCGCCGACCTCTGCCTGGAACAAGACTTGCTGGCCGTCGCGCTTGGCATGCGGAACTTTCCCAACTACCATCAAAGCACTTTCAGCATGATCCACACGCAGCTGAGCCCCCTGCAGTGTCTCAACAAAAAAGTCTAGGTCCTCCTCGGGCACCTGCCACTTATTCTTGTTCACGCTTGTGTCAATTGCCACCCCTTCAATGTTGATGAGCTCTTTCAGCGGGCCCTCTCCATCAACACCTTGCTGCGCCTTGAAAGGCACAAAATACCGGAGCTGCATCTTGCCCTCGCCTCGACTACTCCTATGCTACTGGCAAACGTTTTCCCTGAGCCTTCAAGTACGCTTCTTGCCAGGCCCTAAAAGCTGCAACATCGCCCAGAAGACTTTTCCTTTCTTCTTTCACCGACGCATTCACGGATGGCTTTTTCGATTCACTTCTTGCTTTCAAACTCATTCTCTTCTACTCCACGGTCGAGATCTGAACATAAGCGTTAACAACTCGGCGGCGATACTCATTCCAAGCCTTGAAGTCCAGCAAGGTCTGAATCTCACTTTTCAAGTGCTTGTCAAGCCAGTTACGGACCTGGTCTCGGGTTTTGAAGCGTTTCTTGTCAAACATGTAGTTCTGAATTTCCCACCGGTCAGAACCCTTCACCTTGCCGACCGTAATCTTGACGCCACCACTGCCGATATCTTTCACGCGGAACCTCTCAAACTTGTCCGGGTCCTGAACCCGGTAACGCCAAATGTTCTGGTCTTCATCAATTCCAGGCATGTAATCCACCATTAGTTTGCGAGCCACTCACATAACGTGACGAGACGCTTCAAAATCGCACCCTTGACACGTGCAAGGCGCCGCTGATTGTCGATGAACAATATGTATGTTGTGCAGTCTTGCGGCATGACTATGCGCATTTTGCTGTTGTAGTGATACTGTTTCCGGTCTATCTTCCCGTAGAAGAACCGGCGAACCCTGCAGTAGAGGCAGCTGAAATGTGGCCGCTTCAAATCGTGCCCACACAAGCGCTTGCACGCAAAACTCACATTTAGTCCTCCCTGTCTCGGATCTCCCGGATCATCCGCTTGACCTGTTCAACGCCCTTCCCATCTTGTCCTTCAGGCTTCGCCAAAGGCTTCAATAGGCTAGCCCCGTTTTCCGGTTCCGCTGGGTAACCAAGTTCTCCGCGCGCCTCAGAAGGCAACAGAATCCCTTTTTCCACCAAGTCACCCATCAAAATCGCTTTCTTGTCAAGTGTGGGCTCCCAGATTGGACGCCACTTAACCTGAGGAACTTCAACGCCTTCTCCAAACTCCTCTTCGATCAGCTGCTTGAATAGCTCTGTCTCAAGCGTGTCCGCAATCATCTCCTGCAGCATACGCAATCGCGTGACATACTCTTGCATAACGACGTCAGCTGTAGCCCGGTTCGTGCCCTCGCTCTTGCCCATAAAAATCTTCGGAACCCCGAGAACCGCTTCGCGCTGCGTGTAGAGGTAATCAAGCCACCACTGAATGTTCACGTCCTTCGTCAGGCTAGGAATAACATCGACTGTCACGTCGCCGCGGACGTACACGTCCGAAGCGACCTTGCGGTCTCGAAATGCTTCGACGAGGCTCTGCAGCTGCGGATCGCTGAAGGGCCTCTCCGGCGTGCCAGCCTTCACCACAAGCATTGGCTTAGCGTAAGTGTGAACGATGACGGCCATGTCATCTTCCAACTGATCGATCAAAGCTTGAATCTTCAATAACGGTCTCAGAAGACTCGTGCCATAGCTGAACTCGTACCACCAGCTCTTAGCTCCGCTCCGAAAGTGAACCATGTCCTGCGCGGTAAAGGCTACGGGCGGAAAAGTCAAGAGTTGAATGTACCCGAAAACGTTGCCATAGGCGTCGCGACGAACCCGCACGTGCACGGGATCCAGCGGCTTGAGCCACACGATCTGGCCAGTGCTCTCGTCTCGGCAGAGTTCGAGAAAGGCGTTGCCGAAGACAAGCATATCAGTGCCCACAATACGCAGCGTCTGGAGAGCGTTTTGCTCATCAAGCCAGTCAGAAAGCCACTCGCGGACAGCATCGTCCCCGCCTTCCAACTCAAACCCATTCGATAGAGCAAGGTTCACAGTGACGTCAATAGCCGCTTTGATGTACGGCGTGAAAGTGTACAGGTCCTTGTACTTGGGCAGATCCTCGATGGGTGTGGCGCCCCAAAGCCTCTCCCAATAAGCCATGTATGGGCTAGTGACAAAGCCGGCGCCAGAGCCCCTAAGCATATACCGAGAAACGTAGCCATACATAGCCATGTCAGCTTTCCAGCTGACGGGCACTTCCTCTTCAATCTGACGTTTGCTCAGTTCCTCGGGAACGTTCCGCTGTGCTAAGAAAGCAGAGTTTTCCAGCTGGCTTTTCCAAGGCATCTACTTAAGCACCTTTCTTCTCAACCGTAACTCGAACTTCCTCAAGCACCACTGTCTTCGCGATGTCGACTCCGTTGACGTAAATGTGCAAGTCCTGCAGGTTGCAGTTGACAAGGATTCCTAGAGCCTTCACCTGTTTCTCCTTCTCAGATGCGCGAAATATCTCGTCTTCCAATTTTTCACCTACGTAAGCTTGAAATTGCAGAGACGACTCAGTCGAGGCGAATACTCGACATATCCAACGCTTACCATTTGACCAGTATCAGAAACTCGCAAACCAGCACTTACGCTATAATCGAAAAGTTTGCGCCAGCCGCTCTTCAGCTTGAACCATACTTCTTTTGCATAAGCCCCGCTCAATGCGAGGTCGACGTAAAACAGATATTCATCTTTCAAGTTGCACCCATTCAAAGCATTCTTATCACGGAATACGGGCAATAAGATATCCGTCCAACCATCGGGCTCCATCCCTTCATCTCGATCCTCAACGCCAATAAGAGCCATGCTGAACCCGTCTGAATGCATTTCGGTGTGAAAGAGATGCGTGTACCGATCGTTGAATTTGATTATTCGCTCAAACGTAGTCTGGCCATGAATTACAAACTTGAATTTGCTTAAGAAACTGTAGTAATAAATTGGCAGTTTCCTAATCATCTCTTGCGGAAGGCTTGACATCAATCCACCTTAATGCGGAAGTATTATTGCACCTCTTCCAGGCGGAGGCACCTCCGTAGTCGTGAAGACTGCTAGGCAGATAGCCCAGAAACGGTCGTCATGCGAGCCTTCAGGATGGCTAAACGTGTACACCTCACTTCCCTGGGATTGCTCCCACTGCTCGCAGTTGAGTTCAGCCTGCACATCCTGATCAAACGGCAACTCGAACTTGCGCCGGGCATCTTCTGGAGCAAGAGCTCTATCACTTTCTCTGGGAGTCATCATCAGCTGCTTTAACGTCATGGCCATGCCATGCTTCAACGGCCTCGTGAAATCAACTCCCTTCACTCCCGGGAAACCAGCCTTGTTGATCTCCTCATCCATGCCCTTCGTGCCCGTGTGATCGTAATACACGGCCCGCACAGATCTCCACCGGTCACAGATGCTCTTTATGTAGGCCATCACGCTTACATAGGGCGTGCCCAGCGGAAACTGTTTGCAGTGGACGAGCTGCACAAAGTCCTGCTGCTTGTTGATGATGGCAACAGCGTTATGATCCCTTTCTCGCCCAAGGTCCCAGCCGAGATAGAATTCGCCTGAAAGGCTTTCTTCGAATTCCAGGAAGCTAAGCTCTTCATTTTGACACTTGATGATGAGGCTGCTGGGCAAGAAGGCGGTCTCGTCGTCGACGAAGCTGCTTTCCATTTCTCGCTTCCAGCGCCAAGGATCCCCGGCGTACTGCTCTCGCATGACCTCAACCTGGTATGGATCCAAGGGCCCGTTTGGCTTCTGGACATCCTTGTACGTGAGAAAGTATCGGGGAGGATCCCGCTCGTGAATGTTGCCGCTGAATATCCTGAAACTCTTGTCAAAGCACATCTTGTAGTAGATGCTGTCTTTGTTCCAGGGAGTCGACGAGACGTTAATGCCCACAGTCTGCGTCAATGTCATCGGCAGTAGGGCACTGAGCCAAAGATCCTGGTCCTTGCGGATGAAGTTCATTTCATCAATGCTGATTTTTCGGGGGCCGTGACCGCGAATCGTGAAGGGCTCAGGCGTTTCAGCAAGTATTATGGTACCATTCGTCAGCCGGATTATGGTTTGCAATTCGCTTTCAATGTACGCATCATAGATTCGATCGTCCATGCGAGCAAGGTGTTCGTGAAAAGCTTGGAAGTAGATCTCTTTGATCTGCTGGAACTTCGGCATGGTTACGATGATCTTGCAGTTGGGATTGTTGAATCCGAATTGAAGATCGTCGCCGGCCATCACAGTTGTCTTGCCAGCGCGCCGTGGCCAGCGCAAAACCTTAAGCGCCGCCGGATCCAGGAGAAATT